>Ga0256405_10007699_pt1 | contig 15936 bp, 18 predicted proteins | sample RumenRJG_02DNA_FD_189096 | JGI IMG/M metagenome (GOLD analysis project Ga0256405, IMG submission 189096) | Bovine rumen microbial communities from Lethbridge, Alberta, Canada - RJG_02 | ecosystem: Host-associated > Mammals > Digestive system > Stomach > Rumen | place: Canada: Alberta... | reverse complement strand
TATCGTCTACTACAATACGGAAAGGATCAACATCAAAAGAAAAGGACTGTCGCCTTTGGCTTACAGGCAGCAATCCTTATCTCAGCTACAATTGAATTATTAAGTCCAACTTTGAGGGTTCACCTCAAACGATATCCGTTTTCTTTTTAGTAGTTCTCAGATCTGACTTCGAAGTATGATTTCGGATGAGCGCAGACCGGGCACATCTCCGGTGCTTTCGGACCGACGATGATATGTCCGCAGTTGCGGCATTCCCAGATCTTGACTTCCGACTTCGCGAAGACTTCCTGCATCTCTACATTGTGCAAGAGAGCTCTGTATCTTTCTTCGTGATGCTTCTCGATCGCTCCGACCATACGGAAACGGACAGCCAGTTCAGGGAAACCTTCTTCCTCAGCGGTCTTGGCGAAATCCTCATACATATCTGTCCATTCGTAGTTCTCACCTTCTGCAGCAGCTTCCAGGTTCTCGGCCGTCGTGCCGATCCCGTCGAGTTCCTTGAACCACAGTTTTGCGTGTTCCTTCTCGTTGTCTGCCGTCTTCAGGAACAGTTCAGCGATCTGTTCGAAGCCTTCCTTTTTCGCCTTTGATGCGAAATAGGTATACTTGTTTCTTGCCTGGGATTCTCCCGCAAAAGCAGCCTGCAGGTTCTTCTCGGTCTTTGTTCCGGCGTATTTGTTTGCCATAATGTTTCCTCCTGTTTTCGTCATATTTAGTATATTATATTTTGACCCTCTTGAAAAACAAAAACAGGTACCTGTCCGTCATGTTATAATCAGTAGTACAGAATCATCATTCCAAAACGGAGGTCATATAGATGAACAGTAAAATCATTATCGAAGCCGTAGGCTATCTTGGCTCTTTTCTTGTCCTGGTATCGTTCCTCATGGTATCAGTCGTCAAACTCAGGATCGTCAATACGATCGGCAGCCTGATCTTCATGATCTACGCCCTGATCATTCATTCCTATCCGACAGCAATCATGAACTTCTGTCTGGTCCTCATCAACCTTCATTTCCTCTATCGCATGTCGAGACCGGGAAACAAGTCATACGATCTGGTCAGAGTCAGAGAAGACGATACCTTCCTGGAATACTTCATCCGTTCCCATCAGGAAGACATCCTGAAATACTTCCCGGATACCGACTTCTCCTTTGAAGGCATGGACCGTTCCTACATCATCCTTCATGAAGGAAGACCGGTAGGCGTGACGCTTGGCACGGAAAAAGACGGAGAGATGGAACTCCTTCTGGACTATTCCATACCGGAATACCGGGATTTCTCGGTCGGTCAGTATCTGCTTCCGAGACTGTCGGAAGAAGGGATCACAAAGCTCATCTTCAGCAAGGATCCGAAGCATCATACGGAATACCTGAATAAGTTGGGATATCAGAAAGAAAACGGAAAATACGTCAAGAAATTATAAAGAACAGGATCACCTGTTCTTTATTTTGAAACGGGCACGCAATTCTGCAGGGATGTCCTTCCAGCTGATGATCAGCAGGACCAGGAACAGGACCGCGGAAGCGATCTGGAAGGCAAAGGCCACCCAGTTGTCGATCGGCCAGTGGTGTGTATAGTAAGGGATCGTCGCCAGATTCAGAAGGCCCATCACCAGCATCGAAGTCAGATGGCGGTGTTTGCGGTCGAAAGTGACGAAATAGATGATGAACATCGTCAGCATCGCTGCGAAGAAGACGATCGGTATGACCGTGGAAGCCCATCCGGGTGCCAGGAAACGATCGATCAGCCACAGCAGGATGATCGCATCGATGAAGATGTGCGTGATATGGGAAAAGACCGAGTATTCGACCAGTTTCAGGGAAAAGACCAGCTGCCAGATACTGAACAGTGACCATAATACGATGAGGCTCCAGGCCTTCCCTTTCAGGATCAGGTTCAGCAGGACGCAGACAAACGCCGCTGTCAGGAAGACGATTCGGACGATGGCTCTGGTGGTGCGGTAGAAGGAATGCTGGCGCACCGGGATCGGATAGGTGATCTTAGGATTCATATTCCACGCTCCCTTCCACCGTCACGTTCAGGCCGTCTTCTTTCAGGTATTCACAGATCTTTTCTTCAAAGACCGTTTCCCGATTGGCCTTGGTCAGAGTCAGGACACTGGTATCGTTGACAGTCGCCAGTGACGCAGAAGCCCTGTTCGGACGTCCCGGGACCAGGATCATCGCGATCTTGACGATCTCGTCCTTCATCTCCTCCGGAACGCTGATCGAGCCCAGATTCGACAGGGTGTTGCAGATGATACGGTTACTGAAGAAACTGTATACCAGCTGAAGGATCGGATTCTTCAGGAAGACAGGAAGGAAAGCCAGAGAATCGATCAGTTTTCCGGTCGTCTTCATCATCTGCGTCATGACCGTTTCCGACCCCCTTTCCCTGATCTGTTCATTCAGAAGAGGCACCAGTTCTTCCTTGTCCGTGATCTCAGAGAGATCCATACTGGTATTGAAATACATCGAATAGTTGCGCAGAGTCTTCGAACCGTTGAATTTGCGCATATTGACCGGCACCTGCATATTCAGCAGGCCGTTTTTCTTTGAGATCGAATCTCTCGCAGCCAAAAACAGGACCGCCAGGATATATGCTGTGATGGTCCCGCCGTAACGGCGGCTGACTTCTTTCAGCTGAGTACAGCTCATCTCGTAATGGATGACTCTGGTGATATTGAGATTGGTGAGTTTTCCGTCAAGCTGGACGGAAGGTCTGCCCATAAAGGTCGAGAAATCATCTGAACCCTTCGCCTTCTTGAATTCATTCTCGAATTCACGGGGATCCGGGGTCTCATCGATATCCAGAACACCGTTCGTACAGGAAACGGCCTTTCCTTTCAGCCTGAGGTATTCGGCGATCAGCGTCTTCAGAAAGATCAGCGCTCCGTTTCCGTCGGTGATCGCATGGAACAGCTCGATGGAGATCCTCTTCTTATAGTAGAGGACACGGAAGGAACGGGAACTCCTCAAAAAGACCGAGATCGGCTTGCATGGGATATCGTTCTCCTCTTCCACCTGGATCACGTAATTGGTCAGTTCCAGGTAATGCCAGAAGAAACCTCTCTTGACGACAGCTGAGAACGTCGGAAAACGTTTCAGCGTAAAATCCAGAGCGAGCTGCAGGATACAGGGATCGACCTCGTCTCTCAGCTCTGCCGATACACGGAACATCGGCATCTGTCCGTATCTCATCCCCAAAGGATATATGATCGCCGCATTGTCCAGGGAAAGGAATCCTCTTTCACGCCGCGAATAAAAATCGCCGAGATGTTTCGGATCCAGCAATTCGATGATCTCATCGGCCTTCTTTCCCTGATCCAGATAGGATTCAAAAGCCTGTGTAAAATGAGAGATCAGACTGTTTCTGTAAAGGACCGGAAGATCGATTGCATCCTGAAGATGATCAAAATAGGAATCGATCGCATCCTGTTCTTCTGAAGTCAGACCGCCTTTCAGTTTATCCAGTTCCGGTATCCTGTGCCTTCTCTTCATACATCTATTCTAAGCCTCTTGCGTGATTCTATCAAATCAAATAAAAATAGGCATCTGCCTATTTGATCTCGATGGCGTCCCGGACAGAATTCGAATCTGCGACCTTTCGCTTAGGAGGCGAATGCTCTATCCAGCTGAGCTACCGGGACATAACTCCATTTTAACAGCATTGTCTCAAATATACAAAAAGAAAAATAGGACTTTCGTCCCATTTTCTTTAAAACCAAGAGTTCAGAGTTAAAATGAAAAAACTTTACGATAACAATATAACCTATTAATGTGAAAAATAGGTGAAAAGATTTCATTGAGTGAAATTTTTTCTTGTTTTCTGTAATTTCTTTCATTAAATGCATTAAAAAAGGGATTTTTTTCATTCCCTTTTCATGTTTTTAGTACATTCCGCCGTTGGCAGGCATTGCCGGATCCGGTTCCTTGATCGTACCGACAGCCGCTTCCGTCGTGATCAGCAGTCCGGCGATGGAAGCTGCGTTCAGCAGAGCGGATCTCGTGACCTTGCAAGGATCGACGATACCGGATTTGAACATATCGACCCAGGTACCTGTCTTCGCATCGAAGCCGACATTGTTCTTCTGTGTCAGTTGCTTGTCGACGATGCTCTTGCCGTTGTGTCCGGCGTTCTCAGCGATCTGATACAGAGGCATCGTCAGCGCATCGAAGACGATCTGGATACCCTTCTGGACATCCGGATCTTCATCCGTGACCTTGTCCTTGAGGTCTTTGTAGATCGTCATCAGAGCGCATCCGCCACCGGTCACGATACCTTCTTCGATCGCGGCTCTGGTCGCATTCAGTGCATCTTCGATACGGAGCTTTCTTTCCTTCAGTTCGGATTCCGTCGTCGCACCGACCTTGATCACGGCAACACCGTTGGTCAGTTTTGCCAGACGTTCCTTCTGATTCTTCTTGTCATATTCGGAAGTAGATCTTTCGATCAGGTTCTGGATCTCTGCGATCCTTTCCTTGAATGCCTTCTTGGAGCCGGATCCGTCGATGATCGTAGTGTGATCCTTTTCGACGACGACCTTCTTGGCACTGCCCAGATCCTTTATCGTCAGATCCTTCAGCTGCATGCCGAGATCCTTGGATACGAATGTCGCACCTGTCAGGACAGCGATATCCTGCAGGTTGTTCTTCTGGTTGTCACCGAAGCCCGGAGCCTTCGTCGCAACGACATTGAAGGTACCTCTGAGCTTGTTTACGATCAGGGTAGAGACGACTTCGTTCTCGATGTCGTCTGCGATGATCAGTAACGGCTTGTTGGCCTGAACGATCTGTTCCAGAACAGGAAGGACATCCTGAATGGTCGTGATCTTCGTATCGGTGACCATGATGAGCGGATTCTCCATCTCGACCTGCATCTTTTCTCTGTCGGTCACCATATAAGGTGAGATATAGCCCTTGTCATATCTGAGGCCTTCTGTCACTTCCAGGGAAGTATCGAAGCCCTTGGATTCATCGACGTTGATGACGCCGTTCTTTCCGACCTTCTCCATCGCTTCGGAAACGATCTTGCCGATCTCTTCGGAACCGCTGGAGATCGCAGCGACGTTCGCGATCTCAGAAGAAGAATCGATCTTTCTGGCAGAACTGAGGAGCTTTTCAGCGACCTTCTTGGATGCCAGATCGATACCTTCTCTCAACAGGACCGGATTGGATCCCTTTTCCACTGCTTCCAGACCGGAATGGATCATGGACTGTGCCAGCAGTGTCGCAGTCGTCGTACCGTCACCTGCGGAATCGTTGGTGTGGTTTGCGACTTCATACAGCAGTTTCGCACCCATATTCTCGAACGTATCTTCCAGTTCGATCTCTTTTGCGATCGTCACACCGTCGTTGACGATGAGCGGTGAGCCGTAGCTCTTATCGAGAATGACATTTCTTCCCTTTGGACCCAGAGTCACCTTGACTGCATCCGCAAGGGTATCGACACCCTTCAGGACTGCTTCTCTGGCATCTTTTGAATACTTTACAATCTTTGCCATAAAATCATCTCCTCTACTTTACGATAGCCAGGATATCCTCGGCTTTTATCAGAATATATTCATTCTTTCCGTCTTTGACTTCTGTTCCTGAATATTTCTTGTACATGACTTTGTCACCTTTCTTTAAAGGCATTTCATAGACCTTGTCGTCTACTTTCACTTCCTTGCATCCGCTGACTTCAGCGACGATCGCGTACTCTTCATTCTCTTCTTTCTGAGAGATGATGATGCCGCTCTTCGTTTCGTTGGAAGCTTCTACTTTTTTCAGTAATACGTTGTTATACAATGGCTTGATCATTACCATTACCTCCTCACCTACTCCATTATAAACCATTATAGCACTCAGTCAAGATGAGTGCTAAAAATTGGCATCCTTTTATCACTCAAAGAAAAGAGACGTTTCCGTCTCTTTAATTGCTTCCGAGGATCTTGATCAGTGTGATGTTCGTATAGGTGTAGGCTTCGACCGGATAGTCCTTCATGTCGATACTGTTCGAATCGACCAGGATGTGGCCGTCTACGACCTTGGATACGATGACCGTATGGGAAAGGCCTCCGTTTCCGACCAGGATGATATCACCCGGCTGTGCATAGTACAGATTGGCGTTGACATCGCAGGCAAGCCCTTTTCCTTCGTTCTCCAAAGCATAGTCATAGAAGGATGTGACATGGACCCAGGAACGGCTCCTTCCTTCCTTTTCATCTTCTTCGTTGATCTCAGGCTCGTAGTTCGGATCACTCACGTAGCATTTCCATTGCCATTCACCCGAGTAATCCATATCCATGCCTCCTGCCAGCATGCATTGCGAAGCATAGTTCTGACAGTTTCCGCCCTCATCCGAGAAATTGTACCATTCCGGATTGCGCTGGTGATAGTGCTGATCCGCATAGGCGACAGCCGCTTCCCGATTATACGTCTTCGAATAGGTAACGTTCGAAACGTAAGGATCCCTCTCTGCCTTCTGCTTCAGGACTTCGTTGTTGTAGTCGATCATTCCCTTCAGCTGTTCCATGTAGTAATCATACTGGAACGAGACTTCTTCGACGGTCTTTGTCTCATCATAGAAGGTCATATAGTATCCCTGGATCTTCTCCAGATCGGAGATACGGTATCCTTCCGCCGTATTCTTGACCGTAAAGTAGTTCTCGACGTCGAAGGTCTGCGATTCGATCCCGTTGAGGAAGGCAAAGTTCATATAGTCATCTTCCAGGATGTCCACATGATAGGTCTCTCCGTCCTTTTCATAACGGGTGACTTTCAGATCGTAGTGAGCCCTTTTCAGAGTGAAATCAAAATCGTAGAGCTTTCTGGTCTCGATCTGCAGGTCGATGGCCTTTTCCGAGACCGCGGCGATATATTCGTTCTCAAAAAGAGAGGAAAGATCCTGTTTCTCCAGTGTATACAGGGAGCGATAGTAACCATCCAGATAGGAAACGATCACATTCATGACCTCCGCCGGTACATTGTAAGGATCTTCTACGGTCCCCTTGAAGGAATCCGGCATGACGTCATCGATCACTTCGACCGGATCGGTCTGCGGTACGACCTCACTGTCGTCTTTCTTTCTGGTGATCCCGCCGATCAGAGTCAGCAGCAGCATTCCCGTCAGCAGGAGGATCATCGCAAATCTGCTTTTCAGTTTCATGATTCAATTATAACGCAAAACGGAAGGCAAAAGAAAAGCGGTACAGTTTCCGTACCGCTTATGCTTTTCTTAGGCCTGTTCCTGATCGGTGACCTCTTCGATCACTTCTTCCGTTTTCTCTGCGACCTCTTCCGCCGCATCGACAACAGTTTCCTGTTTGCCATCAAACAGATCGACGACACCGTCCTTTACGTTCTCAGCCAGTTCCTTGGCTTTCTCAGCGAATTCACCGGACTTCACGCTCTCGACTGTCTCATTGACCTTTCCCTTCAGATTCTCAGCGAATTCGCCTGAATTGACGTCATTGACGGTCTTCTCTGCGAGATCCTGAGCCTTGCCGGCAAGAGTCTTTGCCTTTTCCAAAGCTTCACCGGACTTGACATCCTCTACGAAGCTGTCGACCTTTTCCTTTGCGACATCAAGGATATCCTTGCCCTCTTCTTTTGCCTGTTTCTCCAGTTTTGAAACGGCAGCAGCGGCTCCCGCAACAGCGGCAGCACCGAACAGTTTAGCTAAAAAACCACCTTTTTTTCTTCTCATAGAATCAAACCTCCATTATTTCCGGTATCCGAAACTACTTATTGAACAGTTCCTTTGCCTTTTCGACTGCACCTTTGACAGCCTCCTTGGCACCTTTCGTGAGACGCTCGACATCTTTCTTGTCAAACTTTCCGTCTTCGCCGAGCACGTTCTTGCCGAGTTCGCTCTCCTTGAACTTCTCCGCAGCCTGTCCTGCTTTTTCCTTGGCTCCGGCCGTCAGTCTGTCAAGATCTTCCTTGTCAAACTTACCGTCTTCACCGAGAACGCTCTTGCCGAGTTTGCTGTCTTTGAGCTTTTCTACAGCTTCACCGGCCTTTTCCTTGACTTCAGCCGCAGTCCCTTCGAGTTTATCCTTCAATTCATTCTTTTCAGTCATTATATGTACCTCCGATTTACTTCAAGATTATTATATAATATGTCGATCTCGAATTAGCAATAATCTCTATGCAACAAAAAAGGCAGGATATCCTGCCTTCTTCGTTTGGTGATACTTCCCGATCTTACAGCTGAGCCAGATACTTGATCGTTCTTACCATCTGAGATGTGTAAGAGTTCTCGTTGTCGTACCAAGCAACGACCTGTACCAGGTATGTGTCATCGCCCATGTCGGAAACCATGGTCTGGTTTGCATCGAACAGGGAACCGAACTTCATACCGATGATGTCGGAAGAAACGAGCTTTTCAGTCGTGTAACCGAAGGATTCGTTTGCGTGAGCCTTCATAGCTTCGTTGATACCTTCGACTGTAACGCCTGCCTTCTTGACAACTGCATGAAGGATCGTAGTGGAACCTGTAGCTGTCGGAACACGCTGAGCTGCACCGATGAGCTTGCCGTTGAGTTCAGGGATAACAAGGCCGATCGCCTTAGCTGCACCTGTGGAGTTCGGAACGATGTTGACCGCACCGGCTCTTGCTCTCTGGAGGTCGCCTTTTCTGTGCGGACCGTCGAGGATCATCTGATCGCCTGTGTATGCATGAACAGTCGTCATGATACCGGACTGGATCGGAGCATAGTCGTTCAGAGCCTGAGTCATAGGTGCCAGACAGTTCGTCGTGCAGGATGCTGCAGAGATGATCTTGTCTTCCTTTGTCAGAGTCTTGTGGTTGACGTTGTAAACGATCGTCGGAAGATCATTTCCTGCCGGAGCAGAGATAACGACCTTCTTGGCACCTGCATCGATATGAGCCTGTGCCTTTGCCTTTGAAGTATAGAAGCCTGTGCATTCCAATACGACATCGACATCTAATTCAGCCCAAGGGAGATCAGCTGCATTTGGTTTTGCATAGATCGTGATCTCTTCGCCGTCGACGGTGATGGAGCCCGGAGTCTTGACGGTCTTGCCGTCTTCTTCCATGACAGGTTCCGTGGACGTTACAGTGTGAAGGTTCTCACCGAACTTGCCGCAGTATCCACCCTGTGCAGAGTCATACTTTAATAAGTTTGCCAGCATTTTCGGGCTAGTGAGATCGTTGATTGCGACGATGTCATAGCCTTCAGCTCCGAACATCTGACGGAAAGCCAGTCTGCCGATACGTCCGAAACCGTTAATCGCTACTTTAACAACTGCCATAATAATTCTTTTCCTCCTAATTTTATGACTACATATTATATTATAAGGATTTTACGGATTTTTTGTTAAAAATCTTATTGAAAACCCCTATTTCTCACTTCACATCCTGAACATCGAAATAAAACTTCGAAAACTCTCCCGGAGAAGACTCTGCACCGTAAGGGAATCCGTGCGCTTTCAGCAGTTCCCGGCTTAAAGAAAGCCCGATCCCCGAACCGATCTGATGACGCTTGTGTTCCTTGTCTACCTTGTAGTAACGGTCCCAGATGTTGTCGAGATCTTTCTCCTCGATCCCGTCTCCGTTATCAAGGACATAGACCCTGGTGAAGCCATCATGTTTCTCCGTTCCGATGACGATGCTCTGGGATTCCTTGGAGTTGTAATTGAGGGAATTGTTGATGAAGTTATATAAGACCTGCTTGATCCGCTTGACGTCTGCGTTGATCGTGATATCTTCGTTCAGCTTCAGTTTCAGGTCGATATTCTTTCCTTCACAGTAACGTTCATACTGATGATAGACGCTCTCCAGAAGACCGTTCAGACTGACATCCTCCCGGTTCAGATCGATCACGTTGTCCTGCATCTTCGAGATGTCGACCAGATCGTCGACCAGAACGGAAAGACGTTTCGCCTCCTCGATGATCACATTGATGTTCTCTTCATTGTTTTCTTCCGGCAGATCACGGATCATCTCGCCGTAACCGACGATCATCGTCAAAGGTGTACGCAGATCATGGGATACATTGCCCAGAAGTTCCTTCTTGGCCCGATCCGCTTTCAGGATATCTTCATTCGCATTCTCCAGTGTACTGTTGAGCTCCGCAAATTCTTTGGATCCTGTCCTGACGTTGCTGCCGTCGTAGGCTCCTTTCGACAGATTCTTCGATTCCTCGTTGATCTGCTTGATCGGTTTCAGGATGAAACGGGAGATCAGAAGAGCCAGGACCAGTGTCATCACCAGAATGATCCCCACGATCAGAAGATACTGCGATTTCAGAGTTGCGATCGTCGTATTGAGCGGCGTGATCCCCGAAGAAACCATGATCAGGATATCTTCGTCATCGTAGTTGATCATCTTCGCAAAGATATAGACATCTTCCTGATGTTCATTGAAACGGTGCTGATAACGGAAGTTGTCGAACAGTTTCTCTCCTCCGGAATCCACGGTCTCAGCGGCGATCAGATTGATGGTGTTATGATCCAGGTTGCGCAATGTACAGGCTCCGCTGTAACAGAAGTCCTCCTCGTTGGATACCAGTCGGATACAGACCTCATTGTTCATTCCGAGATGATCGAAAAGCTCCTCGGTATCGTCTTCTCCGATCAGATCGCTGATGCTCTGCGCAACGCTTTTCAGGGAACTTACCTTATACCGCATGTAAAAATCGTCCAGAAACGTCGTCTGAACGAAATAGATCAGCCCAACGATCGCCAGAACGAAAGCCACCAGGATCCCCAGCAGTTGCACTCTCAGGCTAGTCTTCTTTTTCAAAACGGTACCCCACTCCCCGGATCGTCGTGATATAGCTTCCGTAGGATCCCAGATCCTTCCGCAGCAGTTTCATATGTGTATCCAGTGTCCGGTCATCTGAATCATATTCATAGCCCCAGACCTTGGAGATGATCGCCTGTCTGGTCAAGGCGTTCCCTCTGTTCTTCATCAGATACAGAAGAAGTTCGTATTCCTTGTTGGCGAGGTCGACCCTCTTGCCGTCGATCGTGACTGTATGAGCGTCTTCATCCAGCACCAGGCCGTCCACGATGATCCTGGAACTGTCGGTTCCCTTCCGCTTCAGAATGACTTTGATCCGCATCATCAGTTCTTTCGGGGAGAACGGTTTCGTGACATAGTCCTCCGCTCCGATATCAAAACCGTAGATCCGATCGTACTCCTGCCCCAGAGCTGTCAGAAAGATACAAGGAACATCCCTGATCTCCTTCATCCTCTTCAGAGTCTCGTATCCGTCCATCTCCGGCATCATGACATCAAGGATCACGACATCAAAATCATGCTGATTAAACAGTTCCAACGCTTCCTTTCCGTTTCTCGCCAGCATCGTCTCATATCCTTCGTGAGCTGCGAATTTGCCTATCATTTCACGGATCTTTTCTTCATCATCTACGATCAATAGTCTTGCCATATCTTGATTTTATCTTTCTTTTGTGAAATTCAACTGAATTTACTTAACATTTTTTCTTTTTCTATTATATAATAATATTTGTCATTGCGGATTAGCCAAGCGGTAAGGCAGTGGACTCTGAATCCACCATTGCGAAGGTTCGAATCCTTCATCCGCAGCCATTGACTTCAGAAAGCCTTTATTTAAAGGCTTTTTTGATTGTCTTCAATGGCGCAAAGCCCATTTTGGCAAGATTTTGGCAAGATTTCAGCAAGATTGGTGTTTGACCAATGCCCGAAAAACACAATATCAGCCTTTAAAATGGGGCTGACTGAATCCTTGGGCTTAGGAGAAATCTGGCAAGAATTTGGCAAGATTAGCGCTTTATCAGCGATCGAAACTCCGGAACGCCCTCCGTCAGGAAGAGACAGAACTCTTCTCCGATCTGGATGATCCTTTTCTCCTCTTCAACTGAACTGTGGGTATATCCCGCATGAACATTCGTACCTACCGAATGACCTAAATACACTTTCCGGTCATATTCATCGACATGGCCGTTCTTCAGCATCGTGTTGAAGGCGTGCCTTGCCAGATGGTTCTTTTCCTTCTTGTGCTTGTCGTCATCATCCATCAGTCCAAACTTCTCGATGATCTCTATCAGCCTGTTGTCAAATGTCTTCAGACTGTAGGGATCAAGGCTCAGATCCTCTCTTCTTGCCAGACCAAGCCGGCAGAACAGATACATCTTGTCAGAATAGAACGACAGGTTCTTCAGACGGTTGATGCATGCCTGAAGATACTCTGCAATGGAATCCGGCAGCAGGATCGTTCTTTCCGCATCTGTCTTTGTTGATGTTTCTTCCCAGGATTTTCTTGTGCTTTTCCTGTCCGGGTGCCATGTGATTGACTTGTCGATCAGAAGCGTCTTCTTCTCATAATCGAATTTACACGGCTTCAGGGCATTTGCCTCGTCAATCCTCATTCCTGTGCAGCTGATCATCAGCTGCAGGCCGAACGCAGGATGGTATATGCCGTATTCCGACTTTGACAGTTCCTGAACAATAATCTTGATGTAATCCCTGTAATTTCCCGAGAGTTTCTCACCAACTTCCTTGGAATACTTCTTCTTTGTCCTGGTGAGCTTTGGCATCTCGACTTCCTTGTCGATATCGACCGCTGTTTCAAGATCAAACCATCTGACCGTCTCCTTGTAAAGCATCTTGAAGTACATCAGAACCTCGTGTTGCATCGCAACAGAGAGCCTTTTTGCCTTCCCGTTCTTATCTGTCTTGATCGATTTTTCTTCAGCCCGGATCTGATGGACGAAATGGGCAATATCCCCTCTCGTAATCTGTACCACGGGCTTGTTTTCGAAAAACGGAAGAATGTGATAGCGGATCGTTGTGTCCTTCTTGTTGTAGCTGCTGTATTTAAGTTCTCCATTCTGATACGCTGCTTCATGTTTTTTCATGAGCAGCCTGTATCCATCTTTTAAAGTCACCAGAACAACTTTCCGTTTTGCCTTCATCTCGGCTTTTGCATCATCCATCTCGGTTTCGCCATACAACAGCTGGCGATATATTTCTTCCGCCTTTTCAAAGGAATCAAATCCTCTGAAGGATCTGTTTTTGAATACGATGCGGAAAAAGATCTCTCTCCTATATATATAAGGGTAGATAGGGATCCGGTTCCTGCGGTACCTGTACAGCTCATCCTTGGCGATCCGCCTTTCTTCTTCACTGAATTCGTCAGTTCTTTTTTGAGTCAGTTCATAGATGACTCTGTTGTACACGGATCAGACTCAATTCCGTTTGCCTGATCTTGCAACAGATTCTGTAACAGCCATATTGTGAAAATAATCAATGTTCAAACCCGCCGCCTTCAGAATCAGGTCGGTAGGAACTCCCGATCCAGCAACAAATCTTCCCTCTTTTTCTGCAAGCTTCAGTGCCTTATCTCTAAGCACGATCGCAGAAGGCTGACCGATTGAAAGAAGTGAACGGATCTGTTTTAAGGTGATGTTCGGGTACATGAGTATCATGTCTACTTTTTCACCCCAGGTTATACTTTTCATAATATGCAATTCCTTTCTACAAACTGATGTTTGTTTTCTTCTTTTGCCTAATATAAGCCGCAATGGCTATTTTTCAAAGATCGAACGTTAATATTTTTATTTATTTTACTATTTTTATTAACGTTTATATTATCTCATTCATTCCTGTACTGTGTCAAACTTTCTTTATTCTTATCATGTTGAAGTGGTTGTTATAATTATTATTAGGGAAACAAGTATGGCTTTTTCACGTTACTGTCTGAAACTCCGCAAAAACAGAGAACTGTCTCAATTGGAACTTTCCGAAATACTCGGTCTTTCTGAATCACAATTAAGAAATCTTGAAAAGGAAAGAACAAAGCTTCCAAGACCAGAAGTTTTTCAAAAACTTGCCGAATACCTAGATAAGGATGTTTTTGATGTCGCCTATGACGTCTTCTTCAATGACGATGGGCTAAAGAAAACCAACGATCCTTTCATCGAACTGAACCGCAAATATCTTGTAAGCAGATGGTTTGACGGTTACCTGCTTGAGCCGAATACCATTCTTGTTGACAGCAACAGCCTGCAGATGCATTTTGATGGTTCCTTCTGGAAAATGGGATACGGACATAAGAAATGCCTTATCGCTTGCTGCAATAGGAAAACATATCTGTCTGCACTGAACGATCCAGATAAAACAGGCAGTTTAAAGAAAGCTGTTTTTTCAGATTCTTTCTTTATTGAAGAGCTGGCAAATATAAATTCTTTCAGAGAAATCCGTTTTGTGCTTGATAAAAACAACGATACCGACTGTCGTATATTTAATGAAATCAAAAACATTCGTTTGGTTAATCTTGGGAAGAATATCGATGTCAGCTATGTTCTGTTCGATCCCGATTCAAAGCAAGTCGGCTTAAAGAGCGAACTGCATTATGCAACAGACAGATCATTAAGTATTGATCTTTAGCGCTCTGCAAAAAGCAGAGCTTTTTTATAGTGTGCCGGACGGCCCTGGGAGGCCCACGGGAATCTCACCCTCGCATGGTTCTCATCCGACCCTGTTCATTGCGTGCGACGCTTCTAACGCTCAGGCTGTGACTACAGGGGAGTATCATTGTTTCTACTGCAGATCTTCGCCCATAGAATTTCCAATTCTATTCTCCGACATTCATGTTTGCCGCTCTTCCAAATATGGAGTCATCGCGCATGTGCCGTGTCAGCTTCCTGCAGCAGGAATGTTATCCGTACCACTTATTCTGCGGGCCATTATCCTGCACCGCTTTCTTTGTCAAAGAACCTATCTAAACAATTTTTTAATTGGTTTAGGCTTTATCTGTTTATATCGAATTTAAGTGTTGCCTCGATCAGCTTCTGTATCAGACCATCCCGGAGTTCTTCGTCATAGAAGACCATCTCCTCTCCTGAGCTTGTCCTGTATCTGACTATTGCCAGACTGCTGATATAGTCTTTATAGATATTCAGGATCGACATGATCGAATCAATATCGCCGGCAGCTGCCGAGACGATCGTTTCACCATCGGGAGTTTTGTATCTGCTTTTGTAGTTTCTATTTTTCCTGCTCATAATCTGCGTCCTCCAGAAGTTCTTTCAGAAGTTTTAAAGCTTCTTTTTTTCTTTTACTGACACCCATTATGGAAAGGCCTAGCATATCGGCGATCTTTTTCTCACTAAGTTCATCGTAGAAATAAAGATTGATAACAATGGACTTCTTACTTGGAAGAAGGTCTACAGCATTTTTGACCATCTTTTTTGTATACGCTCTGTCGTCGATCAAGATAATAGTTTCTTCATCATGTTCGTTTTCTGTTTTCATCAGGTTTTCCCTTGTGCTGAAAGAAAGATCTTCAAGATAGCATTCATTCTCCCATTTGCTTCTGTTTTTTCTGATGTGGTCTTTTCTGAAATTCTTCAGTACCGTCTTGATGTAGGAATCATACTCGTGTGAAAGCTTTTCCAGATTCTGTTTGTTCTGCAACGTTTTCTACCTCCTAAGCAAACAAAGGAATCTCTGGTCCCTTCACTTACTCATCACGAGTGAAAAACCTTAAAATTAAACTTTTAGGAAAATCTTTTAAAACTTATACAATAGGGCTATGAAACAGAAATAAGTGAAGGGCAAAGCTAACAGGTTTCATAAAACATCGACCTTTAGAAATCGGTTTCCTTAGGCAGGAACAATTTGTAGCAAGTTGCTACAAATAACCTCCTCAAAACAAAAAGGTGCCCACCGTTTCGGAATATCATCCAAAACGGCAGACACCTTACAATGATGTTTTATGCAATAGTCCTATTAGCAAAAACCAAAATTCCTCCATCATAATGCTAGCAAGATGGTCATACGAAAAAACCGACAGCGAATTGTAGCAAGTTTGAGGTGAACCCCTAAAGTTGGACCAACGAAAGGAGGTTCACTTTTTATTTATGAAGTATTCAAAGGAATTCAAACTGGAGTGTATCAGGAAGTATAAAAACGGTGAGTACATTGAATATCCTTCCG
>Ga0256405_10007698_pt1 | contig 15939 bp, 11 predicted proteins | sample RumenRJG_02DNA_FD_189096 | JGI IMG/M metagenome (GOLD analysis project Ga0256405, IMG submission 189096) | Bovine rumen microbial communities from Lethbridge, Alberta, Canada - RJG_02 | ecosystem: Host-associated > Mammals > Digestive system > Stomach > Rumen | place: Canada: Alberta... | reverse complement strand
GTGATATGAAAGGGAATAAACAAAAGCAGATTGCATATCCGCATTTTAACGGTTAGACGCAATCTGCTTTTTGTTAATAATCGAGAAGCCTTCCTAACTTGAAGGGTTTTTCAGTGCCCTCCACGCCGCGCCCTTTTCTACGAGAAAGGCATTGAGACAGCCCACAGGGCACTGATTGTTCGTGACGGCAAATACCTGCAACATACTGGAAGCCCACGCATCCTGACCATCTTGGCTGCATACAAGGATTTACCCTTTACCGTAAACAATCCGGTGCAGGCTTTCAATCAAGTCTTAAATACTGACGAATTTGAAGATTTAGGAAACAAGAACACTATACAGACAACAAGTGTCAGGAAGTATTTCGAGACCTGCAGCTATGGTAAGTTTTCTCCTCAATTTGATCTTGTAGGTCCAATCACTCTGCCAGAGGATATGGACTACTATGGAGGCACAAGCAGCTCTGGTAGTGATGACAGATTCAATGATTTTTGTCAGGATGCAATAAATCAGGCCAAGGATCTTGTCAGCGACTTGAACGTCTATGACTACAACGGTGATGGAACTATAGATCTTGTGTGCATTATTTTTGCAGGATTCGGACAGAACCAAGGCGGTGGCGCCAACACCATCTGGGCAAAGTCCGGATTCATGAATGTTACCGTCAACGATCAGCTTAAAGCATCGTTATTCTGCTGTAGTTCGGAGTTGTTCCACCCTTCGTATCCCGAATACATCAACGGCAGCGGTGTATTCACTCACGAGTTTTCCCACTGCTTAGGGCTTCCCGACCTTTATAACACAAAAGCAAATGTTTCAGTCAACAATCAAAACATGGAATCATATAGTGTCATGGATTATGGATTGTATAACCACAACGGCTTTTCACCATGTTTGTATACAGCCTGGGAGCAGGAGGCATTAGGATGGACTGAGATAGAAGACGTGACGGATTTGGTAAAAGACGAAGGCTACAACTTTAACAACATCATGCCTATAGAGTTTGGCGGCAAGGCGTTTAAGATAATGAACAGAGACAATGATCACGAGTATATAATCATGGAGAATATCCAGAAGAAAGGCATCAATTCATACTCCTATGGTCATGGTCTGCTGGTGTACCATGTGAATTATCCTAATGACGAACTACAGCTAACCGATGCTCCAAATAACATTCCCGGGCATCCTGGAGTAGCAGTAATACCTGCAAACGGACTGTTCATATACAAACAATTGAGTGGTGATGGTAAACAATACACAATGAATGAATGGAAAGCGAGCATGGCTTCTGCAACCTTTCCTGGTGCTGATCTGGTCTCATCGCTGACTATACAACAGCAATTGCCAAACTTCTGTTTCAATAATGGTGACGAAGCCATACCCACAGGATTTATGCTAACCAACATCACCGAAGATGAAGAGGTTGGGACAGTCAGCTTTGTCATAAAGAAAGAAGTTGCGACGGGGATAATTGGGGTTCAAGAAGTTCAAGAAGTTCAAGGAGTTCAAGAAGTTCAAGGAGTTCAAGGGAATCAAGATGATAGCTGGTTCACGCCCGACGGACGCAGACTCTTGCAGAAACCTTTCACCAAGGGTATTTATATCAGAAACGGGGGAAAGGTGATTATCAGGTAAGAGTTAAAACTTTCATATACAAAAAACTCCGCCTGTTCAGCAATGACTGAGCAGGCGGAGTTTTGTCGTTATAAGGGTTTATCCAATCTTGTCAAGAGCTTGACTGATGTCGGCAATAAGGTCGTCGGCATCTTCAATACCAAGGGAGAGACGGATGAGGTCGGGTGCAACGCCTGCTTCACGCAACTGCTCGTCGCTGAGCTGACGGTGGGTATGGCTTGCTGGATGCAGCACACATGAACGTGCATCTGCCACGTGGGTTACAATAGCTATAAGCTTAAGTGAATCCATGAACTTCACTGCAGTTGCACGATCACCCTTAAGTCCAAAGGCAAGCACACCGCAAGAGCCATTAGGCAGATATTTCTGTGCCAGGGCATAGTTCGGATCTGATGGCAGACCGCTGTAGTGTACCCATGCCACACGTGGGTCAGCCTGCAGGAACTCTGCCACGCGCTGTGCATTGCTGCAATGCTGCGGCATGCGCAGGTGGAGTGTCTCAAGACCCAGATTGAGCAGGAAGGCGTTATGGGGCGAAGGAATAGAACCAAGGTCGCGCATAAGCTGTGCAACGAGTTTGGTCATATATGCCAGCTTACCGAATTTCTTTGTATAAGTCAGTCCGTGATATGACTCATCTGGAGTGGTGAGTCCTGGGAACTTATCTGCATGGGCATCCCAGTCGAAGTTACCGCTGTCGACCACGCAACCACCAACCTGAGTGGCATGACCGTCCATGTACTTTGTTGTGGAATGGGTGACGATGTCTGCTCCCCATTCAAACGGACGGCAGTTGACTGGTGTCGGGAATGTGTTGTCAACAATAAGTGGCACTCCATGGCTGTGTGCTATACGTGCAAAACGCTCGATGTCGAGCACATTGCAGCCAGGGTTGGAGATAGTCTCTCCGAAGAGAGCCTTGGTGTTGGGACGGAAAGCGCTGTTGATTTCCTCATCCGAAGCTTCCTGACTGACGAAGGTGCAGTCAATACCGAGTTTCTTGAGTGTGACACCGAAGAGGTTATAGGTGCCACCATAGATTTCGTTGGAAACAACAATGTGATCACCTGCCTCACAGATATTGAATACTGCATAGAAATTGGCTGCCTGACCGCTGCTTGTGAGCATTGCCCCTACTCCTCCTTCGAGCGCAGCTATCTTCTGTGCTACAGCATCGTTGGTCGGATTTTGCAGACGGGTATAGAAATAGCCCTCCTTCTTCAGATCGAAGAGGTCTGCCATTTCCTCTGTGTTGTCATACTTGAAAGTTGTACTCTGAAAGATTGGAAGCACACGCGCTTCACCATTCTTTGGTTGCCACCCTGCCTGTACGCAAAGAGTGGCTGTTTTAAGTTTGTTCATAATTATTATAAGTTCTTGAGTTTACAATTCCGTTTCCCCTTCCACATAATTGTCCATGAAGAGATTCTCTCCGTCGAACACTGCGTAGGTGAAGAGCGAATACCACTCTCCAAGAATCATCATACGGACATCACGTTCGAGGAATATATCAAGATCTATGTGTCTGTGACCGAAAAGAAAGTAATTGATGGTAGGATGTGACTTGAGATACTCTTTGGCAAAGAGCACAAGTCCTTCCTTGTCGTCACCCATATACTTTGGCTCACCATATTCCAAATGTTTTGCCCTGCTGTGTTTTGCCCAGTTAAGTCCGAAACTGACAAACCATCTGGGATGTATAGTTGAGGCAAGCACTCTCAAAAATTTACTCTCGAAGCATCCGAACATCAACCGCGTTTTCCAATCATGGTCCCTATAGTCGAGCTTATGGCCGTGTGCAAGGAAAAACTCCTTTCCGCATATTTCAATTGTACATTCGGTGCGATGAATAATCACTCCACATTCCTTTTCGAGGTAATCACCCACCCACATGTCGTGATTGCCAACGAAGAAATGCACTTCGACGCCGAGGTCGGTAAGTTCTGACACCTTACCGAGAAAACGCGTAAAGCCCTTGGGGACTACATTGCGATATTCAAACCAGAAATCGAACATGTCACCAAGCATGAATACTGCTTCCGCCTTGTTTTTAATCGTGTCGAGGAAACGAACCAGACGGCGCTCCTGAGTACGATGGTGTTCAAGGGCAAGACAGCCCAGATGTGCGTCAGATATAAAATAGTAATTCTTCATTGAGTTCACTCTTCATTACGTTCCAGCTCAGGATAGCTGATACGGGTGTGATAGATATTCTTCAGACGATCCTTAAGGACACGTTTTGCATTGGCAATCTGGCGGAAGGTGATTTCACACTCGGTGAAATAGCCTTCCTGCATCTGCGTGTCGATAATTCTGTCCACAAGATTGGAAATACTCTCTTCGGTATATTCCGGCAACGAACGAGAAGCAGCCTCAACACTGTCACACATCATCAGGATGGCTTCTTCCGTAGTTTCCGGATTAGGCCCAGGATAAGTGAATGGTGCAGGGTCAACCTGTTCGTCGGGATGCTGATTGCAATAGGTGACATAGAAATACTTCGCCAAGCCCTTGCCGTGATGGGTGGCGATGAAGCGTCGAATCACAATCGGCAGATTGTTCTGCTCGGCAAGAGCAATACCACGGGTGACATGGGCAATAATCACCTCTGCACTCTTCTGAGGAGTAAGATGTTTGTGAGGATTAGCTCCGTTCTGATTCTCGGTGAAGAATACGGGGCGTTCTATCTTACCAATATCATGATAAAGGGCTGCTGTACGTACCAACTGAGGCTTGGCGCCAATCTGCTTGGCAACCTCACTCGCAAGATTAGCCACTTGCATGGAGTGCTGGAAGGTACCTGGTGCCACCTCGGTCATACGCTGCAGCAGTGGGTTGTTGATGTTCGAGAGTTCCACCAAAGTCACGTCGCTGATAAATCCGAAACTCTTCTCAAGTATCCACAGAAGCGGATAGGCAAAGAGCAGGAGGATGCCGTTGACGAGGAAATAGATGAATACGTTTGTGTCTAGATCTCGCAGTTCAGTACCTATGGTCAGTTCGTAGGCTGTATAAGCAAGAATATAGAAGAAGGTGATGATTGCTGCAGTATGGATGATCTGTGAACGCTGTGAGAGTTCACGCAGATTCTGTATGGCAAGCAGACCTGTGATAATCTGCAGAATCATGAACTCATAAGGATAGGTAAGCATCAAGCTTATGATAAGCACTGTACCTATATGGAACACAAACGCAGTACGTGAGTCAAGGAATACACGCACTATGATCGGTATCATACAGCAAGGAAGGACAAAGATATGGAAATAATGATGTCCTATCATAAATGCCGCAACCACCGTGAATATCGTTACCAGCGCAAAGAGCAGCAATGCTCCACGCATGTTCTCAATGTAGTCATGACGGAACATGGAAAGGAACGAAACCAGCAGCGTGATTATCGTCAGGACTATGACAAACCTGCCTGTTTGTATCAGACGTTCCTTGTCATTGTTCTGAACTGCATTCTCCATCACAGCACGATAGGAACTGAGCTTCAGCGCTATCAGAGGTGTGATTTTCTCTCCACGGTCTACAATCTTCTCTCCTGCAAGCACTATTCCCACACCTGACGACATTTCGCTTAGCAATGATTCATGCTCCAGCATGGACTTTGTAGCATCATAGGCAAGGTTTTCTTCCAGAATGGTATTGACATTCAGTCTGGAAATTACGCTTGGCTTAAACTCGTCAGGGCGGTTGTTCAAGATAAACTCATACGCAGATGTGGTTGAGAAGACTTCACGCAGAGGTCGTGACTTAGCTATGTTTCCCTCAATCACACGTATTGCCACAGTGTTGTTGCGCTGGAGGCTGTCGTATATCTGCGGAGAGACAATCCCATGAGTATAAACCGTATCGAGCAGAGAACGGATATGCTGAACATAGGGACGCAACAGCTGACTTTGCTCAATAGGAATCTTTGTTCCTTCCTCAAAATCACTTTCCACAGTCAGCTCAGAAAGGCGCTTCTTAACCGTCCGTACCTTTGAGTCGTCAAGCACGAAGTAGGGCTGGAAAGACTTGCTCACACTATCCTGCTTGATATGGAATGTAGAATCACTCATCTCTATGGTGAACTTCTCTGTAGCATAAAGCGCACCATAAGGCCAAGGACGCCCAACTTTGTATTCATAGTTGAAGCTTCCTCTATGCGGCATTGCATAAACGATTATCGTAGTAACCACTAATGCAAGTAAGCACTTGAAGATCCACTGCCATAGTGAAGCCCGCTTCTGCTGCTTGCGAGTCTTCGGAGCATTGCTGGTGATTCGTCTGCGGAAAGGATTGAGATTCATAAGAAGAAAAGAGTCCTTGTTATTATGAGGTTTATGATTATTGTATTTCTGCGGGTTAAACGCAGAACACATTATCAATCCATATGGAGGTAACTACTCTCCTCGGCAAGGGAGGGGGTCTACTATTGCTTCATCAGATAAGCTTTGAAGTCTGCGAAGACCTTGGTCATCGGCACGCTTTGCTTTGTTCCCTTCATGAACGCTGCGAGTTTGGCTGGAATCTCCACTTCGCTGCCAATGATGCGTTCAACTGTGTCCTTGAACTTAGCAGGATGAGCTGTCTCGAGGAAAACTCCTGTTTCGTCTGGCTGCAAGCCTTCCTGTAGAGCACGATAGCCACAAGCACCATGGGGATCGCAGAGATAGCTTGTGCGATTGTAAACGTCACGGATTGTCTCAGCTATCTGTTCGTCAGTGTAAGTAGCACCGCTGACATCCTTGCGCACATTGTCAACATCCTTGCCATACAAGTCATATATACGTGCGAAGTTAGAAGGATCGCCTACATCCATGGCATTGGCAATGGTCTGAACAGAAGCACGTGGTTCGTACTTACCTGTCTGCAGATACTTATAGAATATGTCGTTGGCATTGTTGGCTGCAATGAATCGCTTAACAGGCAGACCCATACGCTTGCCGAAGAGACCTGAGCATATATTTCCGAAATTGCCTGAAGGCACACAAACCACGATGTTGTCCTTGCCTTGCTTCTTCAGCTGGGCATAGGCCCAGAAATAATAGAATGCCTGTGGCAGGAATCGTGCCACATTGATGCTGTTGGCTGAAGTCAGACGCATGTGCTGGTTCAGTTCTGCATCCATGAAAGCAGACTTTACAAGAGCCTGGCAGTCATCAAACACACCATCAACCTCAACAGCAGTGATGTTCTTGCCGAGAGTGGTAAACTGACATTCCTGTATAGGACTCACCTTTCCCTTTGGATAAAGCACATAGACATGTATGCCGTCAACACCAAGGAATCCGTTTGCAACGGCAGAACCAGTATCTCCACTTGTTGCAACAAGAACGTTTACTTCACCCTTACCTGCATTATCCTTCTTAATGAAGTATTGCAGAAGTCTTGCCATGAAACGTGCACCGACATCCTTGAACGCAAGTGTCGGTCCATGGAAAAGCTCAAGGCTGTAGATATTATCGTTCACAGGAACCACAGGACAATCGAATGCCAGAGTGTCATAAACAATGCGACGGAGGTCTTCAGCAGGAACATCCTCGCCGAAGAAAGCATCAGCCACGTTATAGGCAACTTCCTGGAATGTCATATTCTGAATATTGTCGAAGAAAGACTGAGGAAGTGATTTGATACGTTCAGGCATATAGAGTCCACGGTCTTCAGCAAGACCTTTCACCACAGCCTTTTCGAGAGTGGCAAGCGGTGCCTGGTTGTTTGTGCTATAGAATTGCATGTTATTGAGTGTTTGATATTTTTATAGATTCATGAAAGTCTGCATAAACTCCTGCAGTTTCAGCTGTCCGAACGAGCCTTGCTTACAACTTTGCTCGTCATAGGTCTGTACGTTGTCGGGAGTTATGCCTTTATAATAAATGATAAACGGAACTGGTTCGTTGACATGGATACGCATCTCAACAGGAGTCGGATGGTCGGGAAGCACTGCTATACATAACGGTTCGTCAAGAGTTTCAGAAAACTCTACAACAGGACGTATCAGCCTTTGGTCAAGATAGTTGATGGCTTTGAGCTTCAAATCCAAATCACCATCATGTCCTGCTTCATCCGTCGCTTCCACGTGTACAAATACAAAGTCATCGGTCTTGAGGGCATCGATAGCTGCCTGAGCCTTACCTTCATAGTTTGTATCGGCAAGTCCAGTCGCACCTTCCACCTCAACGATTTTCAATCCGGCATAATGACCAATTCCACGGATAAGGTCAACCGCAGAAATCACAGTACCCTGCTGCACCATAGGATATTGCTGGGAAAGGGTCTGCATCGAAGGACGATAACCACCACTCCAAGGCCAGATACTGTTTGCCTGACGTTCACCATGCTGCGCTTTCTGCACATTATAAGGATGCTTTGCTAGCAATTCCTGTGAACGCAGGATGAGGTCGTTGAGCAAGTCTGCTGTCTCCTGAGCAGTCAGTTCACTGTCGTTTGGCGCATCTTTCTCAGCTGTAACAAGCAGAGGACGCCAAGGTTCATCAGGATGGTCATGAGGAGGATTGCAAACAATATGTTTGTTACCACCACGGATTACCAGCAGATGACGATATTGAATACCGCAGATAAACTTCACGCGGTCTGTGGCAAGATGCTCATTGAGGTAGTCTATCAGCACTGCAGCATCACTGGTTTGCAGATTGCCACCGTTATGAGTAATGATCTTTCCATCCTCCAGTGTGATGATATTGCAACGGATTGCGAAATCGTCTTCACGCATCTCGTATCCGATTGACGCAGCCTCAAGAGGACCGCGACCTTCATAAACCTTATTCAGATCATAGCCGAGAATAGCAGTGTTGGCAACTTCGGAACCTGGAGGAAATCCCTCAGGTACGGTAATGAGTGTACCGCAGCGTCCCTTACGTGCCAGTTCATCCATCATTGGTTTATCAGCAGCCTGCAGAGGAGTCTTTCCTCCCAGTCTTTCCACCTGATGGTCAGCCATTCCATCACCCAGGATAATTATATGTTTCATAATTCGTTTAAATATTCGCTATACTCATAATATCCGCAAAGACTCCGGCTGCAGTGACACTTGCGCCAGCTCCATAACCCTGAATGAGCATAGGATATTCGTGGTAGCGTTCTGTAGTGATAAGAATAATATTGTTTGAACCTTCAAGAGAATAGAACGGATGTTTAGCGTCCACAGCCTTAAGTTCGACTTTAGCCTTTCCGTCTTCCAGAGAAGCAACGAAGCGCCAGCGCTTATGCTCTACATCAAGCTGCTTGCGACGTGTTTCGAAGTCAGCGTCAAGATTTGGCAACTGCTTCCAGAATTCGTCTATTGAACCGTCGAACAACTCCTGTGGAATAAACAGATGAGCCTCTACATCGTCCTGGTTGAGTTTATAGCCAGCCTCACGGGAGAGAATCACCAGCTTACGGATTACATCCTTTCCGCTCAGGTCGATACGTGGATCTGGTTCGCTATAACCCTGTTCCTTAGCCATCAGCACAGTCTTGGAGAACGGCACATCAGCGGCAATAGTATTGAAGATGAAGTTCAGTGTACCACTAAGTACGGCTTCCAGTTTCAGAATCTTGTCACCTGAATTGATGAGGTCGTTAATAGTATTGATAATAGGAAGACCGGCACCTACATTGGTTTCAAAGAGGAATTTGACTCCACGCTTACGCGCAGTTGCCTTCAACAGTGAATAGTTGTTGAAATCACTGGATGCAGCCACTTTGTTTGCAGCTACTACAGATATGCTATGTTCGAAGAAGTCGTTGTAAAGAGCAGCCACATCACTGCTTGCAGTGCAGTCCACAAACACCGAATTGAAAATGTTCATGCCGATAACTTCATCATGAAGTCGCTGCATATTGCTCTCCGGTGCCTGTTTCAGACGCTCACGGACATTGTCGAGGGGAAGTCCCTCACGGTCAAACATTGCGTTGTGTCCGCTGGCAATTCCCACCACATTGAGCTTAAGTCCACGTTCACGCATAAGTCGTTCGCGCTGGCTTGCAATCTGTTCGATAAGGCTGCCGCCTACTGTTCCGACTCCGCAGATGAAGAGGTTGAGAACCTGGTATTCTGAGAGGAAGAAACTGTCGTGGATGACATTGAGTGACTTGCGCAGGAAACGGCTTTCAACAACAAACGAGATATTAGTTTCGCTGGCACCCTGTGCACATGCAATTACGCTGATACCGTTTCGTCCGAGAGTACCGAAAAGTTTACCAGCAATACCAGGAGTGTGTTTCATATTCTCACCTACAACAGCCACTGTTGCAAGGTTCTTTTCCACACTCATCTCAAACATTGCGCCCATCTCGATTTCCTTCTGGAACTCCTCGTTGAGCACATCGCAGGCTTTCTCCGCATCTTCATTACGGACACCGATACTGGTATTGTTCTCGGATGAAGCCTGACTGACCATGAACACGCTGATGCCTTCACGTGCCAAAGCGGTGAAGATGCGCTGATTCACACCAATCACACCGACCATGGAGAGTCCGGCAACCGTTATCAGGCTGGTATTGTTGATAGAGGAAATACCCTTGATGGCACGGCTTTCGTTACCACTTTCCTGAGTGATGATAGTTCCGGCAGCTTCCGGATGGAAGGTGTTCTTTATAATAATAGGTATATTCTTGATGCAGACGGGGTAAATAGTCGGCGGATACACAACCTTGGCACCGAAGTTACAAAGTTCCATGGCTTCGATATAGGAAAGGCGGTCGATTGTGTAAGCTGTATTGATTACCCTTGGATCCGCTGTCATGAAACCATCGACATCGGTCCATATTTCCAGAACGGATGCATCGAGAGCCGCAGCGATTATACTTGCAGTATAGTCACTTCCTCCACGTCCCAGATTAGTCACCTCTCCGGTGTTGACATCTGTGGAGATAAAGCCTGGAACCAATGCCACAGGACGTCGTCCCTGCTTAGCTTCGCGCATATACTCACGAAACTCGCTACGCACGGCGTTGTAAGTCTGCTCCGTTACAAGAATGTTCTTCTGCTGTTTACGCTCTGTTCGTATAAAATCGAGCGCGTTATGCCAAGTTGCTCCGTTGATGAGTGCAGCAACTATCTGCGAAGAGATGCGCTCGCCATAGCTTACGATAGCGCTGTGCGTCTTATCCGACAAATCACGGATGAGATATACACCTTGATAAATACTCTTGAGATCGTCGAGCAAAGAGTCGACTCTCTTCAGTAATTTCACTTGCACTTCTGCGTCAGGGATAATCGCGTCAATCATGCGGTGATGGCGTGCCACCATCTCGGAATACGAGTCGAGGTATGAGGCATCGCCTGCCAGTGCCAACTGAGCCGTTGATATCAGTTTGTCGGTAATGCCTCCCAAGGCACTTACTACGACAATAACTGGCTCGTCGCATGCTTCCACGATTTTCTTGACATTCAGAATGCTTTCTACGGAACCTACGGATGTTCCGCCAAATTTCATTACTTTCATTGTCAAAAAAACGTTTAGCGAATAAAAAATATGTCCGGCAAAGTTACGACATTTTTCCCTCACAACAAAAAAACTCAAGTATTTTGCTTATCTTTGCTCCATTAATCAACCTAAAAAGCACTAACATCTTATGATTCCACGTTCCAATCGACACAAATACGTTGTAAAAGAACTGCCTTACGACCTATCACAACTTCAATTAGGCAATTGCACGGAAGCCTACGACGACAAAGCCGACCGCAGTGTATCAGCAATCGTGTGGTGGTGCATCATACTGCTTCTCACATTATGTGCAGGAATAGCCACTATCAAGGATATTCCTCTTTTCAGTATTGGTGCAGGCGCAGCTCTCCTTCTGGAGATTCTCGGTTTACTCCATTCCATAAAGCAAAGACACAGAAGCCAGCGCTTGTATGTGTTTGAGCAGGGCTTGGTGCTCGACCGAATTGACCACAGCAAAAACACTGTCCTCAAACGTCAGGTGATTAACTTCGCTCAGGTTAGTTATATTTTTTCCTGCAAAAGACGCAACTATAGTTCTCACAGCAACGACGACATGACCGACGAGCACTATTCCAACACCAGACGAACGGTTGAACTATGGGATGCCAACCGAAACGTCCTGCTCAAAATCAGCGGGAAATACAAGAACGAGCAAGACATCGATGAGATGTTCACATGGATATGGTTTGCTGCTAAAGCAATTGAACGTCAGTGGTCCGCATACCGTCTGCCTGTCTTCTGGCAAGAATTGCAGAGCACATCAAGAATCGCTATTCCAATATCAAAATCGCACACACTTGTCTTAGCCAATGATGGAATAGTTTATAGCAACAAGTTTATCTCACGCGATAATCTCATCATCCAATGGTATGGCGTAGACGAAATCATTGCCATTCGCGATTCATCGGAAAAGCGCAATGTGCTGCAGAAAGTTTTCAACCTAAAGGAAATACACCTTGACGTCAGCACCATGCAGAACGGTTGTCTGCTGGTAGCAGCTCTGCAACAGATGTATGGCGTTCAGCTGAACCGGCAATAAAACAATTGACTGTTGAGACTTATTCCCAGCAGTCAATATCTTTTTCTATTTCGGGGATTTGTGAGCGGTGGAACACTGGATCTTTTATTCCCTGACGACGCTGTTTGAGATAATCGTCAACCAATCGGAATACATAACGGCCTAAAGCCACAATGGCTACGAGGTTGCAAATGGTGAGCAGTGCCATACAGAAATCTATCACGCTCCACGCCAGTTCCAGACTTGCAAGCGCACCGAAAAACACAAACACGCCTGCTGAGAAGATGCGATAAACCGTCATCACACTATTAGACTTAGTGAGATAACGCACATTTGCCTCACCATAATAGTAGTTGCCTATGATGCTGCTGTAGGCAAAAAGGAGTATGGCAACGGCAACGAACACAGGTCCCACATTACCTATCTCCGACTGCAAAGCCATCTGAGTGAGGTTTATGCCATTGAGAGAAGTATCGGTGTATAGACCGCTAATCAATATGATGAATGCTGTGCAGGAGCATACCACCAATGTATCCGTAAACACACCAAGCGACTGAATCAGTCCCTGCTTCACAGGATGCGTTACCGATGCCGTGGCTGCAGCATTGGGCGCACTACCCTCTCCCGCCTCGTTGCTGAACAAGCCGCGCTTGATGCCGTTTATCATCGCGGCACCAATCGTTCCGCCTATTGCCTGATTCACGCCAAAGGCATTCTCAACAATAACACGGAAAACAGTAGGAATCTTGTCTATATTAAAAGCTATCACCACCAAAGCCAGCGCAAGATACCCTACAGCCATTACCGGTACGACAACACTGCTCACTCTGGCTATACGCTGGATTCCGCCAAACACAATCAGCAGCGAAACAACGGACAGGACCACCCCCATCCATACTGGAGAAATGCCGAACGCCTCGTCCATAGCACCGCAAATGGTATTCGACTGAATAGAATTATTGGCTAAGCCAAACGTCATTGTAATCAGAACCGCAAACAATCCCGCCATCCAGCGGCATTTCAAGCCTCGTGAAATATAATATGCCGGTCCGCCAATGAAAGAATCGGTGTGGCGCTGTTTATACAACTGAGCCAATGTGGATTCAACGAATGCCGTGGCTGCACCTATCAGAGCTATTATCCACATCCAGAACACACTGCCTGGACCACCTACAGCTATTGCCGTTGCCACACCAGCCAGATTGCCGGTTCCCACACGGCTGGCCAACGACACTGCGAATGCCTGAAACGAAGAAATATGCTTCTCGCCTTTCTTCGTTTTTATTGTGGACTCAAACAAGAGACGCACCATCTCGCCAATCATCCGGAACTGCACAAAATGGGTGCGCCATGTAAACCATAGTCCACATGCTATCAGTGCGCCAACCAGCAAATAAGTCCACAAATACTCATTTATGCTTGTCAGCACACTGTTCAGAAGTCCATCATTCGCAAAAAAGTCCGTCATATGCAGCATGAAAGCGCAATAAGGTGGTTTATAAAAAAAAGAAGAAACGTGAAGAGTCAGTGCACAACATTACTTACACCATCTCTCCACGCTTCAAGCTTTACGCTTCACGTAACAAAACTATGTTTTACTTACCGTGATGTTCGCTTGATACACTGAGTTTAGCACGACCCTTCTTACGACGTGCTGCAAGTACACGACGACCATTCTTAGTCGACATGCGAAGACGGAAACCATGTTTGTTTACGCGCTTGCGGTTGTGGGGCTGAAATGTTCTTTTCATTGCTTCTATTATTTATAATTTGTTTATTCTACTATTTGCGATGTCTGCTTTCTCCCATCAAAATACAGTGGCAAACACACATATATATTTAAAGTAAGCGCAGACAACTTAACGGCTCAAAACACTTAGTCTTGAGCGCGAAAAAAAGGTTAAGACCTCTAAATCGGCTGCAAAATTAGTAATTTTATAGGAATTGACAAAAGATTTTGCCGTTTTTACACAACTTTTTTTGTCATCTGCGCAAAAATAACTAATTTTGCAGCCGATTTAGGTAACAATACACCAAATATTCACGAACTTAAAAACTCAGAAACTCATCTGACTGCTCCCTCGCACTTCGGAGAGGGGTTGAGGTGAGGAATTAAAAACTTAGAAACTCATGTTAGCAGGAGACATTAAAAAGAACGTATGCCTCAGAATTGACGGCAGAATCTATGTGGTAATTGACTTCCTTCACGTTAAGCCTGGTAAAGGTAACACTGTTATGCGTACCAAGCTTCGCGACGTACAGGACGGACGTGTGCTCGAACGCACCTGGATCGTAAGTGCAAAACTCGAAGACGTGCAGGTTGACCACCGTCAGTTCCAGTTCCTCTATAAAGAAGGTGAAGACCTTGTATTCATGAACAACGAGACTTTCGAGCAGGTTAACATCCCGGCAAATGTAATCGACGGTGTTGACTTCCTCAAGGAAGGTGAAAATGTCATGGCTACCATCGACGCTGCCACAGATACAATCCTCACTGTTGAAATTCCGGTTAAGGTTGTTCTCAAGGTTACTTATACTGAACCAGGACTTAAAGGCGACACAGCAACTAACGCCACTAAGCCCGCAACCGTTGAAACAGGTGCTGAAATCCGTGTACCACTCTTCATCAACGAAGGTGACATGATTGAAATCGACACTCGCGACGGTTCATACGTAACTCGCAAGTAATAACGCTTTATCATAGAAGCTGGCCTAACCCCTCCAAAGGATGGGAAACACCGTCCTGACGGTTGATTCTCTCGCTTTGGAGGGGTTAGCAGTAACTTCTATTCACAAAAAATACATTCCAGTGCGCCTACTGAAGCGACTCGACATATTCGTTTTCAAAAACTTCATCACGCTTTTCTTCGGAACATTTGCAATAAGCTTGTTCGTAGTGATGATGCAATTCCTATGGAAATATGTCGATGACCTCGTAGGAAAAGGACTTGGCATCGACGTTCTCGCAGAATTCTTTTTCTATGCTGCCGAGACCCTCGTGCCGATGGCACTGCCACTCGCAATTCTTCTTGCCGCACTCATCTCCTTCGGAAACATGGGAGAACGTCTTGAGTTGCTGGCAATCAAGGCTGCAGGAGTATCGCTCTGGCGCACACTCCGTCCACTTGCCATACTCATGGTGCTGCTGACAGCATGGTCCTACTATTTCCAGGACGTTGTAGCCCCAGCCGCACAGAAGAAACTGATGACGATGCTCTACTCTATCCGTCAGGCATCGCCCGAACTCGATATTCCCGAAGGAGTATTCTATGACGGCGTAGAGGGCATGAACCTCTATGTAAGGGAAAAGAACAAGAAGACGGGAATGCTCTACGAAGTCATCATCTACAACATGCGCGACGGAGTGAGCAATGCCCATATCATCCTTGCAGATTCAGGCAAACTCGAAACCAACGAGGATAAAAAGACACTTCTGCTTCACCTCTACAGCGGTGAGCAATTCGAGAATCTACGATCCAACGCACTGCAAACTAGAGATGTGCCTTATCGTAGGGAAACATTTGTCGTCAAGCATTACATCATCGATTTTGACCAGAACATCAATATGGACAATATCGATTTCTCTTCATCTGCAAGAACTAAAGACACTGAGAGCCTGAGAACCGGTATAGATTCACTGCGGCAGGAAATCGACAGCATGGCGCACGATTTCTATCACGAGATGAATCGTGGCATACTGTATGTCGCAGGTGTGACCAATTTCCAGGAAGGTTCAGCAGACTTCAGCCTGAACAACAGTTCCGAGAAGAGCAGCAAGGATGCTACTTCAGCCACAGCCGAACGTCATATCGACATCGACACCATATTTGCCCATAACACACCGGA
>Ga0256405_10007696_pt1 | contig 15949 bp, 12 predicted proteins | sample RumenRJG_02DNA_FD_189096 | JGI IMG/M metagenome (GOLD analysis project Ga0256405, IMG submission 189096) | Bovine rumen microbial communities from Lethbridge, Alberta, Canada - RJG_02 | ecosystem: Host-associated > Mammals > Digestive system > Stomach > Rumen | place: Canada: Alberta... | reverse complement strand
ATTAAATATTTTTAATACCGGTTTCTATTCTTCTGATAGATTCTTCTTTGCCCAATTCTTCAAGAATATCAAAGATATGCGGACCTTTGCATTCGCCGGCAAGCAGTAATCTCATAGGATTGAGCACTTTACCGAACGATAATTGGTTGTTGTTGATCCAATCAGTAAAAATATTTTCCAGATTTTTTGATGAGAAATCTTCAGTTTGTTTCAAGATTTCGATCGATTTGTTCATCAAATCTTCAGATTCCGGTTTCCAGAATTTTTTCTTGTTGGCTTCGTTGTATTCAGTAGGAGCTACAAAGAAATATTTGCTTTCTTTCCACAAATCGTGAGAGAAATGGCAACGGTCTTTTACTAAACCGCAAAGTTTAGCAGCTTTGGCTTTATCTACTGTTACGCCGTCTTTTTTAGCGTCTTCAATAAAATATTCTGCCAATTCTTCGTTTGGTTTCAGTTCAAGATATTGTTTGTTGAACCATTTATTTTTTTCCGGGTCAAATTTAGAACCGGCTTTGTGAACGTTTTCGAGAGTGAAAATTTTGCAAAGTTCTTCCTTTGTAAATATTTCCTGAGTAGAATTGTTTCCCGGATTCCAACCCAAGAGAGCCATCATATTGAGGAATGCCTCAGGGAAATATCCTGCTTCTTCATAACCTCTTGATACTTCGCCTGTTTTTGGGTCTTCCCAATGTAATGGAAATACAGGAAACCCAAGACGGTCGCCGTCGCGTTTTGACAATTTACCTTTTCCGTCCGGTTTCAAGATAAGAGGCAAGTGTGCGAATTCAGGCATTGTATCCAACCAGCCGAAACTTCTGTAAAGCAAGTAATGCAACGGCAACGACGGCAACCATTCTTCACCTCTGATTACGTGAGAGATTTTCATCAAATGGTCGTCAACGATATTTGCCAAGTGATATGTAGGCATACCGTCCGATTTGTACAAAACTTTGTCGTCCAAAAGCGATGTGTCGGCTTTGATTTCGCCTCTGATGATGTCTTTCAAAACGAGTTTTTCGTTTTCCGGCATTTTGAACCTGATAACGTATGGTACATTTTCGTCCAAAAGTTGTTTGGTTTTTTCTTCACCCAAAGTAAGAGAGTTTTTCATCGACATACGAGTAGCCGGTCCGTATGATTGAATTGATGATTTTTTGGCTTCGAGGTCTTTTCTCATAACTTCCAAATCTTCAGGAGTATCAAAAGCGTAATAAGCAAAACCGTCGTTTACCAATTGTTGAGCGTATTGAGTATAGAGATGTTTACGGTTGCTTTGTTTGTAAGGACCGTATTCACCGCCAACGATGTCGCTTTCGTCGATATCAAGACCAATCCAAGCGAGCGACTTTATGATATATTCTTCAGCACCCGGCACAAAACGTGTCTGATCGGTGTCTTCTATTCTTAAAATGAATTTACCGTTGTGTTTTCTCGCAAAAAGATAGTTGAAAAGCGCTGTTCTCACACCGCCTAAGTGTAATGCGCCTGTAGGGCTTGGCGCAAATCTTACTCTTACTTCTCTCATTTAATTTCCTTTCTGATTAAATTATATTTAATGTTTTTGCAGCAAACAAAGTGCTGTTACCAGACTTTATTGCATATATTGTTTCAAAATATATTCCTCTTTTTTCATCAGTTCCCTTACCTTGTCGAGTTCTTCGGGATGATTTACTGCATAAGTTACCACATCGGTAAGTGTCATTTTGATTTTCATACCGTTTTCGATGATACGTATCAAATCAATAGATTCTGCCACTTCCAACGGTGTGGGTATCATCATGTTGAACTGGTTGAGAAAATCTCTTCTGAAAACATCGATTCCTACGAGTTTCATTCGCGGAAAAGTAACGTTTTTTGAACTTGTCGGTATCGGTTCTCTCGACAAATACATCGCATTGTTTTGAGTATCTGCCACAACTTTGATTTCGTTTCTGTCATTGAAAATTTCATCGCTTGTGATTTCTGCCATCAAAGTTGTCATTTTCAACGATTTGTCCATTACAAGCGGACTTATTGCCCTGCCTATCATATCCGGCGTTACCATCGGTTCGTCGGGTTGTATCAATACTACAAGGTCATAACTTACTTGGTATTGATTTTCTACAAGTTTTACAGCTTCAGCCACGCGGTCGGTGGCACTTATCCGGCTTTCTTCTATTTTGATGTAATTGCCGCCGATTGATTTGATATAGTCGATAATCTCAGGATCGGCTGTTGCAACAAAAACATCTGTAAAATCAGAGCATAGTTTCACGCGGTTGTATACGTGACCAATCATCGGCATTCCCAAGATGTCTGCCATCGGCTTGTTTGGGAAGTTTTTGGATGACATCTTTGCCGGTATTATTCCTATGATGTTTTTTTTCATGGTTAATAATTTTAGAGAGTTCGCAAAAATTTGGTTTGCTAATATAACCAGATTTTTCTAAAACTTTGTAATTTTAATGAAAAATTTTAGCCCTCTCTTTTAATTTTTTTATACCGTTTTGCCGATTTCGCCTAAGTTTTGTGCGCTGTTTTTACAAAAATCAATAGTTGTATATAAAAAAGTATACCGTATACCAATAAAAAAAAATCCCGATTATTACTAATCGAGATCTTTTACGAGGTCAGTAGCGGAGTCGAACCGCTCTAGACGGTTTTGCAGACCGGTACCTAACCGCTTGGCTAACTGACCAGTTTTTTTGTTTTCTACATTGCAAAGGTAAATACATTTCCCTTTAGTTCCAAAATATTTTTGTATATTTTTTTGTTTTTTTTGATAACGTATTGTTCTTTAATTGATTAATAAATGTTTATTTTTTCTCGAAAACCATTTTTTCTACCGTTTTTATCAAGTCTTTGGATGCAAACGGCTTTTTTAGTATTAATGTTACGCCGGCTTCTATAGCTTCCATCGCGATATCCGAGTTGATTTTTATTGATGTTAACAATACAGGTATATTTTCATAACCCGGATATTGTTTTATTTTTTTTGTAAAATCCAGACCGTTCATTTCCGGCATAAGATAATCGGTGATTATCAAATCGGGAGCCGAAATAGTTCTGGCAAAATTGAGCGCGAGGTTAGGGGAGAGGTATGGTATTACCTCAAAGCCTTCGTTTTCCAAAGTGTATTGAGATATAAAAAGTGAGCCTTCTATATCGTCTATCAATAATATACGTATTTTGTTGGAATGTTTGGTATTGCCTTCGGGATTGATTTCTTGAGAGTAGAATATCTCGGCGTGAGGATGCCTGATAATTGTTTCCAGTATTGAAAAGTTGTCTGAAAACTTCAGCAGATAACCTCTCGCTCCGGCTTGTATCATAGAGTCAATATACAATTTCTCGTCGTATAGCGACATGCCGATAATTACAAGATCCGGCTTGATACTCAGTGCTGCTTTGGTTGTTTCTATTCCTGAAATATTAGCCAACTCCATGTCCATAAAGATGATATCGGCACAGAAATTTTCGTCCAAACTGTCCAAAAACTCTTCTCCTGAGCTGTACTCGGCTATCACTTGATTGCCTCCGATTTTTCTCAGAAGTAGTTTGAAGGATTGTCTGAAAGCTTTCCTGTCATCTACTAATATTACCTTTTTAATATCTTCCATAGAGATAGATTTTTTGAGATTTTCTCATTCCGTTGCATCTTGGTTTCTCTAGTTGAGTACAAGGATGTTGATTTCTAGTCCGCATCCCAAATCGGTTTTTATTTCCATTTGACCGTTGAAATTTGCTACTCTTCCTTCTATATTTTTCAAACCTGACACTTTTTTGTCTTTGATATTGTTGAATACCTGGTCTTTGTTGAAACCGATGCCATCGTCAGAATATCTCAATTTTGTGTAATTGTTTTGAGTTTCAAGCAACAATATAACTTTTGATGCTTGTGAATATTTGATTGCGTTGTTGAATAATTCACATGTAATTCTGAAAAGTGATGTTTTCAGAAGCTTGTTTTCAGGCTCTTTGAAATTGCTGAACTCGAATATCACTTGCATTGTATTGTCTACAAACATGTGCTTTGCCTGATTTTTGATACTTGCAACAAGTCCGAAATTGTTCAAAATATCGGGCATAAGGTCGTTGGCGATATTCTTACTTTCTGTTACCGCTTCCATTACAAGCTCTTTCATTTCCTCAAAAGTATCCGGCATTTCGGCAAGTGATATTTTGCTTGATGCCAAAAGATTGATATATGTAATAAGACTTGTAAGGTAAGAACCTATTCCGTCGTGAATATCCTTGGCAAAACGAGCACGCTCTTTTTCTTGAGTATTTACTATTGTACTAAACAATTGTTTGTCGATATCTTTCCTAAAAGATATATCTCTCATAACGTTCAGCAAAGTAATTTTGTTCCCTTCTGCCGAGAATTTTTCGATATGAAGTTCTACAGGTATTGATTTCCCCGACTGATTAACCACGTAAGTTTCAAAAGTTTGGGATATACCATTTAGAGCAAGTTTAAGGTTTTCAATAAACTTGTCGTAAAAAATCGGTTCCAAAAACTTACCCGGATTGTTGGATTTAATACTTTCTTTGGAATATCCGAGCAGATTAGCAGCCGTAGAGTTTACTTCTTCAAAATCAAACTTGTCGGTATCTTTATCGTATTTATAAACAAAAATACCATCATTGTTTTGATTGAAAAGAGTACGGTATTTTTCTTCCGAAACTTTCAACATCTCTTCAGCTTTCAGTCTCTTCTCGTTTTCCAAAGCAGTTTCTAGCCTGCTGTAAATAATCGGCGAGATAAAAGAAACAATATTTTCCAGCTTAGTTCTGTAAGTGTCGGGATATTCTTTTGATTTTCCGGCAACCGAAATCAAACCGATAACTTTATTTTTATAAATTACCGGTACAGAAACCATGCATCCGACCTTGTGATCAGTATAAAACAAAGGAGAAACATCGTTGTTTTGAGCAATTGTCTGCTTCTTGATAACAGAAAGAGCGATGTCGCCAATTTGTTCAAGGTCATAAACATAAGTTTTGTCAGATTCTATTTTACCGGAGTAGATGCACGGGCATACGAGTTTATTATCCTCGTTGAAATAACCGATAACTCCGTAATCCAGAGTCAAATATTTCAAGATTTCCTCAAGGAGACTTATATAAGCTGTGTCGTCTAATTCCGACAAGAAAATGTGTGCAATATTATTTCTAACAGTAAGCTCGTTTTGCGAGGCTTGCAGGCTTTGTTGCGTAAGATAATGTTGGAAAAGCTCATTTTTGAGTTTTTCGTTAGTCTTTTTAAGTTGCAAATGAGTGCGCACGCGGGCTATAAGTTCAGAAATGAGAAAAGGTTTCTTGATGTAGTCCACACCTCCCATGTCAAAACCTCTCAAAAGGCTGCTTTCATCAACCTTTGCGGTTAAAAATATGATAGGTATGTCTTTGAACGCCAAGTCTGCTTTCACTCTTTTGCAAACTTCAAAACCGTCTACCTTAGGCATCATTACATCCAAAAGTATCAAGTCAACTTTGTTATTGTTGAGAACTGATACAACATTTTCTCCGTCGCTTTCTACTAAGACATTGTACTCATCTTCTGTGTTGAGAATGTCTTGAACTAATAGTAGATTTGACATACTGTCGTCAACTACCAATACGGTGGCTTTTTCCATTTTGTTTTTTTAAAAGGTAAAAGGGTTGTTATCGCGTTTTCTGTTGTCAGAAAATTTTTCGTAAACATATAAAAAAAATAGGGAAACCAAAAAAGATTTCCCTATTTTTTTCAAAAAATTTGTTGCCCAATCAGGGGTCGAACCTGAACTCTCCTGATCCAGAGTCAGACGTGTTGCCAATTACACCATTGGGCATTATTTTTTTATTTCAACGGTGCAAAGGTATATACTTTTTTTGTTCCCACCAAATTTTTTTGAGGTTTTTTATTACTTTTTTATTTTTTATCGTTTCTCTCCAACAGTAACGATGTTAAAAAAAAAGAAAATGTCAGAACAAAAAAACTAATAAAACGATGTCCTTAAAAAAAACATCGCTTTATTAGTTTCTTACCTTTTATATGAAAACCGTTATTTTGCTGACTCTTTTGCCCAAGTGTCTTTGAGGGTTACAGTACGGTTGAAAATCAAATGATCAGCTGTACTGTCAGGGTCAACATTGAAATAGCCCATTCTGATAAACTGCAAGTAACTCAATGGTTTGAGTGTTGTAGCAAATTTTTCGATGTAACAATTGTTCAAAACTTTTAATGAATCAGGATTGATAATCTGTTTCATTGCTGCAACAGGTTCGCAGTTGGTATCTTTTATGATTTTTGCCATTTCGTCGCGAGGGTTTTCTACCTTCCAAAGTCTGTCGTAAAGTCTTACTTCAGCTTTTACAGAATGTTTGCAACTTACCCAATGAAGTGTTTTACCCTTAATCTTTCTGTCAGCACCTGCCGAACCGCTGCGACTGTTTTCGTCGTATTCTGCATAAATCTCTACAATATTGCCGTTTTCGTCTTTCTTGCAGAAATTTTCTTCAGGACATCTTATAATATAAGCATTCTTCAATCTTACTTCTTTGCCCGGACCGAGACGGAAGAATTTCTTTGGTGCATCTTCCATAAAATCATCACGTTCTATCCAAAGTTCGCGACTGAATTCTATAGTATGTGTACCGCTGTTTTCGTCTTCGGGATTATCGGTTGCTGTCATCTCTTCTACCTGATTTTCAGGATAGTTGGTGATGATAAGTTTTACAGGATCGAGTACGCAAGATACACGTGTAGCTCTTGTATTGAGGTCTTCGCGTACTGAACTTTCCAAAAGTTCGAATTCGTTGAGAGCGTCGTAAGTTGTATAACCGATTCTGTTGATGAAATTAATGATAGATTCAGGACTGTAACCTCTGCGGCGGAAACCGCAAATAGTAGGCATACGCGGATCGTCCCAATCAGATACCAAACCTTCTTTCACCAAAGCCAAAAGATTACGTTTACTCATAAGAGTATAACTGAGGTTCAGCTTGTTGAACTCGGTTTGACGGGGACGGTTGTCGTCCATATTATCAGATTCGCCTCTTACTTCCTTCAACCAATCAACAAAAAGATCATAAAGCGGACGATGAACCACAAATTCCAATGTACAAAGCGAATGAGTAACACCTTCAAAATAATCGCTTTCGCCGTGAGCAAAATCATACATCGGATAAGCATTCCATTTGTTGCCGGTACGGAGATGAGGAATATTCAAAACTCTGTAAATAATAGGGTCGCGGAAATGCATATTCGGGTTAGCCATATCAATTTTGGCTCTCAAAACCATAGTGCCGGGTTCTACCGTACCGGAATTCATCTTCTCAAATAATGCCAAAGATTCTTCAACAGGACGGTTTCTAAAAGGACTTTCAACGCCCGGAACAGTAGGTGTACCTTTCTGTTCAGCAATAGTTTCAGCACTTTGTTCATCAACGTAAGCTTTGCCTCGTTTAATAAGTTCTACAGCAAAATCCCAAAGTTGTTGAAAATAGTCAGAAGCGTAATAAACATTACCCCATTTATAACCAAGCCATTGGATATCTTCTTTGATAGAATCCATGTATTCGGTATCTTCTTTTACGGGATTTGTATCATCAAAACGCAAGTTGCAGACACCGTTATATTTCTTAGCAATACCAAAATCCAAAGCGATTGCCTTAGCGTGTCCGATATGCAAATAGCCGTTAGGCTCAGGAGGGAAACGGGTTTGAACTCTTTTACCGTTTTTACCTTCTTCAAGATTTTTTTCAACCAGCTGTTCGATAAAATTGAGCTGTGGTTTTTCTGTTGTGTTTTCTATTCTGTGGTCTTCCATAATGTTTCCGCAACAATAAATTTAATTTTTTGAGCCGCAAATATATCAAAACTAAATCATTTTTATTTAGTTTTGCATAAAAATTTTTTATTAATTTACGCAAAACTACTATGGGACGAATATTATTGGAAGGTATGAAATTCCGAGTAAACATCGGTACAACAATCCAAGAGCGCAATCAAGGCAACGATATTACAGTTGACATCTCTTACAATTGCGATACCCTTACCTCAGGACTTAGTGACAATCTTCAAGATGCTGTTGATTATTCATTGATATACGATGTTATTAAAAAAGAGACATTTAAGCCGTGTAATTTAATTGAAAACTTAGCCTATCGGATGTTACATTCCGTAAAAATACAGTTTCCTGAGATTTCAGATATTACATTAAAACTCTACAAATATTATCCTGCAGTAGACGGTGAGTTGGAGAAAAGCGGTATAATACTTCAAGGTTAAAACTTTTTCGAGTCAAATTTGTTTTACCAACAATCATACATTTTTTCTGTCCTGAGAATATATTTTGGATGTAAAAAGACAATTATAATTTCTTTTCAGGCGAGTAAGACTTGTGTTGATGAACATCATAATTTCTTTCAGGCGAGTAATAACGATGTTCATCAACACAAGTCTTTCTTTCCAGGCGAGTAGTAACGATGTTCATCAACACAAGTTTTTCTCTTCAGGCGAGTAATAACGATGTTTATCAACACAAGTCTTTCTTTTCAGGCGAGTAGTAACGATGTTCATCAACACAAGTCTTTCTTTTCAGGCGAGTAGTAACGATGTTCATCAACACAAGTCTTTCTCTTTAGGCGAGTAGTAACGATGTTCATCAACACAAGTCTTTCTTTCCAGGCGAGTAGTAATGATGTTGATGAACACAAGTCTTTCTCTTTAGGCGAGTAATAATGATGTTTATGATTTAAAAAAAATTTTTAACGTTTGAGGAGACGTTGTACACAACGTCTCTACGGCATTGACGCAGACCAGATGTCTAAAATTATTGGACGAATTGTTTTAAATTTATTGTACGATTGTTTTAATTTATTGTACGGATTGTTCAAATTTATTGTACGTTTGGTTGCTGTAGAGACGTTGTGTACAACGTCTCAATACGAACAACGTCAGAATTATGCAACGTTTGAATTATTTGTCGTGTTGATTATTTTGAGACGTTGTACACAACGTCTCTACTGCATTGACGCAGATAAGATGTCCAAAATCATTGGACGGATTGTTTAAAATTATTGGACGAATTGTTTGAAATTATTGGACGGTTTTTATAAAAAAACATGTTAAAATAAAACAGAAAAAGCTATCTGTCAATAAAACAGATAGCTTTTCTATGAAGATGTGACTCCGGTGGGACTCAAACCCGCGACCTTAGGAACCGGAATCCTACGTTCTATTCAACTAAACTACGGAGCCAAACTTTGTGCAAAGATATGTTATTTTTCGCAAAGTTCAAAGTCTATTTTTAGATTGTCTTTGTAGCCGTTGCCTTCGTCTTGCATATCTTCGTCAAATCCTTCGTAATACCATTTGATTAACATGTCTTTCCCTAGAAAGTGAATTTTTTCCATTTTCACTAACATTTCGTATATCATTTTGTTTGATGCGGAACTCAAAATGGAAAAATCCAATTCTATGACTAGTTTGCCCGGTGACTGAGGATCTATTTGTACTACCTTTTTTACTATAGGTTGGTAAAAATCCGGTGCGTTTTCCGGGAACGACGGTCCGGAGAATTTTAAGATGTTGTTCTCTTCGTCGTACAATACGTATGGTGTATCGTCTGTTTCCGCTATTTCTATTTTAGCTTTTGCTGCCATATTGTTGTGTTCTTTATTATTTCGCTGAACTTCTTTTTTTTGGTTGTCAGCTTCTCATATTTTAGTTATTAATTAATTTTCTCAGCAAATTTCAAACCAAAGTTTTTTGTTGGCTGTTAAATTTGTTTTGCTTTAAAAATCTGATTTAAGGTTGTACAAAGTTATAATTTTTTTCTGTTGTTGCCGTAATTTTTTTGAAAAAAATACGGAAAAATTTCTGTCGGGTTGTTTAACTTGTTTAAAATCTTAATTTATCACCGAATTAAATGTATTCTTTTTTCGGAAATTTTAATTATTAACCACGGAAAACACAGATGACACGGAATTTTTTAATTTTTAGACGTTGTTTTTGGGGAGGATGTTTTGGAGGAATGTTTTTTTGAGATGTTGTTTTTGGTACGATGTTGTTTTTTTGGTGTGTTTTTTTGGGATGTTTTTTTGGGATGTTGTTTTTTGAGACGTTTTTTTGAGACGTTGATTTTGAGACGTTGATTTTGAGACGTTGATTTTGAGACGTTGTACACAACGTCTCTACGGCAATCCAATGATAATTCACAATCCAATGATAATTGCAATCCAATGATAATTCGCAATCCAATGATAATTCACAATCCAATGATAATTCGCAATCCAATGATAATTCACAATCCAATGATAATTCGCAATCCAATGATAATTCGCAATCCAATGATAATTCGCAATCCAATGATAATTGCAATCCGTTTAATGCGTGTAGAGACGTTGTGTACAACGTCTCCGCGTTAAATTTCCGCGTTAAATTTCCGCGTTAAATTTCCGCGTTAAATTTCCGCGTTAAATTTCCGCGTTAAATTTCCGCGTTAAATTTCCGCGTTAAATTTTATTGTTAATTTCCGCGTTAATTGTCCGATATTTTTGCACGATGATTTCAAAATTTTTGTTTTATTTGTTGACAAAAAATGTCAAAAATGTCAAAAAAAAACTTGATGTCGGCTTTTTAGGGCTTCTATCAAGTTTTCTTTTGTTGTTTGTTGCAATAAAATGTTTTTGTGTTATGCTATTGTGAGTATAAACCAGTTTTTCTTACCTTTTTTTACGAGGATGTATTTTCCGTCGAGAAGGTATTCTGAGTTGATTACTGCTTGTACGTCAGTAATTTTCTCTTGGTTGATGCTCAATGCGTTTTCTTGAATAGTGCGTCGGCATTCGCTCTTGGTTGCAAAACATTTTGATTTTTCGGCGAGTAAATCCAATATTCCGATGCCTTGTTTGAGTTCGTCGGCTGAAATTTTGAATTGTGGTACTCCGGCAAATACTGCGAGGAACGATTGCTCATCGAGTTTTAGTAATTGCTCTTTTGTGCCTTTTCCAAACAGGATTTGAGATGCTGCAATTGCTGTGTTGTATGCTTCTTCGCCGTGAACCATTATTGTGATGTGTTTTGCTAATGTGTTCTGGAGAAGTCTGCGTCCCGGATCTTGTTTGTGTTCGTTGATTAGGGCTTCGATTTCTTCGATGCTCATCAATGTGTATATTTTGATGTATCTTTCAGCGTCTTCGTCTGAAGTGTTGATCCAGAATTGGTAGAATTCGTAAGGCGAAGTGAGTTTCGGGTCAAGCCAGATGTTTCCTTTTTCTGTTTTACCGAATTTTGTACCGTCGGCTTTTTTGATGAGCGGACATGTAAATGCGTATGCTTCAGCGCCGTCGATTCTTCTGATGAGTTCGATACCGGTTGTGATGTTGCCCCACTGATCTGCACCACCCATTTGGAGTTTGCAGTTTTTGTTTTTTCTTAACCAGTAGAAGTCGTAACCTTGCATCAATTGGTATGAGAATTCTGTAAAGCTGAGGCCTTCTCTTGAGTCGTCGGCGAAACGTTTTTTTACAGAATCTTTTGCCATCATGTAGTTGACTGTGATGTGTTTACCGATATCTCTGATGAAGTTGATGAATGTAAAGTTTTTCATCCAATCGTAGTTGTCTACGAGTTCGGCTTTGTTTGGTGCATCAGAGTCAAAATCGAGGAATTTGGCGAGTTGAGCTTTGATACATGCTTTATTGTGATTGAGTGTTTCCTCGTTGAGCAAGTTTCTTTCTTTGGATTTGCCTGAAGGGTCGCCCACCATACCTGTAGCACCGCCTACGAGTGCGATAGGTTTGTGACCAGCCATTTGGAAATGCTTGAGAATCATGATAGATACCAAGTGTCCGATGTGCAAAGAATCGGCAGTAGGGTCGATTCCTACGTATCCGGCTGTCATTTCCTTTGCCAATTGTTCTTCAGTACCGGGAATCATGTCGTGGATCATTCCGCGCCATTTCAAGTTTTCAATTAAATTCATTGGTTTAATCAAAAAATGTAATTGTTATATTATATAAAGTGTTTTTCTTAGTATTTGAATCTTGACAGGAATTTCATGTCGTTTTCGAAGAACATCCTGATGTCTGTTACTCCGTATCTTAACATTGCAGTACGTTCGATACCCATACCAAAAGCAAATCCTGAATATTCTTCGGGGTCGATACCGCAGTTTTTCAATACGTTAGGGTGTACCATACCGCATCCCAAAACTTCGAGCCATCCTGTGTTTTTGCAAATTGTACAGCCTTTGCCTCCGCAGATTGAGCAGCTTACGTCCATTTCTGCGCTTGGTTCTGTAAACGGGAAGTAGCTTGGGCGCAAACGTATTTCGGTTTTTTCGCCGTAGAATTCTTTTGCGAAATACATCAAAGTCTGTTTCAAATCAGCGAAAGAGACTTTTTTGTCGATATACAAGCCTTCTATTTGGTGGAAAATGCAGTGAGAGCGGGCCGAAATAGCTTCGTTTCTGAATACACGTCCCGGTACCAAAACTCTGATAGGCGGTTTTTGTTTTTCCATTACTCTTACTTGTCCGCCTGAAGTGTGTGTACGGAGAAGGATATCAGGATTTGTTTCTATAAAGAATGTATCTTGCATATCTCTTGCCGGATGTTCGGGTGGAAAGTTGAGAGCTGAGAAGTTGTGGTAATCGTCTTCAATTTCTTGACCTTCAGCTACTGTGAAACCCAATTTGGAGAAAATTGATATTATTTCGTTGGTAACCATGGTAATCGGGTGATGAGAGCCGAGACCGAAGTTAGGACCTGGTAATGTAATATCAATATCGTTTTGTTTTTGAAATTTTTCTTCCAAAGCTTCTTGAGCCAAAGCGAGTTTTTCTTCAACTTTTTGTTTCAAGGAGTTGATTCTTTGACCGTATTCTTTTTTCTGAGCCGGTTCTACTTTTTTGAATTCAGAAAAAATCTCAGCGATGATTCCTTTTTTAGAAAGGAATTTTAGTCTGAGTTGTTCTGCATTTTCTTTAGTATCGATTTTGAATTGCTCAACTTCTTCGATAAGTTCTTTAATTTTTTCAATCATGACGAATAAAAATTTTAGTCAATAACAGAAGCTTTGATAATTTTTACATCTGTAGTAGGACGGTCGTTGCGGTCTTTTTCAACGGTAGCGATTTTGTCAACGATATCCATACCTTCAATAACTTCGCCGAAAACAGTGTATTGAGCGTCGAGAGTAGGCGCACCACCGATTTCTTCGTAAGCTTTGAGTTGTTCGTCGCTAAATTCAAAACCGTAGTTTTTGTATTGTTTAAGTTTAGCAGCCGGAGTTTTCTGACCGTGAACGATATAGAATTGGCAACCTGAACTTCTTCTCATAGGGTTTCCTTGGTCGCCTGTGCGTGCAGCAGCCAATGCGCCGCGTTTGTGGAAATGGTTAGGAATAATTTCAGCGGGCAAGGTATAACCAACATCGCCGGCGCCGAGTCTTTCGTTAGGACCTGCGCCTTTAGATTTAGGGTCGCCGCCTTGTATCATAAAACCTTCAATTACTCTGTGGAAGAGAAGTCCGTCGTAAAAACCTTCTTTCACTAATTTAATAAAGTTGTCTCTGTGTACAGGAGTATCGTTGTACAATTCGATTTTGATATCTCCTAAGGAAGTTTCTAATTTTATCATCGTGTTTTTTGTTTTAGTCTGTGAAAAAGCGTATTGACTCATTGAGAGTAACATCGCTACGGCAAATAGAATTTTTTTCATAATTTATAAAATTTTTCGCACTGCAAATTTAATATAAGTTTTTTAAAAATCTTTTTGTTTTTGATTTTTAATAGTTATTTTTGGATGTTTTTTTAACATTTACTTATATTTATCACTTAAATTGCAACTTAATTTGCATATTATCAGTTGATTGAGATTTTATATAGTTAACGAGAAATGAATGTAAAAATTATAAAATAAATAATCAATGAGTACTTCTAAATTATTAAAGTTGGTAATAGCGCTGTTGATACCTATAATTTTGGCGCTTGTACCATCTTCTGTTTTTCCGTTTGATATTACGGTAGTAGAACAGAGAATTGTAGCGATATTTGCTTTTGCAGCTTTGATGTGGATTTTGGAACCTATTCCTATTTGGACAACTTCGGTTTCGGTGATTGTTCTTATGCTACTTACCACGTCAACAAGCATGATTAGTTTTTTAAAGTCAACAGAATCATCGTTTGGTGTAGCGATACCTTATAAAAATATAATGGCGACATTTGCCGATCCGGTTATCATGCTTTTCATGGGCGGATTTGTTCTTGCGATAATTGCGAGCAAGTATAAGCTTGATGCCGGTATTGCGAAAGCTATTTTGAAACCGTTTGGTACTAAATCGGAATATGTAATGCTTGGTTTTATTGTAGTAACAGCTGTATGTTCGATGTTTATGTCGAATACTGCAACAGCTGCTATGATGCTTACGATTTTGTCGCCGGTGTTGGCAACATTGCCTGCTAACGGTAAAGGCAGAATCGGTCTTGCGCTTAGTATTCCGATTGCAGCAAATGTCGGCGGTATTGGTACTCCTATCGGTACTCCTCCAAATGCTTTGGCTCAAAAATATCTTAATGATCCTGACGGCTTGAATCTTGGTATTTCTTTCGGTGAATGGATGTTGTACATGATTCCGTTGGCTTTGGTGATATTGTTTATTGCTTGGATAATATTACTTAGGATGTTTCCTTTCTCGCAAAAAAATATTGTTATCGATATAAAAGATTCGTTCAAAGCGGATACACCGAAAGCAAAAATCGTTTTGATTACTTTTATAGTTACAATATTGCTTTGGGTGAGCGATAAGTTAACAGGAATTAATGCAAATGTGGTTGCACTTATTCCGTTTGCCGTATTTTCTGTTACAGGAATTTTTACGAAGGATGACCTCAAAAAAATCGATTGGGATGTTTTATGGCTTGTAGCCGGAGGTTTTGCACTTGGCGTAGGTCTTAATGATTCAGGACTTGCTAAAAATTTGTGTAATGCAATTCCGTTCGGTTCATGGCCGGCAATGCTTATTATAATAGGTTCTGGTGTTCTCTGTTGTTTGATGAGTACATTTATGTCTAACTCAGCAACAGCAGCTTTGTTGATTCCGATACTTTTGGCAGTTGGCAATTCAGACGATGTAGCACCGTTGATAGAACCGTTTGGCGGTATTTCTACATTGCTTGTAGGTCTTGCATTGAGTGCTTCGTTTGCAATGGCATTGCCGATTTCTACACCTCCAAACGCACTTGCGTATGCCAAAGGCTTTATCAAACAGAAAGATATGGCAAGTGTCGGTATTATTGTCGGTGTAATTGCATTGGCTTTGGCTTATATTGAATTGATTGTTTTGAAAGGGATGTAACAGTTACAAATAAAAGTCATAATAAAAATAAAAGGGAATTGTCTGATATTGATTTAGACAATTCCCTTTTTTCGTGTATCAATCAGTGTGATAATTATTTCTGATCTTTTCTTGGAGTATCAATATTATAGTGCAAACCAACACTTTCGCGACGTCTGCGAGCCATTTTGATTACGAGGAATGCGGTGTTGATAGCGTTACGCAATTCGCAAAGAGGAATTGTAACTTTTGAATGTTTGTAAAGTTCTTCGGTTTCGTTGTAAAGGATGTACAAACGGTCTAAAGCGCGTTTCATTCTCAAGTTGGATCTTACGATACCTACGTAATAAGTCATAATCTGCTGCAATTCCTTGAAAGATTGAGTGATGAGGATGTTTTCTTCGTTGTTGACAGTTCCTTCGTCGTTCCATTCAGGAATATCGTTTCTGATTTGGAGTTTGCTTAGCAAATCTTTAGAATCCAAAGCCGAGCGGTGAGCAAATACCAAAGCTTCGAGCAATGAGTTAGAAGCCAAACGGTTAGCACCATGAAGTCCGGTGCATGAAGTTTCGCCTCCGGCATAAAGGTTATGAATTGTAGTACGTCCGTATTCGTCTACTCTGATACCGCCGCAAAGGT
>Ga0256405_10007695_pt1 | contig 15949 bp, 8 predicted proteins | sample RumenRJG_02DNA_FD_189096 | JGI IMG/M metagenome (GOLD analysis project Ga0256405, IMG submission 189096) | Bovine rumen microbial communities from Lethbridge, Alberta, Canada - RJG_02 | ecosystem: Host-associated > Mammals > Digestive system > Stomach > Rumen | place: Canada: Alberta | collected... | reverse complement strand
TAACAAGCGTACAATAATCCTTCCCTTCCACAATCTGAATCTCGCTTAGATCAGTGGGAAGCACAACTCTGATCTGATCCACCTGGTAGGTATACGTTTCACCCAATATATTCAGATTGAACGTATCGCCTTCTACCAACTTATCCAGGTCAGAGAACAATTTGGCACTTGGCAATCCCCTGTGTCCACTAAGTACACAATGAGAGCCGTCACTTGGATCGGTCACTCTTCCTTTTTCGTAGTCGTAGCTATATGCTCCGACCGGAAAGCTCGTGCCTTCAATGTGACCGATACTGGTTTGCAATACCGATTCGCTCATTCCGTGATATATCGGAAGCATGACTTTAATCTTATCTATTTTGATATAGCCCATGTTTCCGTTACCGGTAAAATTGAGGACATCGTTGTATACCTCAATATCGGAATCGCTCATATTCCAGTTAATACCTTCTTTCGCAAGTTCGGCATTATAATTCAGAGCTTCATGAATTTCCTTTTCATAATCCTCACTGCTCATCTTTGAAACAGTTTCGGTATAAGACATGATAGCTCTATTCTGGCCATATGAATTCCAATAATCAGCAATACTCGGATACAGGAATATCAATAATCCTATAAGGAATACTCCAAATAAGATCAATGTACTTCCGTTCCTTTTAAACCAGTTTTGTTCAGGAGCGGTATTCTCATCCGTTTTCTTTTTCTTTAACATCCTTTCCTACAGCTCCTTCTTGTCTAAAATATGTGACAAGATATATGCACACATTATGAATATATGCATATATCTTATTGCATATAAACATGTAATAAGATAATAACACTACTCACAGGAAGCCCCGATAAAAAACCGAGGCTTCCTATATATGTGAATATTAGTTATTATTCATTCTCTTCTTGGAGATCAGTAAGATACCTGCACCAAGAACAAGAGCAGCACCAGCGATATGGAAGATTGTAGTACCAATACCACCAGTCGCAGGAAGAGTAGCGCCTTTTTCATTAGGCACATCAACCTGAAGGAAATAATTTTCAGTTACATTAGCGGTTGCGCGATCATCTTGTTTAGCAGCATCTTTAGTAATAGTAACTGGAATCGGATTAGAATTAAGTTTATATCCAGCAGGTGCTTGTGTTTCAACCAATTTATACGAACCTGCGGCTAAGCCTTTCCAAGAAACATAGCCGTTTGAATCAACTGCAGTTTCTTGACCAGCAACAGTCGTCCCATCTTCTTTATAAAGAACAAACTTAGCTCCAGTCAATTTCTTTTTAGTTTCGCCATCTTGTTCATATTTAAATACATTTACACCGTAAGTATATAATTCGGTTTTATCATTCGGTTCTACAGTACCATCTTCGTTAGGATTTGGATTAAACGTGATTTTCGCAGTATTGTCTGCAGTTAATCCAGCATCAGTTATTGTAGCGGTTGATTTGATAGTAGCTTTATAGGAAACAACTACTGCCTGGCCAGGATGAGCAAGAATAAAGTCCTTTGCGAACGTAATAATAAAACCATCGCCAGATTGTGTAACTGTATATGTGTCGCTTCCTCTAGCTACTACAGTTCCAGCTACAGTGACGGTCATCGCATCATCGCCAGTTTCAGTAATAATGTCAGTCAAATCATCTGGAGTATCAGTAATCTTAAATGTAGCAACCTTTGATGGATTCGGATAGTTTGGAATATTCGTAGTAATCTCAAAAGGTACTTTATCGCCAACAGAATACTTATCAGTGCTTTCAACCTTATCTGAACCAACGGTTTTAGTAACAGTATCGGTAGTGTGCTTAACTTCAAAAGTTACATTAGCTGCAGACATATATCCATTGTTCGCAGCATCAACTACAGGCATAGCATCAATTATCATATTTTGATAAATAAAGCTAGTATCATTTGTACCAGAAACAACAGCAATATACCATCCTGCAGGAAGATTCTCAATTGTAGCTTTATCGCCAGTTGCTGCTGTAGCTGTAACAGCTGAACCAATCGGAGTGATTGTTCCTCCAGCAATTCCAAAAGCCAAAGCGTCAGCAGCTGCTTTGATAGTTGAACCATCTGCAAAGCTATATCCATCAGGCGTTAGAGCAGCAAGCTCATCAATAGTGTCGTATGCAGCAGGTAATCCTGTTGCTAAAGTATAACTAAACTCATTTGTTGCAGTATCTAGATTAAACTGGGCAATCTTATAAAGCTTTAAAGTATTTCCGGCTTTAATCCCAGATACTTCTACTTGTTTAACTTTATATGCATCTGAAGCATCAGAAGGAGCCGCATATACTCTTGATGTTAATGTCATCGTCATCATAACAGCAACGAATACGACCATTAATTTCTTCAATAATTTCATCGTCATTTTCCTTTCTTTAATAACTAATATTTAATTTCTTTTTTAGTATACTATTATGCATCTCTTAGCGAATACGAAGTAAATAATAGCTTTCCTCCTTTCCGTCACATCTTCTATTCAAAGATACATAACTGCAAATATAGAATATCTATACTTGCTAATACACGATTCATTTACATCCGGATATTCCGGATGATCCATCAGAACAGATGCATACCAAGATAATATTATTGCTAATGGAACCCAGATATGCATAGTTCTTCCTTATAATGTTATCACATAATGAGCAGGTATTAGTTCATATTTTTGACAATAAAGTATTTGTAAATCATTATACAATCCTTTTCTATAGTTTCCAGGATCTTTAGGAATACATCATATTCATATTTCCATCAAACAGATCTGGATATCCTTTAGTATCACATCCCTTTTCTTTCATCCATATCGTAATATGAACATATCATAAGGATAAATCTAAAGGATATAATTCAAAGGGTTTTTACTAAATATTTTTAGATAATGACTTATATAGATACTTTAACTTTTTCTCCTAATTCATATCAGAATGTGATAGCACAAGACCAGGAAAAGATTAATTGAATATCTATTTTTCTTCAAACAATCATATCCTTGATCTTCTCTACTTCCGTTTCTTTCTGTTTATGAATGAGACGATTGCCGCAAACATTACAGTTGTACCGAGAAGTTTGATCATTGTAGTACCAGGACCGCCGGTATGAGGTAAGGCAGATCCCGCCTTATTTCCTAGTTTCAACATAGCGATTTTTTCTGTATCTGCAGGAACAAATATAGAGGTGCCACTATTTTGGCGACTAACCCATTCGCCTGTTTCGTTTTGTTCAACAAAGGAAACAACGCTATCTTGAATCCTTATATAGAAGCTTTCATCATCAACCAAGATATAACCAATTGGCATTTCAGCTTCTATAACCTCATAATAGCCGTCTGCTAAATGTTCAAACAACGCTATGCCATCAGTTCCGGTTTTGTTATTACTGCCTAAAGTCGTTGGATTAATTGGCTTTCCAGTATGTTTTCTATTGACCGGATCAATCTTATATAATTCAAACCTAGCACCTTCAAGAGGCTCGCTCATTCCGTTCGAATCGACTTTAAGAACCTCGAAAGAAGTACTTGATTGAATATTTGTAATAATACCGCCATTTTCTGCAGTTTCAGCACTATCCTCACCATAGCTTACATTATATCCAGATGGAGACTCTTGTTCTTTGATGGTATACTGAATTTCTTTCTTTGTTCCATCTTCAAGATATTTATATTTTATGAGGTCAATCCATTTGGCTTTCCAGGATTCGAATTCGTATGCATCGGCGTTATTTCCGGAAGTAGCAATCAGCTCTTGTGAACCATTTGCATTTTCTTCAACATCCGCAATTCCATTCAACCGAATAACCTTACCGGTAGAAACTCCATCAGCGTATAATTCAAATACAACTTCAACATCTTCAGGAGCATTCGTACTTCCATCTGCGTTTTGCCATTTCTTTTCTGCAGTCGCTTCAGTCTTCTCTTTTTCTTGATTTGTCAATACCCAAGTATCGGTATTATCTGAACTGCCAGTCTTTTGCCAATTGACATAATAACTTGAAGTTTCTTTATCAAATTCAGAATTATATGTCAAAGTGATATGTTCTTCTTTTTGAGGATCACCGTCTACCAAAACGCTTATCTCTTGAACCTCATAACTATATACTTTTCCAGCCGTTGCAGTGTATAGTGGCAAGCCAGTAATTGAAGCGTTCCATGAATCAACAAAGCTTGCAGTACCAGGTGCATCTGGATTAGACACAAGGTCGGAATTACTTAACGTATAAATATATGTAGGATCATTATCAGAAGCGGAACTTGGTTTATATTTATTAATCAAATCACTCGAAGATGCGAAATAATCCACTCCTTTTGTTCCTGATGGGACAGCTGAAAAAACAGTAGCCCAGCCGGAACTAACGATCGTTGTAGGCCCGTCAATTGTAAATTCATTATCACCCGTTCTACCAGCTACAACTTCCCCATTTACAGTAAAGAAAAGTCTATTAGAAAAAGGTGTACTAGGTGAATTTAATGCAACACAAGTAAAAGTCGATCCTTTTTCAACAAAATATGTTTGCGCAGGCAATGGATCGGATATAAACGCAAAAGTATGATCTTCAAAATGAAGAGGTACATAATCCGTCGAAACAGAGGCTTGTCGTACTACAAACTTAACTTTATCAGAATTGTTCGCTTTCGGCTTTCCTTCAACATCATTCCAAACTTTTTGAATTAAAAGATTTGTCTCTTCATCATAATCCGATACAGGAGTATTCGACATGATCAAATGCTGATAACCCTGTTCAGTAGTCTGATTGTCCTCTCTTCCGGCTATATAATCTTCAGCGTATTCTTCAGGCAAAGTTTCTAAAACATCATAAACATATTCGACTCTTTTTCCATCATAATATCCATATTTTGGAAGACCAGAAATAGTGACTGTTCTATTACCTGTAATACTGTTTGTATACTCTGTTTGATTATATTCGGAAGCTTGTACCACATTGCCTTCCTTATCTTTAATAAGCTGATAGAGAGTAAATGTGATGGTTCTGTCAGATGTCTCGCTATCGATTTGGTCATTCTGATCATACCATTTCTTCTGAACTTCAATTTGAGTTGTTTCAACATTGTTTATAAAGGAAGCAATAGCTTCTGTTGCTTCTCCACTCTTCCCTGCCACAACAGTTACTTCGATATCATTGCTGCCACTTAATTCTGAACCATTCGTAGGTATTTCTTCTTTTATAGTGTATGTACCAGGTACCAAATCAGTGACTTCGATCGTAGTTGATTCACCATTCTCAATATTAATAGAAACTTTACCATCTTCAATTTCAACACCATTCAGTTTTCCTGTAGCAGGCTTATTATCTTCATCTGTAATTTCGAAAACATAAGTTCCATCTGCTAAACCGCTTGCTGTTGGTACATTGTCAACTGTAACTGACTTTGTAATCTTTAAAGAACCAGGTAACGGTGTATATACATTTGCAAATGAAGCAACCGCAGACTCATTCAACTCTATAGCTGCAGCAGCAGTCTCTGGAGAAGCTGTTGCTTTACCGTTAATAAGGACACTATAACCATCTTGGCTATATCCGCTTTCGGTAAATTGAACCTCTTTGCCAATATCCAGATCTTCTATAACCCAATAATATGGATCGTCTGACGTTCCTTCACCGCCGTCCTTATTTGCAACAGTAAATTCTGTTTCATTAATATTGTTTATGATCTTAAATCCATCTGGGAGCGATTTAATTCCACTAAACGATTTAGTAACTTTCACTGAGCCTTTTTCAGGTTCATTTCCGGTATTTGTAACAATAATCTCGCCAACATTTAAACCAATGCCTTGTGCAGGTTCGTATGATACCTCAAAATTAGCAAGAGTTTCTTCTTCAACATAGTAATAATAGGCATTGCCGTTGCCATCAGTTTTACGTAGCACATCATTACCAATCAAAACGTCGCTGATTTTCCACGACTTTTTCCATTCATTTGAAGAATTCAAGCTGAACTGTTGAGACCAATCATCGTCAATTCTAATCTTGTCTGTAGATCCGCTTCCGCTTTCCGAATTTCCTACAACTTCTACACCATATGTACCGGCGCTTGTATTAATACGGTGTTTTGTTTCAATTTGAAGATCTAAGTCTTTATCAACTGTAGATAAGCTGATTATCTCGGTTGTTCCGTAATAGTCATTAACGCTATTCCATTGATCTATATTGAAACCATAGTCAGAGATCGATTGACCATTAATAGTAACATCTTTACTTGAAGACGCTCCCCAGTCATCGGTCCAAAAAACTCTGATTCCAGAATTAATTGGAACTTTTGTTTCGGGAATTGTGATTGTATTACTGCTATCATTTCCAAAAATAGTTACTTTAACAGTTTTAACTGGATCGACCATTGTATAACGTTTTAATGTCATGGATACAGATCCAGGTTTGTTGCCGGCATTAACCCAGTTCTTAGTGACAGACAATTCGCCTTTTTCATTTCCAACTGTTTGCCTTCCGCCATCGGTTATCAGATTGATCGCGTTATATGTCTTATCCCATTGTGCGTTAACACTGTCAGCAAAATAGAAATAATACTTTGAATTATCAGTAATTGTGTAGCCTTCAGGCGCCGTTGTTTCTTCCACATAATAGAGGACATCTTTTTCAAACTTGCCTTCCGAATTGTCAATTACGAACTTGCCATCATTGCCCGAAATATATTCCTTAACAAAGCTATCACCCACCTGTTTTTTTACAGTGAATTTTGCACCAGAAAGAGACTGCAAAGTATTGCTGTCAATCTTTGTGAATTCATAGCCTTTAACATCATATTTATTTGTAATTGTTACATTATGAGTCTTAGGTGTTTCATCTACATCATCACGAATGAATGCAAACTCAGTTGATGCTTCAGTATCGAGTCCATCCACAGTGTAAGTCGTAACAAGTTTATAGGTATCTATCGAAGCATTGCATTCCGTAACTCTATACGAACCAACTGGAACATTATCCAGATGAACAATATCGTCATCCATCTGATTATAATGGATCTTTCCTCCCTGATAGACTCCACCATGCGTATATGGGATCCAGTTCTCTCCTTCTTTTGTTTCTATCAGGAAATAGATATTATTCTTTTGTTCATCCGTTAGTTCGGCACTACCACCCCAAAGTTTGACAATATCAAGACCACCATTATCTCTGTCGTTTCTAGCAGTCATGACATCATTGTTGGAGTATATGTATTGAGAATAATCCGGATGATCCGAAATCATAAAGCTATATAAGAAAGTCGGATACTTATAACTTGCCGAGTTTCCTTGCGGATCAGTAGTTGCTGTTTGTATTTCTTCAAGATAATACCTTGTATCTTTTTTAAGATAAGCACCGGTTGTATCCTCATTAACCAAAACATTAGCGTATCCACTTACTTTTTTGACATATTGTCCAATTACCCATGGATTTGCTTCAATATAAGCGATAACGTCTGGAGATGTTTCGATCACATCTTTTTTCTTACCAGCAATGTGCATCTCCATAAATACATCTGTTTCAGGAACATCGGCAGTGTACATATAAACTTCACTAGTAGAGAATTCTATACTGTTGCCATTTCTGTCTTTAATCGGCTGTTTATTTGCATCTAAAAGACGGAATCTAGCTCCGTTCAAACCAGCTTCCATATGACCGCTTTCATATTTAAACAAACGAATTCTGAGAGAACCCGCAGAACCACCGCCATCTCCGGATACGACTTTACTCTCTCCGGAATCGTCACTATAACCATTCATATATACTTCATTGGTCAGTGTCTGTTCGCCAGATTCTGAAGGCTTAGCACTGTATTTGATAATGACTTTTGTTTCATCTGGAATCTTAAACTGTCCTGTATAACCGCTGAAATCCCAAGAAACATCTTTTTTCTTATCAGCAGGATCAGTATTAATAACAGTTATTGTTGAGAAGTCGATTGTCTGATTCTTTGAATACTTGTCAGTCAAAGTCATAATCTCACCATTATTCAAAGTCATCTTATCTGGATTGATAGTAATTGTATAATCGACATAGCCACCGCTTTGGATTACAGCAGTTTTATCAAGTATCTTATACTTGTAATCAAACTCCACTGTTGATTTATTTTCATCATCTAGAGCAGCAGTATTCTCAAAAATAGCAGTTCCGTTATTATCTGCAGCCTGCATCTTTATTTGACTCAAAGCTTCTTCACTCTTTGGGATCAAATAATACTGAATAATATAGTAACCATAGTACGAGCCATTATCCTTTGGCAAATCAGTAATATCAAAGTTAATACCGCCATCGACTGTTGAATAATCGGTACCTTCAACAAGATTTCTTTTAGCATTTCCAAGATCGGTTTTGTGAGAACCACCTGCTACAACAGGCACAATGTCTGGAAGCAACATAAACAAATCAGTATTAAAAGTATCCTGAATCTGTAAAGGTTCTTCATTCACACCACCTACAGAAATACGGAATTCATATCTAGGAACTGAAATCGGTTGATCAGAGCCATCATATGTATAATTTATTGCCTGACTTTCATGCAGCACCTTATTGATAACCTTCTTCATAGGCTGAGCTGTATAAGAAAAATTATGCTTATTTGCTTTACCGCTATTTGTGTGTTTACTCCAATTCGGATCACTGCTGTTGTCCAAAGCATATTGCAACCAATCTGGATCATTCAAAGTAGTTAAACGCAACGTCAAAACTCGAGAACTATCCGCATCAAGTCCTGGAGTGCCGTCTACTTTATAGAACGTTACCTTAATGCCACTAGGAATTGTATTCTTGCCGCTATTTCGATATGCGCTATCATCATATGGCGGCAAATACTCCACTTCATATGTTTCGCCATCGTGCAAGCCAGAGACTGTAATATTGTTCTTTAAAGATGACTCATCTGTTACTTTTAATTGGTCAATGAAACCCTCATTTCCCGTGGCGTTGTGTGGGAATATATCAGTCACGACAAAAGAATCATATCCGCCTTCTTTTGCTTCAACGCTAATCGGAATAGCCCACTGAACTTCGGACTCGCTTACATGCAAAGTCTGCTTACTTACAGATATTCCATCATCAGGTTCATCGTCTCCTGATGGATCACCCTTATTCTGTCCGACAGGAGCTGTACCAGTATCATTTCCACCTTTTCCATCAACATTATTCATTGCAGTAGAAGTGCCAGTGACATAAGTCACATCTACTTTTGTGCTATACTGAATCACATACTTATATTTTCCATCGGATTCAGGAACAGTATAAGTCCAAGTTTTTTGATTCTGCGGATCAGTAACGCCCAAGGATGATAAAGAAGGCGTTCTAGGAGATCCGGAAATTTCGTTTCCGTTTGAATCGAAAACATGGATAGTAATATCATCATTGTAGATTGTATTGCTTACCATTGCGCCGGTAATCGTATCGGTGATTGTGCTTCCAGCTAACGATACAGTAGGAGGATCATTTGTGATTATTTCCCAAGTGACATTCTGATATTTTTTGTCACCTTCTTCTATTACCTCAGATACACTCAAAGCTTCTTTCGAAATATTGGAAACTTCTATATTGTGATAAACATTTGTTGATTCTTTATCAACTGTATCATTATGTATTTTTACAGTATTCCCCATTTCTTCAAAAGTAGCATTTCCGCTTTGAGATACTTTTCCCGGGTCAACAGAAGCTTTATACTCAAAAACAATTACTTCACCATCTACCATATCCGGAATCAGTGCATCAAAACCACCACCAGCTTCATTCCAAGTGATTTGATTTGTTCTTTCACCAGCGCTGGCGGGTCTTTGATCTTCCGCTACACGTATAGAAGGAGACTGATATGTGAGTGCTGAACCGCTTATATGATCAGAAACGTTAAGATCAGTTACCGTTCCATCTGCAGTAACAGTAACTCTATAGGTCATAGTTTGTGTTTCTTTATCGTAAGATCCAGTCTTATTTACATTAGCGTCATGAGGATCCTTCCTGTTTACATCCACAGATAAATCAGGAGAAAACTCAACGTGGCTCTTTGTAAAATCAAAATGACCATTTAACTGTAAATTAATCAGTGCAGTACCTGAAGCAGTAAAAGCTCCATAGTTAGGATCGTCTTTATTTAAATTCAGAGTAACTGTATTTGTATTATTATCATATGTAAGTTTATTTCTATACAGTTTTCCATCTATTCCTAAATCGATTGTGACATTTGTTTCAAAACCATCTGTCAAAACAAAACCATCAGGAAGTTTATAAGTCAAAACACCATCATTTGAAAATTGGAAATCATCGTTTTCTGCAAAATTGACAGATAGATCAAATATTGTATTCTCCCTAGCCTCAATGGTCGCACCATCTTCAACCTCTACACCGTTTAATTTCAGGCTTGCTGATGTGATAAGCCCATTCATTTCGGTAACGTATTGTGCATCTGTAACATTTATGGTGATAACGTCACCATTCTTCATCGTAATGGTTAAAGACTCTTGAGAAGTAAACGGTCTTAAGCTATACAGCATCCACTTGCCATCTTCATCTGCAACTTCAACTAAGTTTTCATTAGAGAAAGAAACATTGACAACTTGTTCGACAAACGCATCAACATTCTCTAATTTCGTTCCTTGAATGATGTTTAATGCTTCTGCCAGATCAGCTAAAGAGATAGAATCTCCACCTGCTAAATTATAGGCGTAAACAACGCCATTCAATGAGTACTCAAAATCCACCGTATAGACAACAGCATAAACAGAGAATGCATCAGACTCAAAAGCTACAGTGTTATCTGTAGTGATCTCATTAATCTCATCTGTATTTTCAACTAATACCTGAACTTCTTCGACATTATTGATGACTTCAACATCTTTTTCTTTGACTTCTGTAGTTTCAACGATATTTGTATTATTGTCATTGTCAACGTGAACCAGCAGTTGTTCATCTTCTTTATTGGATTCAATAAAGGAAGATGTCATTGATACTTTGATCGGTTTTAATGGTTCAAACTCTTCATTGTTATAGATAAATGTAATATCAACGGCTTTGATAGCCTTGACTTCCTTGTTCTCCAGATTGCTGTTAATGGAATCAACGAGGGCAGCTTCGTCTTCAACTTCCTTTAACTGCATCTGTGTATTTTCAGGGAATGCGCCTTCCGGTGCTTCAACATAGACGATCATGTCGCCTAAAGAATCAGAAAAACTGACAGCCGGATAGCTTACATTTTCAACAACTTTCTTTTCTTCTTTAACTTCTTCCTTCTGAATATCTTCTTCCGCCTGCTCTGTAGTTTCAATCTCTACATCGCTGCTTGTTTCTTCATTCAAAGAGAGTTTCTCAACCTCAGCGACATTTGTGGTTTCGCTGGTGTTGATGCCCGGATCTTCCGTAGCCGCATCATCCGTTAAGGTGACTGCCGGTAAAACCAGGGAATACACGGTCAAAAATACGACCAATGCCGATAGAATTGTTACTATCCTTGTTTTTCTTAGAATCTTTCTTTTCATGTCAAATCACTGCCCTTTTCTTAATATGATGAGACAAGGTGCTTCATATGCCCATCTGCTTATACTTTTTTATGAATCAACAGTTCTATATAACTGTCAATCAGAATTCTTATTTCACACTGCCGAATCGATTTAACGGCCAGATCGCAAATACGATCTTGCCGACGATCTGTTCATCCGCAACACAGCCGACTGCCGTATTACGGGAATCGATGGAAACTTCACGATGGTCACCCATCACGAAGATCCTGCTTTCAGGAACCTGGTAAGGAAGCGTGATGTTGCAATCCCCCAGGTGCTTTTCACTGACATAAGGTTCATCGATCAATACGTTATTGACATAAACATTTCCGTCTTTGTCGATATCGACCCAGTCACCGCTTTGAGCGATCACGCGTTTGACCAGAACCTTGTTGTTGTAGTAGAAGGCGATGACATCGCCCGTCGTGAATCTGTCACCTTTGACTGAGACGACATATTCCCCTTCTTCCAGGGTCGGGGTCATCGAAGTACCGTAGATCCTTAATACCGGAAGCAACAATACTGCTACCAGCACCGCGACCGCCGCAACGGTGATCAGCGTATAGATCGAAGACATGACGATCTTCTTGAATGTCGTCTTCTGTTTTAAACGATCCAGTTCTGCCTTATAGTCGTTTGACGAATATGCCTTGTTCATTGCTTGCCCTCACCCATTCCGACGGAATGTTTGCTGACATAGGCGGCTGTACGGCTGGACCTGGTCGGTCTTTCAGCCTTGACAGGCGTTTCCGCTTTTGCCGGTTCTGCCGGTTTCACAGCGCCTTTGACTCTTCTGCCCTGTACAGGCATTTCTGTTACTGGAGCTTGCGGTCTCACAGACTGCTGAACAGCCGGTCTTTGTGGTACAGGCTGGCCTGCAGGTTTCGTCTGTACTGTCTGTTGAACAGGTCTTTGTGCAACAGATTGTTGTACTACAGGCTTTTGCTGTACAGGCTGCTGTGCTGCAGGTTTTTGTGCTGCAGGCGCTTTAGGCTGAACTTGCTGCGGAACAGCTTGTTTTACTGCAGGCTGCTGCTGTACCGGTTTTGCCTGAACCGGAGCTTGTTGTACCGGAACCTGCTTCGCCGGAAAGACATACTTGGCAGTCTGCTTTTCTCTGACAATTCCTTGAACATTGTCCAGATATCTGTCAACTGCCTTTTGTGCTTCATCGAAAACTTTGGTTAAAGCCAAAGAAGCTTCAGCGATTGATCCAACCTTACTTATGGCGATCTTTCGATTCTCAAGCTGTGTCTTCAGTTCCTTGTTTTCCTTTTCCAGGTCTTCCAGCCTTTTCTCCTGTTCATAGAGAAGATCCAGAAGTTCTGTCCTGTTCAGCTTTGATAAAGTCTTCTTGTTGCTCATAGTCTCCGATGTTTAAGCAAAAATATTCACCTAAATAATAGCACATTTACTTAAACGTTTAAGTAGAATTTCTCTGATTTTTAACAAATATTAAAAACCCTAGTAATCCATCATTAAGTATATCACTATAAATGGATACGTTTACACACATCTTGCAAATAAATGGCTATATCTGGATTCCTTCCCCCCGCATGTTTTATTTCACTTTTATCCTATTCTTATATCAATCTAAAGATAACTCAAAAAACGGACATATCAACGGTTTTATAGCCATTTTTCTAGATTCATAGAAAAAGCGCCTCTTTCAGCGCTCATTCAGTATCTTTTCAAATTCCGGTTTCAGACCCGTGTCTTTATTGGTGACAAAGTAGTTCTGCGGCATATCATAGCCCGGCAATGGATTACCCTCTACGATCAGCGGTCCCTTATCCGATATGGCGATGTCCCAGCCGACATAACGGATGTGTTTTTCGACCTGCGCTGCTTTCTTGCACAGCTCCAGGGCTTGCTTGAAATACGGAACCTTAAAACCGATCAGATCCATATCGGAGCTTGGATGCTTGGTATAGGTCGTGATCGTCTTGTCTGACCAGCAGGGATTGATGATCTCCCCTTCTTGCGATAAGACCGTATAGATGCCACCCGATCCAACGTTGTCTACCGACATGCCGGCAATGCCGATTCTTTGTAAGGCATACATGACATGGGCTTCATCGTTTTTATCCAACAAGGTCGTCACCCTTACCGTATTGATCGATGTGGGATTGAGCCTGGCCATCTCAGGATGCTGGACGATGCTTCCTTCAACAAAGAGTTTGTTTTCTTTTAAATAATCATAAACTTCTTTTAAGTCAGTGTTCTCATCGATATGAATATTCTTGTAGATGCCCTTGCCGGAACAGGAATCGGCCGGCTTGCAGAAAAAGACGTTTTTGTCCTTGCAGAAAGCTTTAAAGTCTTCAAAGGAAGATTCGCCGATATCCAGGAAGTCTCTGCCCAGATAGTCTTTGAAGATCTTATTGAACTGCAGTTTATCGTTGAATAAAGCGATATGTTCTTTGTCGTTCAATGTCTTAAACAGGTTTTGCGAATAATCAAACGTCACATAGGTATCACGGTCTTTTTTCGATTTCTTCACAAAATGGAAGAGATTGTATTCCATAAAGCCGACATGGTCATTCAGAATACACTTGGCCATATCAAAAAGAATATACAGCGTGTTAACGCCCGAATAGTCATGTACAGCTTTGGCGTTGTTGTACATGCGCTTGAAACTTGCTAATTCAAAACGATCAAATATCGATCCCATTATCACTACTTCCTATCTCAACTATATAACGGTATAAGGCACCCATCAGATTGGCGTCATTGCGGTGCTTGCAGACCCGGATCTCCGGCTTATTGAAGAATAAAGGCCCATAATGTTCCTTGATCTCATCAAAACACTTGTCCAGTTCGTCAAATAAGAGCTTTTGTGCGGAGATGCCGCCGCCGATCGCAAAGACTTCCGGATCATAGATCACAGAAAGATTATATATCTGACAAGCCAGATCAAAACAGAATTCATGCAATGCCTTTAATACGGTCTCATTTCCCTCATTGGCCATCGCAAAGATGTCCTTGCCGGTATAGAATGCATCGGTGTTTAAAGCTGTTTGTACCCTTTTTAATAAACCTGACACGCCGCATTGAAACGCAAAGGTATCCGTCGGATCAGAGGTGCTGTGAATATTGATGAAGGAGAACTCACCGGAATACAAATGTTTGCCATAAATCGGCTTGCGGTCCTTGATCAGACAGCCGCCGATGCCGGTTCCCAGAACCAATACTGCTGCATCACTGACATCCTTTAAACAGCCAAAGCCCAGTTCTCCATAGGCTGCACACTTGGCATCATTGGTGATGATCAAAGGTTCTTCGATAAAGGTATGGAAAACTTCCTTCATGTTGATGTTATGAATAAAGTGATCATAAGCGCCGCCGGTATAAAAGAAACCGCTGTCGGGATCGATGACGCCCGGCATCGAAAAAGAGACGCCTTCAAATCTTCCTTTGTAGCTTTCATAGACCTCTTTGATCGAAGAAAGGAAAGATTCCATACTATCCGTCACGGCATCAAAACTGCCTTTCTCCAGGATCTTCGCTTCCTTATCCATCAGGGCGTATTTTATACTGGTTCCGCCTACATCAAAACACAAAACATTCATCCTATTTTCCGTCCTTACCATTATTATAATCTCTTTTCGATTTTCACTATTTTTTTAAAAGACATAGTTTATAATAAGAATGCAAAGGAAGAAGACTATGATCAATAAATTCACATTAAGCAGAGTTCAGGAGATCCGCTTTGTCAAAGAACATCTTGATGAGTTCATTGCCAACAACATCTCTCTTTCCCGCTATGAAGATGATGATCCATTAAAAGACATAGCCGAAAGAAATTTCTATGCGACTTATGATTACATCCTCTCCCATCCGGAAGTCGAAAACGATTATAAGTGTCTTTTAGACCTGCACACAATGCTGATGAAAGATCTGGATGACGGCATCAAGTCTGAACTGAATGAAAGACAGATCGCTGAATTAAGCGAGATGATCAATCAGCCGACCAAAGCCAATCTGGAGATCGCCATCGACGTATTCCTTTACATCTTAGACAAACGTCTGTTCACCGACGGTGATGTCCGCGCTGCCATGGCCTTCTCCAATAAGATCATGGTCGATAATGGCTGTGGTTTTCTCACCGTACCGGTGATTCATAAAAAAGTATTCCGTGAGAAACTGCAGGAATACAAAGACAGAAATGACTTCGGTCTGAAAGACTGGGTCTACATGTATTGTGTCAAAGGACCAAAACTTGATTATTAAGAAAAAGCGCTTCGGCGCTTTTTAAAGTTCCAATTGTTCTTTAACGCTTTTCTCTAAAAGCTTTGAAAAATTCAACCCCGCTTTTTCACCTTCTTTTTTTAGCCACAGCGGGATCGTACAATTGATTTTAATTCTTCTTTCTTCCATCTGCCTTTTATATCGATCGGGATAAATCGTAATCGGACATACAATATTGCCTTGCATCTCCTCTTTTGAAAGATGATCATAATCGGAAGGA
>Ga0256405_10007694_pt1 | contig 15950 bp, 12 predicted proteins | sample RumenRJG_02DNA_FD_189096 | JGI IMG/M metagenome (GOLD analysis project Ga0256405, IMG submission 189096) | Bovine rumen microbial communities from Lethbridge, Alberta, Canada - RJG_02 | ecosystem: Host-associated > Mammals > Digestive system > Stomach > Rumen | place: Canada: Alberta... | reverse complement strand
TACCGGTTCCCGAACTGCGTAAACGGGATCTTCGAAAGCAGGGCGGTCATTGAGAAAGGCGATCAGCGGCTCGGAATGTCGGTCTGCGGAACCAAAGGTATTCTGACGATCCGCTATACGGGCCACCGCGACCTGAGGATTTGCCGGGATTTCCCTGTGCCGATGGAAGACCATTCCAATTTCGAGGTTGTCACGCCGCCGGAAGACGCTCCGATCCCGGGAGCAGTGCCGCTGGATTACCGGAAACTCGGGATCAACCCCGATGTGTATTACCACCTGTATTTTGCGGAAAACAACCGCCGTGCCGCCTGGAATCTGCTGCAGGCGATCGAAGAGAAAGAACCGCTGACCGCCGGGCTGGAATCGGCACTGGAATCGCTGGAAATGATCACTGGCGCCTACCAGTCGGCGCTCGCCCATGCCCCGGTCGTATTCCCGCTCGTCAACCGCCGGCATCCACTGGCTGCAAACTGAAAGGAACGAAAATGAAAATCAAATCCATTGACTTTGTCGCGAAAGGGAAAGCGGAGTTCCGCGAAGTGGAAGCCGATATCAATGCACTGGCTCCGAATCCGGATCTGCTCGGAGTCGTTTACAACTGGAAAAATTATTGAAGGAGACTGGTGATGAAAGCTGTATTGATCAATTCGGAAAAACAACTGGTATGGAGCGATGTCGCCGATCCGGTGCTGAAGCCGGGATATGTGACCGTCAAAGTGAAAGCCGCGGGCGTGAACCGTGCGGACTTGCTGCAGGTCGCGGGCAAGTATCCTCCCCCTCCGGGATGGCCGGACTGGCCGGGGCTGGAATGCTCCGGGGTGATCGCCGAGGCTGCAGAAGGCAGCCGCTGGAAGGTTGGCGACAAGGTCTGCGCCCTGCTGGGCGGCGGCGGTTATGCCGAAAAAGTGCTGGTGCCCGAAGGCATGGTCATGCCCCTTCCTGAAGGCGAGTCATTCACGACCGGTGCGGCCCTGCCGGAAGTCTATACCACCGCCATGCTCAATCTGGTGCGTCTGGGCGGATTGAAAAAAGGAGAAACGGTGTTTATTCAGGCAGGGGCCAGCGGCCTCGGGATCGCCGCGACCCAGATCGCCAAACTGATCGGTGCAAAAGTCGTGACCACGGTCGGTTCCCCTGAAAAGGCCGAAGCGGCGAAAAAACTCGGTGCGGATGTTGTAATCAACCGTCGGGTCGAAAATGTGGAAGCCGTCCTGATGCAGAATCCGATCGACGTTGCTCTGGACTGCGCCGGAGGCGAACTGCTGGGCAAGTGTCTGAACGCGATGAATCCCGGGGGACGCTGGATCCTGGTCGCCACACTCGGCGGGGAAACCACGGAAGTGCCGCTGCGCGTCCTGCTCAAGAAACATCTGAAACTGATCGGCAGCACACTCCGGAGCCGGAGCGATGCGGAAAAGAGCGAGATTCTCAAACAGCTGGTCGAACTGGTCTGGCCGCAGGTCGCTAACGGGACGATCCGTCCGGTCATCAATGCCGAGTTTCCGATGCAGGAAGTTGCGGCGGCACACCGGATCCTGAACGAACAGAAGAATATCGGAAAAGTGGTGCTGACCCTGCCATGAAATATGATCCGTCCATGGTGCGGCTGCGGTTCCTGCTGATCCTGATCTGCGGGACCGCGCTGTATTTTTTTGCGAACGTCCAGCGGGTCGGGATACCCGGCGCGGTGTTCGACCGTCTGCAGCAGGCTTACGGCTGTACCGCCTCGGGGATTGCGGGGCTCGGCGCGGCATTCATGTTCGCTTACGCGCTGATGCAGCCGCTGACCGGACTGCTGCTGGACCGTTACGGCAGCGGGCGCGTGCTCATCGGAGGCGGACTGCTGTTTGTTGCCGGAATGCTCTGGTTCGCGCGTTCGGGTTCACTTCCGGCGGCATACGGCGCACAGATTCTGGGCGGGCTCGGTGCGGGTTCGCTTTACCTGATGCTGGTCCGGGAAAACATCCGGCTGTTCCGGGGGAATTACAACCTGACACTGGCAATCATCATCCTGATCGGATATTCCGGCGGGATCGCGGCCAACGCGCCGCTGCTGATGGTGATCCGTCACTGCGGTCTGCGTTCCACGCTCACGGGAGCGGGCATCATGGCGGGGATCTTCGGCCTTCTGGCCGCGGCGCTGATCCTGCGCGGCAGGTTGCCGGAAGAACAGAAGCAGCATACGTTTTCGCCGCGGGAATTTGTTCCGGTGTTCCGGCTGGATCACAACTGGAAACTTTATATTTTCAGCGCGGTGAATTTCGGCCTGTTTTATGCACAGCAGACGGTGATCGGGAAAAAATTCATGCAGGATTTCTGCGGGCTGAGGGAACTGCCGGCGGGCTGGCTTTTTTCCGCGACCGGCGCGATCGCCGCGGTGAGCGGACTGGTGATGGCGTCAGCCAGCCATTATTTCGGGAACCGCAGACGCATTTTCTGCCGGATCGCGGGCATTTCGAATTTCACCGTTTTTGCGCTCATTTTTGCGCTGATCTGCTGCGATGTCCGCAGCGGTCTGCTGTTCTCGATCCTGCTGCTGATGCTTTCGGGAACAGCGAGCCTCTCGACCATTGTGATCCCGCTGCTGCGGGAGACCAATCCGGAAATGCTGGCTGGACGCGCCGTCTGCATGCTCAATTTCAGTTTTTATCTGGCGGTGGCTTTTTTCGGCAATCTGGCCGGACAGCTGCTCAAGCTGTTCCAGCCGGTCGGTAACGCTGCCGGCGCGGCGATCTACGGACGGTCCGCGTGGATGACGGTGTTCGGCGTGTTTCTCTTTGCCGCCGCAGCCGTCTGGTATTTTTCGTTCCACCTCCGTTGCGGAGTTGGTCGGAGCCACCACGACAATGTTTTCCACGCCTCCGGAACGCAGTCCGCGGCAGAACTCCTGAAGCGTCGAAGTCTTCCCGGCACCCGCCACTCCGCGGAACAAATTGAACCGGTCCGGAGACGACAACAGCCCCGTAATCAGTTCGGATTGAGCCTTCCGAGACGCCTCATCCGGGAACGGAACGAAGCCCGGAGCAACCGGTTCAAAAATGCCTTTCTGGTCTTCCACAGACTCAATCGAACGGGTCTCCCGCTCGATCACTTCCTCGGGTGAATAGAACGGATTGACCGCTTCACCGCCGAGGTTTTTGAGTTCCGGAAGGACACTCAAAACCCCTTTCAGTTCGCCCAGATCGAACGATCCAAGCGACGTGTTCAGGACCTCGGCCAGCAGTTTATCCTGGGTGACCACGCTTTCACGTTCGAACAGTCCCGCAGCCGCTTTTCGGATCGCTTTGACGATCTCATCCCGGCTCAAACGACGGATTTTTGCGTTCGGTTTGACCAGTGCTTCCAGTTGTTTCAGTTCATCTTCCGACAGTTGTTTCAGCTGCTCAGACCGCACCGTTTCACGGGTGGATGTCAGCATTTTTGCCGACCGTGTGGAGTTGGAAATCGCGTTGTTTTCCGACAGCGTCGGCATGCGTCCGTGCTCGGCAATGAATGCCGCTTCGGTCTCCTCGATCTGTTTCCGACGCTTCGAAAAACGCTCCATAACCTCTGCCGGAACACCAGCCAAATCGAACCAGAGAACGTTCCGTTTCTTATCCAGAACCGGGATCAGATTATACCCCAATTCGCGGCACTGACGCGCCAGCGCATTGTGATAAACCTTGCCCGCATACCGGATCGCTTTGCACATTTCCAGAGTCTCCAATGCCTTGTATTGACCGCCCGCATCGGTCACATTGCAGACCACATTGTGCGTATGCAGCTGGGGATCCAGAGCCCGGCTTGTGTCGTGCATGAACTCCGCATAAATCAGCTTTCCGGTGTTCTCATGATTGTTGGTCCGGACGTTTTCACCATGCCGGATCCGGACCGCCGCAAGAGCTTCCAATTCGCCCATAGCCTCCCGGACAGCCGCCTGATGAGCGGCAGTCAAACGATCGTCGAACAGTGCCATCACCGATACGGATTTGGGTGCCGCAACTTGAAAATCGAAGAACCGCGGACCGCCCGAAACCTTCTTCGGAGTGAGGTTGTTCCCGGTCGCCGGATCAATGTTCCGCTGAAACAAACTGAACACGGAAGTGGTGACTTCCTGACCCGCTAAACCGAAATTTTCCGCCAGCGAACCGCGCCAGAAACCGACCACTTTTTCGTGTTCGGAATAGTAATCATTGCTCGCCAGATGATTGGCGTAAAATGATTTTCCGGCCGCATTACTGGCCCGGATCTTGGTCATATTGAACACGCGAAAGCCTCCCTTTGATGATCGGAAGGCAATGTAATTCGGTCCAGGATCGAAGTCAAATTGCAAAAGTCATTGCAAGCGAACAACTTCGAAGTTGTTCTGATAGAAGAAAAATAAAAACGCAATACCCCTTTCGCCAAAGGAAAATCCATCCCAGACCAGCCAAAAATCGAGGGAAAAAGGCCCAAAAACGGCGTTTTTTCAGTCCGGACATCATTATTCATCGGACAAAAAAATGTCGATCCTGCAGCTTTTCTGACGATTTCATCCAGACGACTCTCCTGGGCGGAAAAAAAGTAATGCCCGAAAATATATAAAATCCATAATATTTCCAGAAAATGCCGATACGACCTTTGCAAATCATTTTACAACCGAGTATATTACTGCATATGGAAATGATACTGATCTGGTACCGGACCATTGATGAATTGTAAATCGCAGACCGGAGGAGTTTCAGATGATAGAGCAATTGATTGTGAAACATTTTACGTTGTTCCAGAAAGTAAAATTCTCTTTCGGGGAGAAGCTGAATATCATCATCGGGGAGAATGGAAACGGCAAAACACAGATTCTGAAATTGCTGTATGCCCTGACGAAAAGCGCCAGCTCTCCCAAAGCAGGCATGTCCGCTGGAAAGGCGGGAAAAGCTCCGGGGAAAAACATCGTAACCTCATCGATGATTGCGGAGAATCTGAGAAAGGTTTTCAACGTGTCTTTGGCAGACCTGCAAAGCTATGAAATTGAAGATGCAGAGCTTTCCTGCGTGATGTATTACGTCACAGAACACGGACAGAAATCCGGGATAGGTTTCGCCAATTCCGAGAAAAAACATGGGGATTTTTCGACATTCTTGCAATCTGCCGATGTTGAACTGTATCCGCTTTTTCTCCCGCCGGTTTATCTTCCGGCCAGGGAAGTTCTGTCGATTTACCCGCATTTCCTTTCGCTGTCGGAGAAATATGCTCTTCCGTATGATGGAACATATCAGGATGCCATCAAACTTCTCGGGCTTCCCTATTTGAATGAAGTTCCCGAGGCATTCCGGAAAATCGTCGATCTTCTGGAAAAAAATTTGGGAGGCGAGATCTATCTTGATCCGCAAGCCGGACATTTTTACATGAAATTCAAGGACGGCCACAAGACCGATATCGATATGACGGCCGAGGGATGGCGGAAGCTCGGCACCCTGATGCAGCTTCTCCGGGTTGGTGCACTTGAAAAAGGAAGCATCCTCTTCTGGGATGAACCGGAAGCGAATTTGAATCCGCGGCTGATTCGTCTGATTTGCGATGTTATCGTGACTTTGGGAAAGATTGGGATACAGGTGTTTTTGACAACGCACAGTCTGTTTCTGGTCAATGAAATAGAAATTGTCACAGCCAAAAAGAAGATGACAAAGGGCGTGCGCTATTTCAACTTCCTGCCCAAGGGAAAAGTCGAGCAGGGTGATGATTTTTCGGCACTGAAAAAAGTCGTCATTCTGGATGAATCTATGAATCAGGCAGACCACTATCTGAGTGCCGAGGTGTGATCATGGATCGTTTTTTTGAAAACCCGCTACATGAACAGCAGTTGATCTTCTCCTTCCCCGAGGAACGGGGAGCAACCCGGTATGAACAATGGGTCTCTCATATTGCACGGACCGGAAAGAAAGCCGTCGATTTTATCTATCCGGAGAGCAACCCACGGCAGCTGTTCTTTACGGAAGTAAAAGATTTCTTTACGATAACCAGAGAAGGAAAGTTCCATAAGGGAGCCTACTCCATCATGCTTGCAGAGAATGTTGCGCAAAAAATCAAAGACTCTTTTTCCGGATTTGACGGTGTGGGAGAAGTAAATCCTATTGAAGAACAGAATTTTGCCAAGGAAACCGAATCTTACACACGCTGTGTAGTCTTCCATTGGGAATTCAATTCGGAGACCAGCGTATCCGCCCGAAAGACAGGCATGATGTTGATGAAACAAAAACTGCGGCAGCTTCTGCATGGAAAATGTTCTCGAATCAAAATAGAGAATATGGAATTGAATCCGTCTGCAATTTGGTCCGTCACACGTTCAGAAACAAACATCGCCAGTTAATTTTTTCAGGATTTAGCCGCAGAATGTTGAACCAGCATGGCTTTTATGACCGTGAGCTTATCTCACTGGGGGGATTATATAAGTGAAATTATTTGAACAGCGGCAGCCGATCTGACCAATGATCCAAGGTTCGATCCATGTCCGAGTTCTCATGGGTGGGTAATGATCCAGAGTCCTCCGCGTCTGGGACCGCTGCGCTGCAATATTTTATCTTTTTTGAGAGATTCGATATGCTTTTGAACAGCAGAAGAATTTATTCTCATCTTCCTGGCAAGCTCATGAATTGAAATATTTCTCTGCTCGTTGATCAGCCAAAGCAGCTGTTTTTTTCTTGGTGAGAGTTCTTCTATACCAACTTTTTTTGCAGATTTCAAACCACTTGTCAAATTGCTTGTGTGTGTAAATGGCTGCGGAATACTTTTTTTACGAAACTCATTTGGCGACATTCCGGTTTCCTGTTTGAATGCTCTGGAAAAGAAGGAGACTTCATTGTAATAACAGCAGGAGGCGATCTCAGCTATGGATAAAAAAGTATTCTGCAGCAATCGTCTGGCAAGACCGATGCGACAGATCGTAATCAGATTCTGAATAGAGCAGCCGATCTGTTTTTTGAAACGCCTTTGAAGCGTTCTTACGCTCAGACCGCTTTTCTCCGCCAATTCCGATATCGAATATGACCGATCAGGAAAATTGTTGATCTCATTGTAAATCGCACGGATGGCATCTGTATATTCCATTGTAAAACATTGATGCTCGATTTCATACAAAAATGCAAACGCATTCTGCAGGATCGAATATTCCGATACATGAGCCTGTAATTGATTTTTCATCATTTCCATGATTATTTCATGCAAAGAGATCAGCTTCTCAAAGTTTGACGGATGAAAAAGGGAAATTTCCGGAACATTTTGAATACACAGATGTTGAACACCTGCGGAATTTTCCAGCTCCAAAAATTTCAACTGCAGAAAAGGAGAAGAAATCATAAATGTCATATTGACAAACTGAGGCGCTATCACGATCATATCGCCGGGAGAAAAGGAGACAGTTTCCCTGTGAAGACGGCGGAAAGAGCCTTCTCCTTGCACGACCAGGTAGAACCCCCAGCACTCATTCCTTTTACTGAGCATATGAGCATTCTCCGGGCAGCAGGTCAGAACTCCTGCGGAATTCAGTGCAAGCAAAGAATTTCTCATGAGCTGTGCATTGATATGTTTCCGTGTCCAATCAAACCATGTCGTGTTGTTTGAACGGCCCACTCTGTATTTGAACAAAGCTTCTTCCATTTCATTTCCCGCAGATGTCGTTTAGATATAAAATATAGTCGCATAAATTAAAATTTCAAGTCTTGATTTCCGTTATTTAACAGAATATATTTAAGATGCAGGATAAAGAAGCAAAAGGAAGTCGGCATTATTATGAAAAAAGATTTGATCCATTTTGTCCGTTGGGAAAAAGTTCCGGAAGATCAGGTGGAAGATGTGCTTTCTCATCTGCCTCAATGGGGAGTGAAAAATATTGTTGCTCACCCGAAGTGGTTTCGAGATGGCGGGGAAAGTTACGTTCAGAAAATTTCATTGCTCCTGCAGAAGAACAAGCTGCTTTCTACGGCGTGTCATGCCTTATGGGGACGTGGAAATGACTGCATCCTACCCGATCGGGATCAATGGACGGACATGATCCGGAGACACTCCATTTTCCTCAGGGATATACAGACGCTTCATGTAACGACTTATACGATGCATCTTGGATTCAAGTCGGATCGGAATTCAGAGGAGAATTTTTCTTTTTTGAAACGCAGCGTAGACGCACTTCTTCCTGTATGCGAGGAAACGGGCATTACCCTTGCGCTGGAAAACAGCGGGGAACCGCTTCAAGTTCTTGAAAAAGTGGCAGAGATGATCACGGCCTATAAAAATAAACATCTGGGAATGTGTTTTGACTGCGGACATGCGAACAGCTATCAGGGAAGCGTTCGGGAAACTCTCGAAGTCATGCGTGATAACATTGTGACCTGTCATCTTCATGACAACTATGGTGAACACGATGACCACAACCCGCCGGGAGAGGGCAATATCAACTGGCGGGAACTGGATGCGCTTCTGGATACGCTGCCTCGTCTGCATCATGCGGAAACAGAATCCGGCATCTGGGATGAGCAGTCGTGGAAGAAATTCTGCGCGGTTCTCGGAAAACTCTAAGAATTAGGATGAACTTGAAAATGGAAAAAATCGCCGACCAGAACAACATTACGATCCGCTACATCCGCAACAAAGATCATAGCGATGTGATTTATGCTGCAGCGGCATCTCCGGACAATAAAGTGTATTTTGCACTCTGTGCAGAAACCGGATTTGCCGGCAGCTTTGCTCAGGTAGTTTGTTATGATCCGGCAACCGACGCCGTTAAGGATGTTTTCGACTTGGCGAAGATCATAGACTATCCACCGGAAGATGCTCTGCGGCATCCGCACTCAAAGATCCATACGGCTATCTGCTTTGCTCCGGATGGAAAGCTGATTGCTGCGACCCATATGACGGCACCCCCTGTCGGCGAAGATTGTTACCATTACTGGAACGTTACCAATGATCCGGAAAGGAAATTCCTTGGTTCTCATCTGATCACATACGACCCGAAGACCGGGTCTGCAGAAGATCACGGGATCGTTGTTCCGGGCGGCGGGGCAAGATGGATGACTTACAATCCGGAACGTGAAGAGGTTTATATCACCGGTTTTCTGCGTTGTCATTTTTACAGTTACAGTCTGAAAACCGGAGAATTGAAAGATTTTGGCCGTATTGCCGAACATGATTATCTCGGTCCCTGCTATTGTCCGGCGGATGGTCGTGTCTATACATCAGACAGCTGGGGAAATTTTCTGAGGTTTACTCCGGAAACGGGAAAAATGGAGCAGTTGCCGATCGGAATACCGGATGATTTCTGGGCATCCTATGACGGCAGGGGTATTTTCAATCTGTTGCCATCCAGAGACGGGAAAAAACTGTACGGCACGACTTGGATGACGCATCACATCTTTGAATATGACCCCCTGAAGGGACAGTTTGGAACAATGCGGGATCTGGGAACACTGGGCAATGAAATTGCCGGACCGGACCACTATGCGGAAAAACGGTTCTTTCCCCGCATGTTGGTCATCGGACATGACGGCAATCTTTATTTTGCCGGATACAACGCTGTTCCGGCGCAGAGGATTCCACCGCATATTTTCAAACTGGACCCTGAAACACTGGAACAGCAGGATCTGGGTCGTATTCAAGTCAATGGTTTTGCTCCGCTGAATCTTGTCGCATCCGGATGCTGTACCAGTGACGGAACATTGTATTTCGGCGGCGAACGCACTGGGCATGTAAAAGCTCTTTCCTTCTTTTCCTACAATGAAAAAGGCGTTGACAAGAAACCGGAAAAATCTTTTACCGATTGCAGTCTGGAACATAACCCGAAAATATCTTTTCAGCCTCCAAATGCAGGACGCTATCATGCGATCACACTGCAGGATAATCAGGTGTTTAATACCAGAGGGACATTGTTCGTACAGGAAGAAGGGATGGGCGGAGCTGTTCCGCTTATTCCTCGTCAAGCCGGACGGATCAGCGCTTTGGCGCAAGATCCGCAAAGCGGAGTCATCCTGGGAACAACACACGGTGAAATTCCTCGATTCTTCGTGTATTACCCTGACGTTCACTTTTTCCAGGCATTGGACACCTTTGGCAGGATCGGAGAGGAAAGCCGTTCCATGGTCATGCCGGGCAACGGAAAACTTTATTTCGGAACGTTCGGCGCAGGGGAGGGAGCTCTTTACGAATACGATTTGTTGACGAATCAAAAGGCATTCAATTCAAAAAAACAGGCAGACAGGGGTGAATTTTTCAAATATTATCCCATGCCCTCGGACACATTAAAGAAAATCCGGAATATCGGTAATCCTGAACCGGGACAAGGTATCTGGCGCTTGACTTCGCTGAACGGGAAGATTTATGGTATTACGACTCCCGGCGGGAACTTTTTCTCTTACGATCCGGAAACCGGAAAATTCAAGTCATACTCATGCTTTGAACAATGGATCATTGAGCCGCAGAATATGCCCGGGGTTCTTTTGCCGTTTGAAGGGAAAATCTATTTCAACGGACATCATGGGCACATCATCGTGTTTGATCCGCAGAAAGAATGTTTTGAAGAAGCAGGTATGAAAGTGCCGTGCGGCGCGGGGCGTGAGTATCTGACATCTGTCAACTGTGCTGTATCTGCCGGAAACGGAATCTTCTACTGCGGAACCAATGCCGATGGGATCCTCTTCCGCATGAATATCGCCGCCAGACAGATTTATTCCCTGGGGCGTCCGGTTTCGGAAAATAACATTCGTGCACTGGCATATAACCGGGATCATGTTTTATGGGGAATTTCCGGGTTGGATAAGGATGTGTGCCATCTTTTCCGCTATACTCAGGAAGAAGGTGTCTCCGACGAGGGAATACTGCGCTCCCGTATGCCGAAAACATGGATCATCCACAGTGCAGATGTAATGTTGACAGGACGGGACGGTGAAATTTATATTGGGGAAAAAGATGATATTTCTCATTTGGCGGTATTTCTGCCTCCGTTACGTTCATGGGATCCAATCAGTACAGGGGATGCAAAATGAACGGTTTCGAATTCGGATTTGACAGAAAAGGCATCAACCCTCCCATGTTAATGGGACTCGCCGGATACTTCAACACACGGATTTGGACAGGTGTTCTGGATGATCTTGAAGTACGTGTCGTTGCATTCCGCGAACATGAAAAAATCTCTTTTCTGATTCAATACGATTTGATCGTATGCCCTCCGGAGCTGTTCCGGATGGTCAAAGAACAATTAAAATCCGCCGGACTGGGAGAATCCACGTTGTTAGTGACAGCGACGCATTGTCACACTGCACCGGAAGTCCGGCGCGGGCGCGGCGGCTTTTGTGAAGATTATCTGAATTTTACAGCAGCAAAGACATTGGAAGCTGTGCAGGGAGCCGTCAAAGAATTAAGTTCCTGTTCCATATCGGAAAACGGAAGTGTATCCAACGCTAAGTGTTGCTTTAATCGTCGGTTCTGGATGAAAGACGGGACCGTGCAGACGAATCCCGGAAAATTGAATCCGGATATTGTGCGTCCGGAAGGAGAGATCGATCCGGAAATTCCGATGATGCGCCTGAAGAACACCGCAGGAAAAACATTGCTGATTGCTTCGATCTGCAATCATGCGGATACGACCGGAGGCTGTCTTATCTCAGGGGATTGGCCCGGGTGGACACGGCATCTTTTGGAGGCGGAGATGAATCCGGGAGATATGATGATCCCCTTGATCGGCTGTTCCGGCGACATCAACCATTTTGATGTGACCATTCACGGAGATCAGACGGCTCCCGAGGAAGCAGAACGGATCGGACGCAGCTATGCTGATTCGATAAAGCTCGGAATGAGCGTTTTGCAGACCTGCAAAGCATCTTTTTCCGGAAAAAATCTTTCGTTTCAGATTCCTTCCCGTGAGATCTTTCCTGAGGAACTTGCGGAGGCACAGGCTGTGCTGGACAAATATCGGGAGATCGAATTTACTCCGGATACGGTGAAAAGTCTGACGGCGGAGGATTTTGCAAAGAAAAGTCCGGTCGTTCTCAAGTATTTTGCAGAAGCGCTGATGGACCGCTACCATAATCCGAAGCAGTATACATTTGAAATAACATTGTTTGACTTCGGACCGTGTGCGATCCTCGGAGTTCCCTGTGAACCGTTTACCGCAACAGGATTGGTTCTGCGGAAGCAATTCTTATTTGGAAAGACCGCGATGATCGCAATTCTGAACAATGGCAGCGGGACAGGATATTTTCCGAATCTGTGGAACTACGGAAGGGGCGGATATGAAACGACTCCGCGTTCCAATCAGTTTTCGGTTCATGCGGCGGAAAAACTTCTGGAGAAGGCAGCAGAACTGATAAAGCAGTAAGATCCGTTTTTCAGAACGCGGATCTTAAGATTTTCGGTTTTGCATCAAAATAAAGAGGTGAAGCATCAAAAAAGGTTTTGATGCACAAACAAAAATATTAACGAAAACAAGCCGAAACTATTGAATTCGGCTAGGGAAAGGATCATTATTAAATGAAAAGAGGAATGTTTTTGGCGTTGGTTCTGCTCGGCTTGACCATCGTTGCGGAAGAGAATCTGTCCCGGAACAGAGGTTTCAAGCCGGTCAAACTGGGGAATATGGATGTTTCTGTCGAATTTCAGGAATTTCTCGCAGATAATCCAAGGGCAGCTTGGAGAATAATCAACTGGAAGAACAAGCCGGAAGGGATCATCGAAATCCGTGAAGGTAAACTATACATGCAGTCTGAAGGAGCTCAGTTCACAGGCATTTACTTGGCTTTGCAGAGACCCCGAGGCTTTTTTGTGACTCCCGGGGAAAAGATTCGGATCACCGTGACCGCCAAGGGAGAAGGGCAATTTGGTTACTGGGCCTACGGAGCGGACTGGAAATACATAAGCAAACAGTGCTCCTACAGAAGGATATCAGGAAAAGAGATGAAGAAGCATTCCTCTGTGATAACGGTAGGCGAAGGCGTGGCGAGAATAACCCCTTTTATAACGGCCTTCAAAAAAGAGAACATCACCGTTGAATCAATTCAAATTGAAGTGGTTCGTTAAGACGTGCCTGTTCCGAAAATGGCGATAGCAGATCTCAGAATTGAAACGGCGATGGAAACCGCGTCTGTCGCCTCTGCATGGTGCATTCAGCGTTCTGGTGCCGCTGTTTCAATCCCGTGGCGGCGGGATTTGCCTTCTGCTGAAAAATAAGATTAAATGGAGATAATTTCAAATTCAACTTCGGGAGGTCAGATAACAATTTTCAAATATGATTTTTCGTGATTTTCAAGAAAAAACACTGTCGGTGCGTCAAATTTGGTTTGACGTGAAAAAAAATTTTAAACACGATGAGCCAAAACATTTTGAAATTGGCTCTAAAAACATTGGCAAAATGTGAACTAAAAAAGCAGAAAGGGAAAAGAGATTGAGTGAAATCTATGAATGGCACAACAAAAAAAATACAATTTTCGTGGCACTATACCTGGAGAAATATTCCCGACGAACTGATCCCCCATCTGTTTGCCGAATATCGGTGCCATGAACTTTTTGCTTCTATCGGTCGTGAAGACATATTAAACTCATAATAGGAATAAATCAGGAACAGTGATAAAGAAAGGTGGTGTTTCATGAAAATCCGTACAACATTTTCTTTCAAATCTTTGAGAATCGCGTCCACCCGGTATCGGGTGCGTAAATTGTGGAATTTTACCCTAATAGAGCTCCTCGTTGTAATTGCGATCATCGCCATCCTGGCCGGGATGCTGCTGCCCGCGCTCCAACAGGCCCGGGAAAAGGGACGTCAGATCGTCTGCCAGTCCAATTTCCGCCAAACCGGCAACGCGGCGGCGCAGTACGCCAACACGTACAATGGCTGGACCCCTTTTCACAACACCTCGAATGACTCGGTCTTCGAAGGCTACGCCAACGCCAGCCAGGGCGGAGCCTGGTTCGTCATGCTCGCGCCCTTTCTGGGACTTGCGACGCAAAATTATTACACCCTCTCGCAGCAGCAGGGCGCGAACGCCCCCATCACCAAGCCCATCGTCTTCAGCTGTCCCACCATTCCCCTTGAGATCGGGACATTGAGCGGCGGCGCCAAAATAGATCAGGCGCCCCACACTGGGGCCACGGGGAACCGGCTTCTGTCGATGAACGGACAGACCTTCAGACGGGTACGCCACGACTGGGTGAAATTCCCGTCCTTCACCGTCTTCATGCTCGACAGCGCCAAAGCCGATAATTACGTCATCAACATGCGGCTGGCTTACGACAACCGTTACGCCAACTTCCGTTATCTGCACGCCAGCGGCACCAAACTCAACTGCCTCCACTTCGACGGTCATGTCACGCTGAAGAGCTGGGCCTACTGCAACGCGCAAAGCAACTCCGGCAGGCCGGCCGGCGTCAATTCATTCTGCGTGGCGGAGTGACGGAACCATGCGAAAGTTCCTGTTCATTCCGGTTCTGCTGGCGCTCCAGATCCTTTGCGGCGAAGCGATCCCTCTGGCAAACAGCCGTTATCACATCCACTCCAAAGAAAAGGGGACGACGACGCGCTTCGAGGTCGTCAGGATCACTCCGAACCGGAAATACCGGATCTCCTGCAAGGTGACAAACAGCAATCCTCGCCGGGGAAACGCCCAGGGCATCGTGGTCGCGCTGAACGCCGCCGGCGAAAGGATCGACTCCTCCCTCTATCAGTTCTACCCCTGGAACAGGGAAAGCCATCCCGAGCGGAGTTTCAGTCACACCTTCTACACGCCGCCCGACGCCGCGGCGCTGAGAATATATTTCCAATGCGGCCAGCCGGAACACATCCTCGACGTGAAGGAGCTTTTCCTGGAACAGCTTCCCCCGCCCGCGGACGGCGATCTGGAAAAGGAGCGGCTTCTTTCCACCTGGTACGCGCCCCTGAAGTGGATAGAAAAAAGCGCATATGTGCCGACGCCTCACAAAAAATGGTTCAAGCCCGCCTCCTTCGAAATGCCCGACGTGCTCTATATGCCCTACATCAGGGGGAGCTATGCGGAAACCTGCGTCCGCCGCATGCAGGAGTGCGCCCAGCGCATGGACATCGATTTTACCTATCATCCCCTTCTGGGAAAGATCAGGGAGATCGGCGGAAACCGGCTCATGGGCATTTACGGCAGCATCATGGACAAGGGGATCGAAAAATATTCGCTTCGCGGGCTCCCCCCGAACGCCCTTCCCGGATGTCTGGTCGTACAGGATCTCGACTTCGGCCGGGACGGAGCGCCGGAGCTCCTCGATCTGCTGGAGCGGATGCGCCGGGCCGACAGGCCGCTGGTCTTCATCGACTGCCGCAGCGTGCCGGAAAAATTTCTGGGGGTTCCTTCCCCGGAAGAGATGGCGGAAGAACTGAAATTTCTCCCGGTGCGCCGCAGCGTTTCCCCGCGGGATCTGGAAAAATTCGCCGCGCTGTACCGCAGAGGGAAAGGGTTTTCCCTGACATTCAATTTCCGAAGCGGGAGTTCGCCGTTCAATCCTCTCATTCCCGAGGAGGTCCGGAAATACCGCGAAATCACCCGGACGAACTGGGTTTATCCCTGGTACGAATATACCGAACTGCTTTTCTGCCGGCTGCTGAAAAAGATCGCCGGCGCGGCGGTTCCGGGAAAAATCACCCGGGTCAGCCCGGAAGAAAAAGCCCTCACCCTGGAGTGTCAGGGCGCCGGGGGAGAGCTGGAAATCCTTTTCCTTGACCGGTTCAACGACACCCTCGCCGTGAAGAGGTGCGCTTCCGCCGGGAAAATCCGCCTCTCCGCCGACGAAATTCCCCGGAGCGCCTGGAACGTGGAATACCGTCTTTTCCACAACGGCAAAATTTCCGACGCGGGCGCCGCCGCCCTGAGGGAAACGCCTCACGAGACGACGACACTCATTCTGCCCGAAAGCGTCCCATACGGTCAATCCCTTTCCGTGCGGGTCGCGACTTCCCTGCCCTGCCACCGGGGCGAGGCGACGGTCACGCAGGC
>Ga0256405_10007693_pt1 | contig 15952 bp, 11 predicted proteins | sample RumenRJG_02DNA_FD_189096 | JGI IMG/M metagenome (GOLD analysis project Ga0256405, IMG submission 189096) | Bovine rumen microbial communities from Lethbridge, Alberta, Canada - RJG_02 | ecosystem: Host-associated > Mammals > Digestive system > Stomach > Rumen | place: Canada: Alberta... | reverse complement strand
CCATTGCAACAGGTGCGTGGCGGTGTGATGACGCGAAATCTCTTTGCGCCGTTCGATATTGACCTCCAAACGAACTTCTTGATGCAGGAAGGTTGCTTTAACGGTCTCGAAATCGACAGGATTTTCATCCACGTTCCGAATTTCATGCAACAGCGTATTCCCCTGCCAAATTGTGTTTTTAACGCACAAAACCTTCGGTTCGGTTGTTAAGCACATGAAGCCGTTGTCACCGACCTGACCGCCTTTTTCTCCGTAAAACGGGCTTTGCTCGACAATAATATAAACCGTATCCCTGCCATCGATATTTTTTCCGCGTATCACATCGGTTACGACGGATTCGATCGTTTTTAAACTTCCGTCTTCCCGTACAAGATCGTACCCGACAAAGCGCGTCGGACGCGCTGGCGTATCTGAGTGCGTTACCTGCACCGATGTTTTTTTGGAAGCCGATCGCGAACGCTCCTTCTGTTGCGCCATCTCGTTTTGGAATTCCTCTTCGTCTACGGTAATGCCGTGCTCTTTGGCAATCAGTTGCGTCAGCGCCAACGGGAAGCCGTAGGTATCGTAAAGCAAAAAGGCATCTTTGCCCGAAAGTTTGCCCGTACCGAGGCGTTGTTGCAACAGACGCATACCTTTATCCAGGGTTTGTCGGAAGAGACGTTCTTCGATTTCCAACGGTTCGCAAACGGCTTTGTTTTTCAATTCCGGGAAAATATCGCCCATCGTACGGACAACAACGGAAGCCAAACGCGCAAAAAAGCCGACGGATGCAAACTCGGGTTTTTGATGTAAGCCTAATTTTTGCCCGAAGTAGACGGCACGCCGAATGATTTTCCTCAATACATAGTTACGACCTTCGTTGCCGGGATAAATCCCGTCGGCAACGGCGAATGTTGCGGCACGTACATGATCGGCGATCACGCGAAATGCGATATCGGCTTCCAGGTGTTTTTTTTCTTCGGGTGACGGATTTTCTCCTTTGGTCGGTACCCGTCCGCCGTACCGATGCCCCGACCATTGTTCCAGGACTTCGAAGAGCGGTTGGAACAAATCGCTTTCGTAATTCGAGGGTGTTTTGGAAAAATCCGTGAAATTTTGCGTTGTCGCAAGAATGCCCGCCACACGTTCAAGCCCCATGCCTGTGTCGACATAATGATTTTTCAGCGGTTCCAACGAACCGTCCGCCAACGCGTTGTATTGCATGAATACCAAGTTCCAAATTTCAATGCACCGCGCATCGCCTTTGTTGACCAAACGACCGTCGGTGTGCCCGTTCGGCGTTAAATCGATGTGAATTTCGGAGCACGGTCCGCACGGTCCCGTGTCGCCCATCATCCAAAAATTATCTTTCTTATGTCCGGCAACGATGTGAACGTTCGGATCGAGACCGGCGTCGGTGAAAATTTCCTTCCAAAGCTCGTACGCTTCGTTATCGCGTTCGGCGGGTTCGCCGTCGAGCGGTTCGTAGACGGTGGCGTATAAGCGTTGTTTCGGAAACTTCCAAACGTCTACCAACAGTTCCCATGCCCATTGAACGGCTTCTTTTTTGAAATAATCGCCGAACGACCAGTTGCCGAGCATCTCGAAAAACGTATGATGGTACGTATCGAAGCCGACTTCCTCCAGATCGTTGTGCTTCCCGCCGGCGCGGATACACTTTTGTGTGTCGGTTACCCGCGCATCTTTTGGCGTTTGTTGCCCGAGAAAATACGGCACGAACGGGTTCATGCCGGCATTGGTAAAAAGCAAATTCGGTGCTTTCGGAAGCAGGGAATCCGACGGAACGATGCGATGATGTTTGTTTTCGAAAAATTTCAGGAAACTTTGCCGAACTTCATGGGAACGCATGTCTTTATTCTGTATTTTTGAGGCTTTCCGAAGCAACCCAAAACGCCGCACACGGCCGAAAGTTTGAAATCGCAAAAAACAGACTTGCCATCGGGACGAAAAAATTCATCCTAAAATAAGGTTGGCGACTGTCCTGTTCGTCTAGAGGTTAGGACATCGGGTTTTCATCCCGAAAACAGGAGTTCGATTCTCCTACGGGACGCCAGGTCGGCTTTTGGAAAGGGCGGCGAGGGGAGTTTTTTTCATTGATCTTTTTGGTGACGGGGTGTCGTTTTTTCATTTTTCGGATGTCGGATGTTTAAAGGGATTGGATCCCGTTGGCTTTTTTTTGATAAGGGCATAAATTTACATGGAGGTGATGCGGATTTTTAAGAGCAAAACACTGGCAGTGTGCGTTTGTTTTTGGATTGCCGGTGCCGCGGTCGGTTGTGCTTCTCCTCGATCTCACTGTAATGTGCGGTGTGGTTCCCTCGAAAAAATCAGAAGGAGCAACATCATGTTGAATGCTCGCCGTCGCCTTGGAGAACGCCAAAAATCGTTGCGATCGAACCGAAACAGACATTTGACGCGCATCCGAAACGAGCGTTCGAAAATCAATAAAAAGATGAGAAATTTTTCGAATGGTGCGGGTTTTTGGCGCGAAAATCCATAAAAAAGCTTGTCATTTGTTTCAGACATGATTTTCTGTTGTATGGAAGGTGCGGTTATGGAAGCGGAGGCAAAAGCGGTCGTTAAGACACAGGGGCAGCAGTTTTGCGTGCGGACGGGTGATGTTTTAAAGGTGATGCGTTACCCGAATACGGAAGCGGGGAGCGAATTGGAGCTCAGAGATGTATTGATGTACGAAGATGCCGCGGGCGTTCGTTTCGGACAGCCGGTTTTGGAAAATGCGGTTGTGCGCGTGAAGGTTTTGGAGAATAAGCGTGATAAGAAGGTTACTATTTTGAAGCATCGTCGTCGCGGCGGTTTCCAACGTAAACAGGGTTTTCGTCAGGCGGTGTCGATCATTAAGGTGGAAGCCGTTGAGTTCAAAAATTAGGAGTTTAAAAACTAAGGGAAGGATCATTTGTTATGTCGCATCATGCTGCACAAGGTTCATCGCGGAACGGACGGGACAGTCGTTGCAAGAATTTGGGCGTCAAACGTTACGGCGGAGAAAAAGTGCGTGCCGGAACAATTCTCATGCGCCAGCGCGGTACGCAATACCATCCCGGAAAAAACGTCGGCTTGGGTCGGGATTTTACGTTGTTCGCGTTGATTGACGGAGTAGTTGAGTGGGATAAGGAGCATCGGAGGGTGAAAGTAGTGGGTGCGTAAGCGGACAACGGGGTTGATTGGAGTGTGCGCATATCTTTGATTGGTCTATGTTGTTTTCTTTGTTGAGTTTTTAGTATTTGTTACTTTGAAGTTTGGAGAGGTTTTGTCGAGGGGAGTTTTTTACCCGAAGTATGTGATCTAGAAGGCAATTGTGGTGCATAAGTTGTTTGCCAGTGCTTTGATTGGATTGACGCATTGCGGATGTTTCCGTGAGATATGGTATGTGTAGTGCTGGGATGTACGTGGTTTTTCCTGAATGGACAAATCTAAAATCCTCCTCGATTAAATCGAACGTTTTAAATCAACAAGGGTTCCGATATTTGCTTTCAGAGGTCTGCAAATTGTTTCGGACGACCGATATGCTTTACATTAACCTTTCAACTGTGCGAACGCCTTTTCATCACCCGCATTCGTTAATACATAAAGCCTGCGGCTGGATGTTGCGCGAAATCAGCAAGCGAGATGCGGAAAGCGTCTTGAGGTTTTTCCAGAGGTATTGTGATGTACCGAGTGTGATGAGAGGGTATGCATTGGAGCGGATAAGGAAGAGAAAAATTGATGAGATAAAATCATTTGATGATTTTGTTTATTACGCAAATATCCCAGAATCTTTCTGAAAGAGGTTCGTTGGCATCGGAGTAACTTCATCTGGTAGTATAGGAAGTGTGTCCAAGTGATTATTGTCACCTCTGTCAATAAAGCAGATATTGCAAGTTGTACCTGTTTTTGTGGAGAGGTTATTATTCGTTGTGAAATTAAAAAAGGCAGGATAATCAGAAATTCATTAGGTATTCAGAGGTACTATCAAATGAAAGGGTATAAAAATTGTTATGAATTTTTGGGCGATTATTAGTGTGCCCTACGGAGAAAAGTGAAAAAATCAACTGCCATTTTTGCAGGAAAATTAAGGAGAGTTCCGATTTCTTTCTTCTACAACACCACCCCTTCTTCCACAACTCCGCCTTTCTCAATCACCAAAATACCGTCTTTGACGTAAATCGGACCTTGGTGAAAGCCGTTCGGTTTGCCTTCCGGCGAGAGGCGGACATTGTTGCCGATGCGGACATTGCGATCGATAACGGCGTTGCGAATGTAGCAGTTTTCACCGATGCCCATGCCGATTGTGTTAGGCGAAGACTTCGGGTTTAAATCAGGGTGTTCGTAATGGTCGGCGCCCATCAGATAAACGTTTTCCAATTGCGTTCCGCCGCGAATAATTGATCGAATGCCGATGACGCAGCGGTTGAGGCGCACGTCGGTAAGGATACAGCCGTCGGCGATAATCGAGTGTTCGACGGTGCAACGATTCAGCTTGGAAGCGGCCAAATTGCGCGGTTTGGAAAAGATCGGTGCCAATTCGTTGTAAAAGTCGAATGCCGGCAACGGATCGGTCAGCATGAGATTGGCTTCAAAGAACGACGGGATGGTTCCGATGTCTGCCCAATAGCCGTTAAAAAGGTAGCCGTACAGACGGAAACGATTCAGTGCCGTCGGAATAATGTCCTTGCCGAAGTCGTGCAAATTCGACGCCAGGCAGGTTTTTAAGACGCCTGCTTTGAAAGCGTAAATGCCCATGGACGCCAAACAGTACGGTTGGTCGGTTGGATCGTTGACCTCGGCGCGCAGATAGTCGCAGAGATGAAGTTCGCGAATGAGTTCTTCGTGTTGCGGTTTTTCGACGAAACGCCGAATGTGCCAATCGTCCGCCACATCCATGATGCCGAACGCGGATGCCTGTGATGCGGGGACGGCTTTGGCGGCGACAGTAATATCGGCGTGCGTTTCGCGGTGATGCTTCACGAAGGCGGCGAGGTCCATGCGATACAGCTGGTCGCCGGATAAAATAAGCACCGTTTGTTCGTCATCCAGCGGAATGTGAATAAGATTTTGACGCACGGCGTCAGCGGTTCCGCGGTACCAATCGTCATTTAAAGCGGTTTGTTCCGCCGACAAAACTTCCACGAAACCTCCCGAAAAGTGGTCGAAGCAGTAGGCTTGTCGAATGTGCCGATGGAGGGATTCGGTGTTGAACTGCGTCAGGAGATAAATCTGATTGTATCCGGCGTGCAGGCAGTTGCTGATGGGAATATCCACCAAACGGTATTTGCCGCCCAACGGCACGGCGGGTTTGCAACGCACCCGCGTCAGCGGTTCGAGCCGCGTTCCGCGACCCCCTCCCATAATGATGCAAATAACATTTGACGGACGACACATAGGTATTTTCTTCCTTTTAACGGCAACAGGATGCGCACGAACGGTACCGCGATGCGACGGTTCCGAACGGTGACGGACATAAATTCAGTATATAAAAAAGACCCACAGGCGGCAAGCCTTTAACGTGCTTGAGCGATGGGAAGCGGTTTCCGAACAATCAGATGTTTCGAAACATGTAAAAACAGTACATATCGCATTTAAGTTGTAAAAATTTTCTTTTTTGCTTTTACTTTAGATGATGTATAAATATTTCAAAATATACGCTGTCCTTCTGGCAGCTTTGGGATGCGGTCGCGCACGGTGCGATGTTTATTTTTTCTGCACACAGTGTAGCCGTGGCGTCAACTGGAAGGACTGGGGAAGACATGCGGAGCAAAACCATCCGAATGCGTATAAGAAGCCGTTCTTTTTGTGGTGCCCTTCTCACGGACGTCGTTTGGCACCTGTTTTACCCTTGGAAGTTTGCGGTAAAAATGTAGGGTGTTTCGATGAGCATGTGCGTTGCATGCACGGAGAAAAATATATCACATATGATCTTTGGTGTACAAAATGCAACATGGTTGTTCCGAGACATCTTTGGGAGATGCATTTGATACGAGTGCATCCGGACGTTGGTGGATTATACCGGGTTTTTTGTTCTGCGTGTAAAAAGGAGAAGTTTTTCAAAAAAAAGGAAGACCAGTCTTTTTGTAAGTCTGAGAAATCCGACCCGAGTGGATGTTCGCGGAATTTCGGTCTCTTCGATAGTTCGTCAATCATTATACAGTCTTATACCGTGTCTTCCGGCATGCAGAGCGAGAATTCCGATGCCTTTGAAAGTGAGGGTGACAATTTCGAATGGGTAGGCTGTTCGTGCATGCAATTTGATGGAGATCGGTTGTTTTGTCAGGAGTGCAAGCGGGATGATATCCTGTGCCATCTTGGGCTCGAGCACCTGTTTGCGGAACATAAAGACAAGGTGAAGCAATATTTGCCGCAGTACGAATTTTATTGCAAAGAATGCAAAAAAACCTTCAAGACGGCACAGGAATGGGGCAGTCATGTGTTCAAGTGCGAGGGACGTTTGAAACAAGAAGGTAAATGGGGGGTATTTTATTGTCCGTTATGCAAGAAATGCCCGGAAACATTTTATGAAGAGCACGTAACCAAAGCCCATCCGAACGAGTGCATATATTGTTTCGAAAAGCTTCAAAATGAAGAATCACGCGGGGAGCATATGAAAGCGCATAAAATTTTCTGTCCGTTTTGCGAGAAGAATGAATTTGAAGTGCCGCTTGCGGTTCACATCATGAGGGCGCATGAGATATGGGAAGGTCCCTGTCCCTGGGACAGGCGCCGTGAGGTTCGTTGTAAATTGTGTTCGCAGGTTATTAAATACAATGGTACAGATTTTCTCGTTTTTGGCGGTTCCGACAAAGACATGAAAGGTTTTTACGCTGATATAGCAATAAACAACCTCAAAGCGATACCGTGGCACTTTTATCAAGAACACGAAGAAGAATACAAGGTCTTCAAAAATCAATTCGACAAGTTCGGTAAAGAGATACCCGATGAGTTGTTCAAATCTATCCTCCAGGGAGGCTCTATAAAGGTGTCAAGCGTAATGCCGTGTAAGGGCTTACACTTTCGGTATTCGGGATTGTGTGTCCTGGAAGGGCATGGTCATCATGGCTTGGGAGGCTATATGACGTGTGTATATTGCGAAAGTCTGCTGATACCAAAGGATGACGACAATAAATGGTACACAAAATGGGAAGTAAGTGAGGAACATTGGAAGCTGTTTCACCCAGGCATGAAATATTGCAAGGCTTGCAAGTTTATTTCTTCGGAAAAGGATTGTGACAAACATTTATTGTCGAAACACAGCAATGAACATGTAAAATGCCCGTTGTGTTTTAAGGTGGTTTTGATGAAGAATGGTTGGTATCACGGAGTGAAGGAACACGACAAGGAATTTGTTTTTTGTACCGAATGCAAACAATGGGGAGCAGGGAGTTGTCCGGGTTGCGGGGAATGGGTGCTTGATGTGTGTAAAAAATGCCCGCAACGGATCTACGGAACGTGTCCGCAGTGCGAGAAGACGGCATTCAAATCCTGTTCCGAGTGCCAGCAATATGTGACAGGGCAGTGCTCCCGATGTGAGAAGGAAGCAAACGGAAAATGTCTGAAGTGTGTCGTGAAAGTGTCTGGAAAATGCCCGGTTTGCGGGAAGTATGCAACCGATTCCTGCGTTCAATGTAAGCAACGGGTTGTCGGGAAATGTTCCGTGTGTGGTAAATGTGCCTCGGGGGTCTGTTCGGACTGTAAGCAAAAAGTAGGGAGTATCTCAAGGATCTATAAAGCTTTTGAATCCCATATGCGGGAGAAACACGGAAAGAAGTTGCAAGATAAACAAGTGCCTAAGGTGCTATGCAGGCAGGCAGATATGCTCAAAGGCGAAGAGGGTTGTCGTTGGTGTGAGGCATGTGGCGTTTATGTTTTGAACAAAGACGAAGATCGCATAGCCCATTGCAGGGACCGGCATAAAGGTTCCTGTAACGGGTGGTGCGAGCTTTGCAGGTGGGATTTTGATGGTACACTCGACGATCATTTGAAGAAAAAACATTGTGAGGAGGTGGAATCTTGCAATGGTTGCGGTTTGCGTGTTTCCAATTTGGATAAACGGCATTTGGCGCGTCACACATGCTTCTGCATCCAATGCGAGAAGACTGTGCCGTTTGAACATATGAAAGAGGCGCATGGCTGTACTTCGGAGTGCAAGCCGATTGCGGATTCCAAAAATCATATATGGGAGATTAAGCACGACGAACAATGTCCAATCCGTTCCTGGTTTAAGTGTAATTTCCCTGACTGTAAGTTTGAAGGGTCAGGTGATGACGCGTTTAGGAAGCATATCATGGACGCTCACGGGTGTACGAAAGATTGCGAGTATAAACGAAACGGTTACCGGTTTAAAATTACACATTGCGGTTGTATGAATGATGAAACGTCACCAGTGTCTTGTCCGTTCGATAAGTGTACCTTTGTGGGTACGAAAGCAAACTTTCTTAAGCACGTATACGGTCCGGAACACGGTTGTATCGAGGGGAAGTGTGTCTATGGAAAGGATGGGTTTAGACATGATGCGGATTGTGAACACAAAATTTTCACATGTCCGTTTGACGGATGTACCGTCAGCGGTGTAAAGAAGAATATGGAGGAGCATATGTATGATGCTCACAAGTGCATCAGGGGATATTGCACTTTTAAAGAAGGTATCCCGTCTCACGCCGTGATTTGCCCCAACAGAGTTTTCAAATGCCCCGTGTGTCATGCTTCCTCCGTAACAAAGCAACATTTGAAGGATTTTCACGGGTGCCGTGCCTTTTGTCATATTAACGAGGAAGGTAACGGCATAGATCATGATCTGAAATGTGAGCATTATGCTGAAAATCATGAAAATTTCTCGCAATACTGTGATCGAATTCATAAAGCGAAAAAATAGGTTTCAACGATCTTCAAAGAATGAAGGTTGTGTTGCTTCCGGTAAGTCGAAGGACGGGCATTTTTCGTAAAAAGCAAAAAACAAACGGGCAATCGGTTTTGTTCTTGTAAAAGCAATGATGAAGGTGCACGTGTTTCGGACGATAGAGAAAATGGTCATCGGTACATTGTGCACCGGCATACGGTGAGTGACGATATATGGGGTCGTTCGCTCGAATGTGCCCGCATGGGCTTGGTGTTTGGGTATTTTCTTTTGTAAATTCGTCGTTTTTTACATTTCCGATGCGAGTACGTCGTAATTTTTTGGGATTGCAACGGGATAGCGTGGTCTTACCCTGAAAGCTGTGTGCGGCATCATCGGCTACATCGGTAAGGAAGAGGCATTGCCGGTTCTCTTGAAAGGTTTAACCTGCATGGAGTACCGCGGCTACGATTCGGCGGGATTGTCGGTCGGGGACGAGCAACATGCGTTTCGGACGGTGCGTGCCGTCGGGCGGGTTGCGCAACTGACGAAGCGCGCGGCGGAAGTTTCGTTGCGCGGGCATGTCGGCATCGGGCACACCCGTTGGGCAACGCACGGCGGCATTACCGAAAACAACACCCATCCGCATACCAGTTGCGACGGGAAATTTATTCTCGTTCACAACGGCGTGATCGAGAATTATGCCGCGCTGAAGGAGCATTTAAAGAAAAACGGGTGTACGTTTTACGGCGATACCGATACGGAAGTATTGGTCAATTTAATCGCTTGGCATTATCGGCAATTTTCGGACATTTCAACTCTTTCCAAGCGTTTTAAGACGAGTGTCCGCAAAGCGTTGTCGGAACTGCAGGGAACCTACGGGATTGCGGTACTTTGCACCGATTGCCCGAATGAACTGATCGGCGCGCGCAAAAGTTCGCCGCTGGTACTGGGTGTCGGGAAAGACGAACTGTTTTTGGCAAGCGACATCGGTGCGTTCGGCGGTCGAACCAAGGATGTGGTGTTTTTGTCCGACGGCGAAATTGTCCATTTAAAAGGGAATGAATTCCATATTACGGGTGCGGACGAACGGGCGTTGTCGCCGACCGTTGAAACCGTCGATTGGGAGGGCGATGTTTCCGATTTGGGTTCCTATACGTCCTACATGCAAAAGGAGATTTTTGAGCAGCCGAAATCGCTGGAAAATACAATGCTCGGGCGATTTTCGGCGGACGGCAGTTCGGCGCATTTGGGCGGTCTGCAACTGTCCGCGGACGAATTGCGGCGCGCGGAACGCCTCTTGTTGATCGGTTGCGGAAGCGCGTATCATGCGTGCAAAGTCGGTGCGTATCTGCTCGAACGCTACGCGCGCATTCCGACGGAAGTCGAGTATGCATCGGAATTTCGCTATCGCAACGCGCCGTTGGGCAAAAATACTTTGATATTCGTTGTGAGCCAATCGGGCGAAACGCGGGATACGCTGGATGCGTTGCACGAAGCGCGGCGAAAGGGACTTCGCGTGTTGGCAATCACCAACGCCGTCGGTTCTACGGTTGCGCGCGAATCGGACGGCGGCGTTTATCAGCGTTCCGGTCCGGAAATCGGGGTCGCCAGCACCAAAGCGTTCACGGGGCAAATCGCAACCTTCCTGCTGATTTCGCTTTATCTGGGGCGCATGCATGAAATGAGTTTTTCGGAGGGTTGTCGGCTGGTGCAGGCACTGAAAGACCTGCCGACGTGCGCGAAGGAGGTTTTGACGTCTTGCGACGATTGGGCGCGTGCGACGGCAAAAAAGTACGCAAAGTGCCAAAGTTTTTACTTTATCGGTCGGCAGCTGTTGTTTCCGATTGCACTGGAAGGTGCTTTGAAGTTGAAGGAAGTTTCCTATATTCATGCCGAAGCATATCCGGGGGGCGAACTGAAACACGGACCGATCGCGCTGATTGAACCGTCGTTCCCGACGTTCGTTTTGGCGTCCGACCCGGAAATGCTTTCGAAAAACATCAACAATATGACGGAAATCAAAGCGCGCCAAGGGCAGGTGATTGCGTTGGGCGTCGAAGGTCATCCGTTCCCGAACGATATTTGCGATGATGCTTTTTACCTGCCGAAGGTACACGAAGCACTTTTGCCGATTATCACGGTGCTTCCGTTGCAGTTGTTTGCCTATTATGCGGCTCTGGAACGCGGTTGCGATGTCGATAAACCGCGAAATTTGGCAAAAGCGGTTACGGTGGAGTAGAGGGGCAGTTGATTTCGAAGTTCCAATAATGAGTATTTTTGCCGATTGTTCTCGAAGGTGTACTTTTAGATCGTCTGCCGCAGGCTGTTGAGTGTATAATCTTCGCAAGTAATTCGTGATGAACTCCTCCGTCTCACTCGAAACGATTGTTTCTTTTTTGGATGAAACCTTCCAAACGCGCCAAATTGAAGATTTTCCCAATGCCTGCAACGGATTGCAGTTAGCGAATGACGGTTCCGTAACGCACATTATCGGTGCCGTGGATGCAAGCGTGAACGTTATCAATGCGGCGATTGAGCAAAAGGCGGATTTGCTTTGCGTTCATCACGGTTTAACCTGGCGCGGCTTGCAACCGCTAACGGGAGCGTTGTATGACTTGTATAAACGTGCGATGGAGGCGAACCTGGCGATTTACAGCCTGCATCTGCCGCTCGACGAGCACCCGATGTACGGACATAACGTGTTGATTGCCAAAGCGCTCGGTGTATCGACGGAAAAACCTTTCATATCTTACAAAGATCGACTTTACGGTTGTGTTTGCAAAGGCATGCCGCTTGATGAACTTAGCCGACGATTGAAAGCCTCGTTCCCGCGCTCGTACCGTGCGTTTTGTTACGGCTCCGAACAACCCAAATGTATCGCGATTATGAGCGGCAGCGGCGGTCAGGAGTGCCTGAATGAAATGGTCGCATCCGACATCGATACGCTGGTCACGGGCGAAATCCGTTATTCGGCAATTTCCTTCGCACAACTGTATAAGTTAAATTTGTTCGCCTGTGGGCATTACGACACCGAGTGCTTCGGTATCAAGGCATTGTTGCGGTTATTACACGAAAAAACACAACTGCCGTGCGAATTTATTGAGGATTTTTGCGAATTATAAGCGTCAAAGTGCTCCGATTTTTGAGAAAGGATATTTTATTTTTATCGATAGCAACCTGTCAAGGACTTTGTTGGTCATAAGCGCAGAAACGGTTTATTTAGTTGTTTTAATATAAGCACGCGGTTACATGGGTACGCGGTTTTGTTTATTCGTTGCGTTTCCGCCTTGTTTCAAGGATGTAAATTTACATATTTCTAAGCATCGCAAACCGTAACACGCGGTGTTGAACGAGAAAAGCGGTTTTACGTTGCGTTCGGTCTGTTTGCGGAGAGAAAATAAGACGTGAGCGAAAGTGTGAGTATTGCCATTCCGGCGCGCATGGCATCGTCGCGTTTGCCGGGGAAAATGCTCGCCCTATTGGGCGGGAAGCCGGTACTTCAGCATGTCATCGAGCGTGTCAAGCAGGTGCGCTGTTGCAAAGAGGTCTATGTGGTCACCGACAGCGAGGAAATTGTTCGTTTGGCGCAAACGCTCGATGTGCACGGGTTGATGACGTCGCCGAATTGTATTTGCGGAACGGAACGCATTGCATCGGTTTTGGAACAAATCGACGGTGATATTATCTTTAACGTCCAGGGCGATGAGCCGTTCATCGAACCAAAACTTTTGGAGGATATGGCGGAGGCAATGCATTTGGCAAACGGAGATGTTTTGATGCCGTCGTATCAATTAAAGACAACGGCGGAACTGTTCAATCCGTCCGTTACGAAGGTGGTTTGTGACAAGGACGGATGCGGCTTGTATTTTTCCAGAAGTCCCATTCCTTATGTACGGGATTGCGAGCAAAATCAATGGACGGAGAAACACACGTTTTGGGGCGTCTTCGGCGTTTATGTTTTCCGAAGGGAAGCCCTGGAAGCGTATCGCGACTTTCCCGTAAGTCCTTTGGAAAAAGCGGAATCCCTGGAACAACTGCGCTGGCTTTCCAACGGTTATCGCATTACAACGTTCCCCGTTGATACGCACCCGCTGTGTTCCATTGATACGGCGGAGGATTTAAAACGTGCGGAAGAATTTATAAGGCATCAAGTCCGTTAAGGTTCGGAAATTTACCTTGTTTCGGATTTTGCTTCAGATGAAGCACTTGCATTCACTGTTTCCGATTGAGACAACAACGTATCGTAATCAAGTATCTTGTTTTTGCCACCGATTTCTTTAATGATCGCTAGCGCCTTGCCCTTATTATCCTCCCCTGATATCCAAAACGTTTTTTCCGACGGCTTAAATTGACGACCTTCCTGCTCCGCTTCCTCTTTCGATTCTTTCCGTTTGCATTCCGTTAACTTTTTATCTTCAAGCTCTTTTATTTTATTGTACAAATCCGGGAACGCTTTCCAAACCGGCATCTCGCCGACAACGCACAAATCGGAAATATGATCGACGTACAAAATGCCGTTGAGATGATCCGTTTCATGCTGAACAATTTGCGCCAACACACCATCACATCGCAATGTGCACTCATGTCCGTTTAAATCTTGGAAGTTCAACACGATTTCCTTATAGCGCGGGACCTCTGCCATAATTCCCGGAAGCGATAAACAGCCCTCCCGAGAAGGGGCTTTTGTATCTTCGACCGGTTTCACAACCGGATTGGCAAATGCAAACCGTCCGAATTGAACGATATCCTTAAATGTTGTTATTTTCCCGGTATGATCGGTCAGGATGATCGTTTTGGATAACCCTAAAATTTTCTTCCGTAACGCTTCTTTTTGTTCTTCCGGAAAATCCTTCGGGAGAGGCGGCATCTTCACCTGAGCCACCACCAGCCGTTCGGAACAACCGATCTGCGGAGCCGCCAAACCGACACTGTCCCCCGTCGCCTCCATAACCTCAAACATGCGTTCCGCCCGCTGTTTCAACGCATCGTCAAACTTCTCAATCGTTTTTGCTGTTTTACGAAGTACATCATGTCCGAGAATGCAAATCTTATGTTCTGTGAACAACGCCGTTGAAGCATTTGAAGTCGCCATACCTGCTACTGTTAAGATTGAAAAAACAAAAGAACCTCGAACAGTCATATTACGATGGAATTAATTTCAGCGGAAAACGTCAAGAAATAAATTCACATTCGGATAAAAATTTCACCCGGCGAACCCCTTTATACAACAGAAAACAACGTCAACCGACAACCGATAAAACAAATCAAGGAAACATCGGGAGACCGACCGCCGCACCTGTCTTCCTTTGCACAACGAAATATCTTTATAAATAAAACGCAGCCAGGCACTCCGCGGCACCGACGCACAAGAGTACCGTTGCTGTCTTCCGACCCTGGCGGGGTTCATCCGTTCGCCCTGCACGGAACCCGACTGCACAGCCATTGGAGCTTTTGAAATAGTGCGTGTCAAATGAAAACCCGCTACTAAATACCCGTCCATACAGATACATGTTATTTGTTACGCATGTGATGCTTTCCGTTTTTTATAAAAAGCTTGATAAAATTTTTATTTTCTTATTATATGATCTCTGGTATGAAAATGTTTCAAATGAAATTATTAAACGATTCATCTTCTTGTGCAAATAAGGGTGCTTTTTCGGAGCCTCTGCCCGTGGCGCAAAAACGAACGAATTTTTGGAAGTTACTGCCGAATGGATGTTGTTGTGCATTGCGCATCGGAGACGGCAAATCGACCGTCTCTGACAATCTTCGGTCGCACGTTTCAAAATCCGGACAAAGCGAATTTTCCAAAGTTTTTTCAGAGTGGGTGAATACGGTACAACGATACTTGAGTAAAATTGCCTTAGCGGCGGTTTGTGTTACGGTGTTTCCCGTCTGTGGAAATGCGAAACCGGAAGAGCTTACATGGAACGATATTCGCAAAAGGGCGAGCGGCCTTGATTCCGAGCTTAAAAATACCAATCTGTACCTGTTGGTTTCGTCTTACTGTCAGGCGAAAAAATATGCCTGGTCGGTTGTGAAGAGTTTACAGGCGAATGTCGATACGCTTGAAAAGTACGGTGTGCATACGAAAATTATTGTTTGTTGTGATGGAACGGATGATGGCAAGTCTTCGTATCCGGAACAGGAAATCTCATGCTACAAGGCTGCGCTGGAAGGATTAAACAAATTTTATACGGAAAATAAGAAAGAGAAAATTGTTTTCCATAAGGTTCAGAAAGGCGGTCTTTCTTCGTTGAGCAAGTGGGACGGTGAGTCGTCGATGTGGGAACTGGTTGGGAACGAGCGCAATTTCGGCTGTTCCAAAACGCGTTATGCTTCATTGAAGGCAATTGAAGATGAAGCCGTGTTTTTGCAAGAGCAAGGCAGAAACGTTTATATCGGGATTTTTGACGGCGACGATGCGGTTCATTCGGAGTATTTCTTTTTATTGTTGGTTAATGCCCTCCGCACCGGTGCGGATATCTCCAATTGGAACGGAAATTCCGGTGTGCATCGGAAACAAGAGGTGAACGGCGAAGTCGTCGGGCAATGGATACCTTACCGTAAGGACATTGCGAAATGGAGGCCGAGCGATGCATCAGACGAGAATTCCGGGCGTCTCTGGTTCGTAAACGGGGAAGAAGAAGCGTGCGGTCCGTATGACGATCGTGAGGACAGTGGCAAATGCTGTACCACAAAAATTTTTAAAGCCGACTATTTGTATAAACGACTGTCGGAGATGGATTCCGATTCTTGCAATAGGACTTTGCCTGCGTTGCCGTCGGGTCTTCGGGGCAAGATTAATCTGGGTTTATGGTTAGCCATTCTGGTTCGTTATATTCCCGAGATGGTTGAAACGGTGCTCTCGCAAGTGACCTCTGTAGTGAAGAAACCGGTACCTTTTAAGGATGTAGGGGAAAAAAAATACATCACAGTAGACCAATTGACCGGAGCGTTCGCAAAGTATCTGACCATGATAGGGATACCTTCCGACGCTCAAAGGCCTTTTGTGTCGTGGTGGCTATGTTCAGGATATGAAGGTATACGTTCTAAAGACTTACCGCCCTTAAGATCGTTAGAACCGTTGAACGGATTAAGAGAGAACTTCTGCACCTGCATGAT
>Ga0256405_10007691_pt1 | contig 15956 bp, 13 predicted proteins | sample RumenRJG_02DNA_FD_189096 | JGI IMG/M metagenome (GOLD analysis project Ga0256405, IMG submission 189096) | Bovine rumen microbial communities from Lethbridge, Alberta, Canada - RJG_02 | ecosystem: Host-associated > Mammals > Digestive system > Stomach > Rumen | place: Canada: Alberta... | reverse complement strand
GCTGCTGAGATGGGCACGCTCTATATTTACCAGTTGCCTGCCCCTACGACGGAGTTTCATGGTGGCAGCGGTGGCACAGCCAGCGACAATGGTGGCAACGGAGGTCGCCACGCTTTATATTTATATGAGCAAAATATTGGGACCCCCAACCCAACGAGCATCTCATGGTCCATAGGTGGCGGAGGAGGCGGTGGCGGAGGAGGCTTCGGCGGCGCCGCCAGCGACATCGGTACCGGCGGTCCCGGCGGCGGCGGTGGCGGAGGCGGTGCCTCAGGAAGCATTCAAAAAAGTGTTATGACTGCTTTCTACTATGTAGGAGCCTTAGGAGGTAGTCCAGGTACTAATGTAGATGGAACCCTCGCTGGCGCAGGTGAAAGCACGCTGATGGTGAGCGATGACAAAAATCTCTTGGCCCGAAAATATCCGGAAGATCAAGATTTTCAAAACTATCACTGGCAAAACGGCGACAACCGCGCTGCGGGCGGCAATGGTAACGGCGGAGGCGCAGCCAGCGTCAGCGGCTCGGCCAACGCCGTGACGGCGGGATGGCCCACGCAGGGCAAAGGCATCGAGGACACTCCCTTCATCGTCAGCAGCACCGACGACTGGAACGAGTTCGCCGACTACGTCAACAGCGGCTACGCCTTCAGCGGCAACTTCGTGAAGCTGGGCGACGACATCAGCGTCTCGACGATGGCGGGCACAAGCGATGCCAACTCGTTCCAGGGCACCTTCGACGGCGACGGCCACACGCTGACTGTCAACTATAACACATCGGCAGAAAGTACCGCACCATTCCGATTCGCTAGAAATGCCGTTATTAAGAACCTGCACGTCGATGGCACCATCGCCACCAGCGCAAAATTTGCAGGCGGCATCGTGGGTAAATCATCTGGCACGTTGACCATCACGGGCTGCCGCAGCTCAGTAGCCATCAACAGTAGCGTCAGCGGTGACGGCACCCATGGCGGAATTGTGGCAAGAATTGCCGGAGGTGGTAACACCATCATTATCGATGGCTGTGTGTTCGACGGCTCCTTTGCCACCACTGCCAGCACCAATAATTGCGGTGGCTTCATCGGTTGGCCCGTAACTGACAAGCCCACCATCAAAAACTCACTGATGAAGCCCAGCAGCGTGGACGCAGGCATGCTCACCAACACCTTCGCCCGCTGGTATACTGGCGATGGAGGCATTTACGAGCCTACCATCACCAACTGCTACTACGTCGCCACCACCAACCTGCCGACCAACCAAGGCTTAGGCTACAGCTTCGCCGCCGCCCCCGCCAACATCGGCACAGCAGGCGAGGCATACACCACAAGCGGCATCATGCCCTATACAAGCGGCCTACTCTACGACGGACGCTACTACATGACGCCTGAGGCTATCAGCCTGGCCAACATGGGGACAAACGACGTGGTAAGTATCGACGGCTATGTGGTCGATGTCACCCTGGCTGGCCGCACGCTCTACAAGGACGGCGCATGGAACACCATCTGCCTGCCGTTCAACGTGACGCTGGCCGGTTCCCCCTTCGAGGGAGCCACCGCCCGCCCGCTGACCTCGGCCAGCATCAGCGGCACCACGCTCAACCTGACGTTCGGTGACGCTGTGACGACGCTCGTGGCCGGCACACCTTATATTATTAAGTGGGCTGCCGCCGCGAATAACATCGAGAATCCTGTGTTCAGCGGCGTAGTCATCGACGCGACCCCGCGCAACTATGACAACAACGCCAGCGGCGACGCCCAAGTCCGCTTCCTCGGCACCTACGCCTCGCAGTCGTTCGACGACACGGACAACACCGTCCTGCTCATGGGCGCCGCCAACACCCTCTACTATCCCACCGCCGGCGCCGGCCTCGGTGCCCAGCGCGCCTACTTCAAGCTCGGCGACGGCGACGCCCTCGCCCGCAAGATGACCGCCTTCAACATCGACTTCGTAGAGGGAGACGCCACGGGTATCATCAGCCTCACCCCCACCCCCTCTCCAAAGGGCGAGGGGAGTGATTACTGGTTCACCCTCGACGGCCGCAAGCTCATCGGCAAGCCCACGAAGGCCGGCATCTACGTGCGCTCAACCTCTGGTCGCTTGCAAGGCAAGAACCAAGGCAAGAAGGTAGTAGTAAAGTAATAATAACTGGTCGCTTCGCTCAAAATCTGACAAAATCTAATCAAAAATCTACCAAGAAGAATGTGAGATTTTCCTAAAGATTTTGTAGGATTTTGAGCGTAGCGACCCCAAAACATAACGACAATAAAGAAGAAGTATATGAAGCCCGAGCAGCGCGTGGTGCACATTCAGCACCAGAGCATCATCTGCACCAGCACAGTGACCGGAACCAGCAACAATGCCGGCCTCAATGAAGTCATCGGCATCGGCGACGGCCCAGCCCGCTCCCGCGGCTTCGATGACTGGGACGAATGACCGACCGACAGGTTTGCGGAAGTATAGATGACCTAAAACCTAAATTATTCCAAATCTTTCCCCATAATCGCGATGAGTATGGGGAAATTTTTGTACTTTTGCACGCAGAAGAGAAACATATTGATATGGCAAACAAACCGTTAGACACTGCATTGCTGGACCGCGCCATCGTGTTCGCCGTCCGCGCCCATGCCGGGACGGAGCGTCGCGGCAAGGGATTCCCCTATATCGTGCATCCGATGGAGGCGGTGGAAATCGTGGCCACGATGACGAGCGACCAGGAACTGCTGGCCGCCGCCGTGCTGCACGACACCGTGGAGGACACCGACGTCACCATCGAGCAGATTCGCGCCGAGTTTGGTGAACGTGTGGCCTCGTTCGTCGCTGTGGAGAGTGACGAGCCTCATCAGAGTCTGGATGGCGTGGAGAACTGGCGCACCCGCAAACAGGCCGCCATCGACCGTATTGCCCGTGCCTCGCGTGACGCCAAGATGGTGGCGCTCGGCGACAAACTCTCGAACATGCGGGCCATCGCCCGCGACTATGCCGTGCAGGGCGACGCGCTGTGGAACCTCTTCCACGCCAAGGACCGCCAGGACCACGAGTGGCACTACCGCGGACTGGCCGATGCGCTCAGCGAGCTCCGCGACACCTTCGCCTACAAGGAGTTCGAGCAACTCATCAATCAAGTATTTAGTTGATGAGTTTGTAAGTTAATGAGTTTGTAAGTTAACTCAGAAACTCAAAAACTCAAAAACTCAATAACTCAAAAACTCAATAACTCAAAAACTCAAAAACTCAAAAACTCAGAAACTCAAAAACTCAATAACTCAATAACTCAATAACTCAGAAACTCAAAAACTCAATATGATGAACTATCAGCTTGACCTACACAGCCAAATGCTCATGGAGCAGTACCACGAGCGACAGGCCATCTACCAGCGGCTGGCGCAGGTGGCCGAGGATACGCTGCGCCAGGCCCTCAAGGAGCAGCACGTGACGGTGACGGTGCTGGAACACCGCGTGAAAACCGAAGCCTCGCTCGCGGGCAAACTGGAACTGAAAGGTGCCAAATACCACACGCTCGACGACGTAACCGACATCGTGGGCATGCGCGTGGTGACCTTCTACAGCGACGATGTGGACAAGGTGGCCGCCATCGTCAACGAGGTATTCCAGGTGGACTGGAGCAATTCCGTCGACAAGCGTAAGCTGCACCGTTTGGACAGCTTCGGCTATAACTCGCTGCACTATATCTGCAGGCTGCCGAAGTCGGTAGTCGACGACCCAGACATGCCCCTGCTCAATGAACTGCGCTTCGAGATACAGATGCGCACGGCCCTACAGCATGTGTGGAGTACGCTCGACCACGACACGGCCTACAAGGGCGGCGGCGTGAACATCCCCAAGGAGTATCGGCGCCAGTTCGGCCGCTTGGCCGGTATGCTGGAACTCATCGACGAGGAGTTCAGCCGCCTGCGCAACGTCCTGACCGACTACCGCCGGCAGATGCTGGCATTAGAGGCCTCGGGACAGCTGGACAGGGTGGACTTGAATAGCGACACCTTCCGCCGCTATCTGGAGGCACAGCCCTTCGCCCGACTGAACCAGCGCATTGCCGCCATCAACCAAGCCGAGTTGTATCCCGTGCCGATGATGCCCTTCCTGCGTGTGCTTCAGAAGCTGGGCTTCGAGACTTTGGACGACGTGAACCGGCTCATCGAGGAGCACAGCGACGATGCCTACCGCCTGGCCGTCTCGCAGTTGGGAAAGACCGACCTCGACATCCTCTCTGAGAACATCGGCCTGCAGAACCTCTGCTTCGTCTACGTGCTGAAGCGCGGCGGCGGACCGGCGGAGCTCTGCCAGATTTACGACTGGCTGCAAGGCTACGACAGCGGGAACATGGCACTGGCCAAAGCGCTGTTCGATCAGGCAAGTACGCTCAACTTTATAACTACATAGCAACTATGCGACAATTAGTTATTACACTGCTTTCTTTGTTGGCCATCACGGCAAATGCGCAGGACGAGACCATCGTGTTCACGCCGCAGTGGACGGCGCAGGCGCAGTTCGCCGGCTACTACGTGGCCGAGGCGAAGGGTTTTTATCGCGAGGCGGGGGTGAAGGTGCGCATCGAGCATCCGTCGACCACGCAGCCCGCCATGAGCCGCCTGCGGTCGGGCGAGTGTCAGGCCACGACGCTACAGCTCTGCCAGGCGCTGGAGATCATCGACGACGGCATCCCCCTGGTGAACATCCTGCAGACGTCGATGAACAACGCGATGGTCATCGTCTCGGCGCGTGACAAAGACCCGCTGACGCAGAAGGGCGCCCGCGTGGGCATCTGGAGTGTCGGCTTCGGCCAGCTGGCCATCTGCATGAGCATCAAGGACCATCTGGACTACGAGTGGGTGCGCTTCGCGCAGAACGTCAACCAATGATCATGGGGTCGGTTCTACTGATCATTTTTTACGTTGAAAATTTGGATGTTCGAGAATAAGTTCGTATCTTTGCTTTCGCATTTGAAAACAATTGAACCGATGGAAGTGCACAGGAAGTCAAGAACGATGTGTAATACAGAAACTTCAAAAGTGATCAGTAGAACCGACCCCATGATTTCTGGAGGCAGCCGAGGACCGCGCCCTCGAACTACGATAGGCTCACCGGTACATCAGCAAACTGCACCTGAAAATTTCACGGCCTCTCGTAAATCTCTCACGGCCTCTCGTAAATCTCTCACGGCCTCTCGTGAAAGAGTCCCGCTTTGACCAACCACTTTTCAATTTGTTTCATTCTCTCACGCGCGCACACGTATTACGTATATAGTAGCGAAACAGAAAAGAAACCCACACCTCCCACACCTCCCGCACCTAAGCTCAGGTGTGGGAGGTGTGGGAGGTGAGGGTTCATTTTGGCTTATGACAATACTCTACGCGCGCGAGTTCACCCCTGCACGCAAATAGCAACAGATATGATCATGGGGTCGGTTCTACTGATCATTTTTTACGTTGAAAATTTGGATGTTCGAGAATAAGTTCGTATCTTTGCTTTCGCATTTGAAAACAATTGAACCGATGGAAGTGCACAGGAAGTCAAGAACGATGTGTAATACAGAAACTTCAAAAGTGATCAGTAGAACCGACCCCATGATTTTCTCCCCTTATCTGTGCAGTTTCGACGAAGGCTACGAGCAGACCACCTTCCACAAACTGACAGGATGGGGCAACTGGCTGCGCACCAACCAGCATTATCTTTGGGGCAATCCTACAAGCGGCGGCGGTGGCCCGCTCAAGTGAATGTAACATAAGTACTAAAACCAATAAGCTACCGTCGGTGAGTAGGGCCTAACGGGCGCAGGGGAAAAAGTCCGTGGATGGCTCAATGGCATTGATATCTCACGGGTGACATCTCACGGGTGAGCTGTAAGAGTTTTCTCGCGTACACGCGCGTAGGTTAGTGAAAACGGAAAACAGCCCACCCATGTCGCCCATCCCACCCCTAAGCTTCTTGTTCACCCAAACCAGCAAAGCCGGAGTTAGGAGCGACATGGGTGAGGTGTTTTCCGGTTAAGCTATCCATAGTGAGAGGTGAGAAGTGAAAGGTGAGAAGTGAGAGGTGAGAGGTAAAACGTCACGGCCTCTCGTGAAAATTTCCGACCTGTGCGGTTGAAATTGGTTAATTCATTAGGAATTAAATATTGATTTCTTTCAAGGCGATTTAAATCCCAATTTTCTTGTATCAATTGTGTCTGTTGAGCTGTTCTTGCGGGACGTACGGCTGCGGGGCTCGTCGCAGATGTCCGTTACGGGGTAGTTTGTCTTACTGCACTGAATTTTTATTCCGATGACGAACGGAATCTGCTGCCACCGCCTGCTGTCCGCTGAACGGTAGGCCATGTTCGTCTCGGTGGCCGTCAGGCGCAGCGCGTTCTTGTAGCTTGAGCGGTACACCCCACGGCCGGGATGGAACTCCTGCGCTGCCTTACTGAGGCACAGCACGTCCTTCTCGTCGCGCACCCTACGGAACAGCTTGCCGGGGTACTTGAGGAACGAGCGCACGTCACTCTTTTATTCTTCCTTTATCTATTGCTTGATTATCGCTGGTTTGTCACTTTTGACAACTATTTGCGCAAAAAAAAGAACAAATAATTTATTAAAATCGACGGAAATTGAAAGTTTTTTGATTTTATTTGACTTTTTTTTGTTACCCTTGCAACGATTTTCCGCATTCACTCTGTTGGGTGATTGCCGTTTTAAGCGGCTATCTGAAGACAGAACAGCTCACGCCGTGCTGAGAGAGACGAAGTCTTCGGATGGAGTCGAACGAGGCGGGCTGCATCGGAAAAGCCGCAAGGCGATTCCGCCAGAGGTGGGAAGCGGGGAATGACATAGAAAGGCGTTTACGACGCTTTGTTTAAGACGTGTCGAAATCTTGCAACCAATCGATTGCTGTCTTGAACTTAGCAACGGTAGACGTCCTCGGGATGTGTTTATACGCATCCCCTTTGCCAATATGGAGCACAAATGGTGTCCGTAGGGCTTTGGGGTACTATATTCATATCGGCGTGGGCTCTAACGTTGTCTGTTCAACAGCAATAGGCAATGCAAGAGCCTCGACACGTGGAACGGACAACAGCGATTCCACGCTTTTTTGTGTCAGGCATCGAGCCAACGCAAAAAAACGGTTCCGATATGAGCACATTGTCTAATGTGGAAACTGGAAGAGGCCAGGCCAATCCTCCGAGTGTCAGGCTTGCCCCTGATACTATCCCCGAAGCCAAAAGCTCACAAACAGGGGTGTCGGTGAAATATGTACCTACACCAGACAAAAGTTGGTATGTGTTCCGTGCCTCTTACGGAAGAGAAGACAGGGCATCAGACTATATTGTAGAAGACGGCACATTTGTATATATCGCCAAGCGCTATGTTCGCAAGATGGTAAACGGTAAACAAAAGAAGGTTCTGGAGACGTTGATCCCGAACCTTCTTTTCGTATATACCACAGAAGACAAGGCCAAGGAATATGTAAAGGACACTCCCGCTCTATCTTATCTCACCTATTACTACAATCACTTTGAGTTGGACGAGAACCGGAAGAATCCTCCGCTGACCATTTCCCGCAAGGAAATGGAGAACTTCATCATTGCCACATGCAACAAGAGTGAGCACCTGAAATTCGTAGATGAGTCGCAGTGTCATTTCAAGGGCGGTGATACGGTCATGGTCATCGACGGTCCCTTCAAAGGGACAGAGGGAAGGGTCGCCCGGGTATCAGGACAACAGCGGGTAGTTCTCTCGTTGTCAAACGTCGGACTCATTTCTACGGCTTATATACCAACCGCCTTTCTGAGAATGAAGAATGAAAAATGAAAAATTTGCTACTGCAGCAGGTAATTTAACTGTTACATCACCGTTGCTGCCTGACCTTGAAGAGTTTCACGGACTGCTGAAAGAGATATGGGCCAGCCGATGGGTCACCAACATGGGGCAGTTCCACCGTCAGTTGGAACGCGCCCTTGCCGAGTACCTGAAAGTGCCCTACATCAGCTTGTTCACCAATGGCACCTTACCGCTCCTGACGGCCCTGCAGGCACTACGCATCAAGGGCGAGGTGATTACCACCCCTTACAGCTTCGTGGCTACCACCCATGCCATCTGGTGGAACGGCTGTACGCCGGTGTTTGTGGACATCGAGGAAGATACCTGCGGCATCGACCCAGACAAAATTGAAGCCGCCATCACCCCTCGCACCACAGCCATCATGCCAGTGCATTGCTATGGCCATCCGGTGAAGATGAAGCGCATACAAGAGATTGCCGACCACTACGGGCTGAAGGTCATCTATGATGCTGCACATGCTTTTGGGGTGGAGATGGAGGGAGGGAGCGTGTTGAACGCGGGCGATATGAGTACCCTTTCGTTTCATGCCACCAAGGTGTATAACACACTGGAGGGAGGTGCATTGATAGTGCATGATGAGGAAATCAAGAAGCATATCGACTACCTGAAAAACTTCGGCTTTGCAGGAGAGACAGAGGTGGTGGCTCCTGGCATCAACAGCAAAATGGACGAGGTGCGCTGTGCATACGGATTGCTGAATCTGAAGCAGGTAGATGCCGCCATCGATGCCCGCCGCAAGGTGGCCAGCAAATATGTGGAAGCCTTGAAGGACGTGCGAGGCATCAGGATGTTTCCCTACATGTTAGATTCTTTCGGCTATCAATCTCCCCTCTCTCCGGGAGAGGGGTCGGGGGTGAGGCTTAACTACAGCTATTTCCCCATCTTTGTCAATGCCAAGGAATACGGCATGACACGCGACGCACTCTACTTCAAATTGCAGGACGCCGGTGTCTATGGCCGTCGTTACTTCTATCCGCTCATCAGCACCTTCAACACATACCGCAATCTACCATCCGCAGCCCCCGCTAACCTGCCCGTAGCCACAAGGATTGCCGACGAGGTCATCTGTCTGCCCATGCACCACGCGCTGAGTGAGGATGATATTGAAAGAGTTGTAAGTGTAGTGAAAAATCCCAAAAAGTAAAAGACAATAAAGAAACGCATTATGCTTTTCAATTCTCTTGAGTTTCTTATTTTCCTGCCTATAGTATTCCTGCTCTATTGGTTCGTTTTTCGTGGACGACGATGGCAAAACCTGTTGGTAGTCGTTGCGAGCTACGTATTTTATGGTTGGTGGGACTGGCGTTTCCTACTGCTGATAGCCTTGACTTCGCTTTGTAGCTATGGAAGTGGCAGGTTTTTGGAGCACTATGAGGGTCAACGACGGAAACAACAGTTGATAAGCGCACTAAACATCGTGCTGAACCTCGGCATTCTCGGCTTTTTCAAGTACTACAACTTTTTCGTTGAGACCCTAGATGCGCTATTCGGAACTATAGGATGGCATTTAGACTGGGTGACGATGAACATCATTCTGCCCGTCGGCATCAGTTTCTATACCTTTCAAGCACTTAGTTATACGATTGATGTTTATAAGAAAAAGTTGCCGGCTACCCATGACATAGTAGAGTTCTTTGCTTATATCAGTTTCTTCCCGCAGTTGGTGGCAGGACCTATTGAACGGGCAACGAATCTGCTGCCCCAGTTTCAGCGGCAACGCCACTTCGACTATGCCAAGGCCGTGGATGGCATGAGGCAGATGCTTTGGGGATTCCTGAAGAAAATGGTCGTTGCCGATAATTGCGCAACAGTAGTCAACGACTATTATCCGCAATATTCAGAACTTCCAGGAATAACGCTTCTCCTTCTTGGCATTCTGTTTACAATTCAGGTCTACTGCGACTTTTCTGGCTATTCGGACATTGCCATCGGTTGTGCGCGGTTGTTCGGCTTCAATCTGATGCGCAACTTCAACATCCCCTTCTTCTCGCGAAGCGTGCCTGAGTTCTGGCGACATTGGCATATTTCGCTGACCACCTGGTTTCGTGACTACGTTTTCTTCCCTCTCGGTGGCAGCCGGTGCAGCCAATGGAAAACCGTCCGTAACGTATATATCGTCTGGGGCATCAGCGGCCTGTGGCATGGCGCCAACTGGACCTTTGTCTGCTGGGGACTTATCCATGCCACTCTGCTTGTTATCTACACACTGTTAGGAATCAATACCAAATATAAGAATACAGTGGCATACGACCGCTATCTGCCAAGCATCAAAGAAACATTGCAAATGGTATTGACATTCCTCCTTTTTGCCATGAGCATGATCGTCTTCCGTGCCGAAAACATGGTGCAGGCAGTTGACTATCTGACGGCCATGGTAACCAATAAGTTTTTTGATGCGACAATGCTTCAGGGGAAACAACCTTTGTGCTTCGCCCTGTTGCTTCTTAGCGTAGAATGGCTGCAAAGAGACAAACTACACGCATTGCAGTTCACGGACATAAAGCCTTTCAAATACAGATTTGTCCGTTGGAGTGTATATTACGTCATTCTATTGGTCATATTCAAATACGCCGGTTCAAGCCAAACATTTGTATATTTTCAATTCTGAATAGCGATGAAAAAATTCCTCATATATTGCGCTATTTTTTGCTTGCCTGTCCTGATTTGTGCTTTTCTCGCAGAGTATCTGACAAGACAAGTCCCCAATCCATACAAATACAAATATGAGTGGATGCAAAAACATGCAGAAGACGTTGAAATCCTGGTCTTGGGCAGCTCACAAACATTTTATGGCGTTCGACCAGAATTGTTTGAAGGCAAAGTGTTTAATCTAGCCAATGTCAGTCAAGGAAACAAGCAGAATCTCTTCTTGCTGAAATATTGGGCTGACAGATATAAACAGTTAAAAACGGTCATCATCCCCATATCTCTATATACTTGGTTTACCCCTGGATTGGAACAAGGTGTAGAATCGTATCGTTGCAGATATTATAGAATTTACATGGATTGTGACCTGTATTCCGATTGGTCGCTCAACAATCTGGAATTGTCTGATAGGCGGACGGCATTAGGGAAATTGGGAAAATACTTTTCTGGCGACAGTTCTCTTGGCTGTGACAAGTATGGATGGGGCAACATATACAAACTGTCGGAGAAGAATATGGGGAAATGGGATGATGAGACTGAAGTCGAGACTGCCGTCAAAATGAACACAGCCGGAAACTGGGATTATATAGAGCCGAACTACAACCTACTGAAAGAGATAGCAGAATTCTGCCAAAGCTGGAACATCGAACTGATTCTTGTTACCCCTCCCTGCTGGACTTCATATAATAAAAAATGTGATAGCAAACAACTAGCAAAAATGTATGAGCTGACACACAAATTCCAACAGGAATACCATCTGACATATCTGGATTACCTGAAAGACCCGCGCTTTGACGCTGATGACTTCTATGACTGCAACCATTTGTCGGATGTTGGAGCCATCAAGTTTACAAAGATACTTATTGGGGATATATAAAACAATATGCAAATCGAAAGAGGAAATACAGCAAATTCTTAACGAATACGATATATTGTAATGAAGAGTGATGAACTAAAAGGTAAACGGCTTGCTGTATTCGGTGCCAATAATGTGGTGGACGAAGTCACTGATTTTGCTCACCGACACGGCATTGTCTTGATTTCTGTAGGCAACGTGCCGGAGGCACCGATTCATCAGGTCTCCGATGAACAATACTATATGGACTGCACCGACGAGGCCTCGATGTTACAGTTCTTCAAGGAGAAACACATCGACGGTCTGTTGTCGTGCTCTGGCGAGATGGTCATCCGGAAGACGGTAGGATTCATCGGCAAGACAGGATTTCACTATTATGCCACACCCGAACAGTGGGATGTGCTGATGAACAAGCAGCACTTCAAGAAGGCTTGCCTTCGCTACGGCATGCCTGCCATACCGGCCTTCCGCTCAGAGGACAAAGACATTCCCTTCCCCGTCATCGTGAAGCCTGTAGATAATGGCGGCTCATTCGGCATTACCGTCTGCCATAGCCGGACAGAGATGGAAGAAGCCATCGCCAAAGCCATTCAGCACTCCACTGTGGGCGAATACCTCTGCGAGAAGTTCATAGAGGGTCCTTATTTCCAGTTTGAGATATGGCGGCAAAACGGGAAGTCGTATTTTCCCTATACCAAGGGACGTGTGTTCTACGATGCCATCGGCACCTCTCCCCAACAGCCGTTCTTAGACCTTTACCCTTCGCCCGAGGCCGACATCATCAGCAGGCTTTATGAACCCATGTCGCGACTGTTCGACGACCTTGGCATCGACAATGGCTCTTGTATGTTCCAGGGTATCATCAGTGACGGCGTGCCTTATATCATGGACAATGCCTTCCGCCTGAGCGGAGGCATGGACTTTCGTGTGGTTCACGAGGACAAGGGTATCGACCTTGTTGCCTGCTATATGCAACATGCTCTGACAGGACAGTTTGGCGAGGACTTCTCAATGTTCAATGTTCAATGTTCAATGCTCAATGGAAAATACGCCACCATCTGCATCGGCCTGAAAAATGGTCAAATCAACCGCATCAAGGGAATAGACGCAGTGAGACAATTGCCCTTTGTCTATAGCCTGTATCAATATTACCATGAGGGCGACACCATGCAGCACTCCGGCCTCTTCCTGCAAGTGCTATGCCGCATCTTTGTGCGAGCCAACAGCCGGCAGGAACTTCAATCGAGCATCAACACCATTCTTGGTCTCATTGAAGTAGAGGGAACTGATGGTAACTCCCTGCTTCGTGATTATCCAAGCACTTATTAATAAAAACTTATGATTCTTGAGACCCTTCGGGAACAAGCCAGCAAAGCTGGAGCGGACGGGAAACGCAATATCGCCATCATGCAGCCGTACTTCTTCCCTTACATAGGCTATTGGCAGCTCATCCATGCCGTCGACTTGTTTGTGGTTGGCGACAGTGTTCACTATATCAAGCATGGCTGGATTAACCGTAACCGTATCTTGGGCGAGGGTGGCCAGCCTCAGTATTTCGGCATTGAAGTGAGTCACGCCTCCTGCAACCGCCTCATCAGCGAGACGAAACGGGTGGTCAGCCGCAAACAGGCAGAATACCTCTGTCGGGTGCTGAAGTTCTACTATGGTCATGCACCACACTACAGCGAGGCAATGGAAGTCATCAAGCCTATATTGTTGGACGAAGAACCCGACTTGACGCGCTATCTTGTCAGAGGTCTGCGGGCCGTGGCTGACTATCTCGGTATCACGACGGAGTTCCGTTTGCTCTCGGAGGTGTCAGACCGCTGGGAGTACAGGGCGCCCGAGATTATACGCCGCACGTGCGAGCATTTCGGCTTCACCGACTATATCAATCCCTCAGGTGCCGGAATGGGCTATTATGATAAAGATGAGTTCCGCAGATGGGCATCAACCTCCAGTTCCTGCGGCGCAACGAGGACATCCGCTACAAACAATTTGGTGACGAGTTTGTTCCCGACCTGAGCATCATTGACCTGATGATGTTCTGCTCACGCGACGAGTTGCATGACATTTTGAATCGTTATCATTTCTTATGATTAGATGGCTGAATCGCTGAAACAGAAAACGGTGAAGGGCCTGGGCTGGTCGGCACTGGACAATGCCGCCCGCTATGGCATGCAGTTCGTCATCGGTATTGTGCTGGCTCGTCTGCTGTCGCCCGACGACTACGGTCTGCTGGGACTGGTAGGTATCGTCACTGTTGTCTGCACTGCACTGGTCAATGGCGGGTTTACCACAGCACTGATTCGCAAGAAGGATGCCACCGAGGATGATTTCAACACGGCATTCATCTGCAATCTCTGTATGAGCTTGCTACTCTTCGCGGCGGTGTTCCTCTGTGCCCCGCTCGTTGCCGACTTCTTCGAGCGCGTCGAGTTGACGGCTTTGGTGCGGGTATCGTCGTTAGGGCTGATTATCGGTGCCTTAGGCATGGTGCAGCAGACACGCCTGACCAAGCGCATTGACTTCAAGACGCAAACGAAGATTACGATTGCGGCCACTGCGTTGAGCGGCATTGTTGGCATCGGCATGGCGCTGACGGACTTTGGCGTATGGGCACTGGTAGCCCAGCAGCTTACTTCACAGGTCGTGACCACCGTGCTGTTGTATATATATAACAGGTGGATGCCCAGACTGCGCTTCTCGATGGAAAGTTTTCACGATTTGTTCGGATTCGGCTGGAAGATGATGTTGAGCGGAGTGCTTGATTCGGTGTGGAAAGAGTCGTACCAAATGGTCGTGGGCAAGGTTTACACGCCGGGAGCACTGGGACAATACACCCGTGCCAAGCAGTTCTCCTCGCTGTTTTCGAGCAACCTGACCGCTGTCATCCAGCGTGTCACCTACCCCGTACTCAGCAATATCCAGGACAACAGGCAGCGTATGGTCTCTGCCTATCGGCGCATTATCAAGGTGACGATGTTTGTCACTGCAACGGGCATGTTTTTCCTTGCAGCCGTTTCGGAACCGATGCTCTATTGTCTGATTGGTCCCCAATGGCATGAGGCTTCGACCTACCTCCCACTGATCTGTCTGAACAGTACGCTTTACCCGCTCCATGCCATCAACCTGAACATGCTGCAGGTGCAAGGACGCAGTGACCTGTTTCTCGGTCTGGAAATCGTCAAGAAATTGATTGGCCTTATCCCTCTTGCCGCATGCGTCTTTTGGGGCATCATGCCCATGCTCTATGTGAATCTTGCCGTTGGAGTCGTGGCTTATTTCCTTAATTCGTATTATTCAGGCCGTCTGATAGGCTATAGTTCGTGGATGCAGGTAAAAGACATTGCCCCTTCTTGTCTGGTTGCCGCCATTGTAGCCGTCAGCGTATTTTTCGTCAAGTATCTTCCTGCAAGCTATTGGGTGATATTGCCGCTACAGATAGTAACGGGGGCCGCCGTCTTCATGGTGTTATGCCAACTGACAAGAAACCCGGAATACATAGAGATGAAAACGATGCTGGCCCCATATCTGAGGAAAGTGAAAAGTGAAAAGTTGAAACCGCATGGAAGAAAAACAATATAAATGGATGGTCTGCACAAGGTGTGTTACTTTCAATCAAGCACCCTATATCGAGGATGCCATGAATGGCTTCACAATGCAGCAGACCACATTCCCATTTGTCTGCACGATTATTGACGATGCCAGTACAGATGGCGAGCCGGAAGTCATCCGCCAATATCTGCAGGAACATTTCGACTTGGAAGACAAGTCTGTGGCACTTAACGAAGAAACAGACGACTATGTGCTTTGTTTCGCCCGGCATAAGGAAAACCGGAATTGCCACTTTGCTGTGCTGTGGTTGAAATACAACCACCACAGCAGGCATAAGTCGATTATGCCGTATATTGCAGCATGGAAGGAAAACTCGAAATACTATGCCCTATGCGAGGGCGATGATTACTGGACGAGTCCCCAAAAGCTGCAGCGGCAAGTTCTGTTCCTTGAGCAGCATGACGATTATGTCATGTCGTACTCGCAAGCCGAGGTTCGCAGTGGCGACGACATGGTGGGAATCAGGAAATTCAAGACATGCGACTTCGAGTCGATTGTCTGTTTCAATGGAATAACGACCTTAACCGTTTTATTCAGGGAGGAACTGAGGGAACGGTATAACGATGAGGTTGTCCCGATAGCTCCAGGTGATTGGCTGATGGGCGACTATCCTATATGGCTCTATCTGAGTCTGAAGGGTAAAATCCATTATATCGCAGAACCCTTGGGCGTTTATCGGCTGCAGCCTGAAAGTGCTTCTCATAGCGCAGATTTGCAAAAATCGTTGGACTTTGCTGATAATGTCTGCCAAGTAAGACTGTTTTTCATGGACTATGCGGAAAGAATAACGGGAGTTCGAAATGCGAAGTTGAGAAAGAAGGTAGCGGTCGAGAATATGAAAAGAATGTTGTCGGTCTATTATTCCTTTAATGATTTTGCAGGCGCAAAGAATTATTTGAAAGGAAATAGGAAAAAACTTTCATTCTTGTCTTTTTTTATATTGAAACTGAAAGTCATTAAGGAAAGTTATATTGCTGGATGGAAAAACGTATATCGATAATATT
>Ga0256405_10007690_pt1 | contig 15957 bp, 11 predicted proteins | sample RumenRJG_02DNA_FD_189096 | JGI IMG/M metagenome (GOLD analysis project Ga0256405, IMG submission 189096) | Bovine rumen microbial communities from Lethbridge, Alberta, Canada - RJG_02 | ecosystem: Host-associated > Mammals > Digestive system > Stomach > Rumen | place: Canada: Alberta... | reverse complement strand
TGTGCCGTCGGGTGAGGACAGGAAGCCCTCAACGTCCAGATCTGTCTTGGAAATCTGCTTGCGGTCACTTCCGTCAGCGTTCATTGTCCACAACTGACCTCCGCAGAGGAAGGCAATCTTTCCGTTTATCCATGCAGGAGCAGTCTCCGACTTTGTGCCTGTTGTCAGGGTGGTGTTACCTGTGCCGTCAGCGTTGATGATACAGATTTTCTGCTGACTCTTGTTAGCCTTGACGCTGTAGTAGCCTACCTGATAGACAATCTGCTTACCGTCGGCTGAAGCTTCACAAGCGCCGATGCGTCCCATTGCCCAGAGAGCTTCTGGAGTCATCAGATTGCTGGTGAGTTTGATATTTTGCTTACCGATTTTCACTGCGTCTTCTGCTTTAGTGTCTGTCTGAGCCGTAGCGTTATGTGCTGCGGCGGAGAACATAGTTGCCGCTATGAGCGTCAATAGAGTTTTGTTCATAATGGTGTTATTTACGTTTGTTACGTTCTTCCTGCTGTCTGCGTTGCAATTCACGCTGCTGTTCTGCCATAGCCTGCATGCGCTCCATGAGCGATGATGCCTTCTTTGGAGATGACTTGCGCTCCTTGTATCTTGCCTCAAGACGTTCGAGCAGTTTTGTGTCGTCGGTTGATTTGCGCAGATACCACATCATCAGAATGGAGATGAGACCGCTGACGAAGTAGTAGAAGTTCAGACCCGCAGCATAGTCGTTGAACGAGAAGAAGAAGATGAATGGCATGGCGTATGAGAACCAGCGCATGAATTTCATGCTCTGCTGCTGTTCTGAAGTCATTGAGTAGCTCTGCTGGCGCATAGAGATGAATGTATTTGCTACCATTGTGATACACCACAGTACACAGAATATGCTCAAGTGATCACCTATACCCCATACATTTCCGTTCCATTGCAGCACATCGTCGTAAGTAGAGAGGTCGTCTGCCCAGAGGAATGACTGACCGCGTAACTCTATAGCGTTTGGAATGAAGTTGAAGAGCGCAATCCAGATAGGCATCTGTATGAGCATAGGCAGACAGCCGCCCATTGGAGATACACCGTATTGAGAATACAGCTGCATGGTTTCCTGCTGCTTGAGCATCGCATCTTCCTTGTTGGGGTATTTCTTTGCAATCTCGTCAACCTTCGGACGGAGCACACGCATATTTGCTGATGACAGATAAGATTTCTTCATCAGAGGGAATACTGCGAACTTCACAATCAGAGTGATGAGCAAGAGGATAAGACCCATGTTCAGTCCCCAGCTGGTGAGGAAATCGAACATATAGAGGAATATGAATCGGTTGATCCAACGTACGATAGGCCATCCGAGATAAACAATACTCTGAAGGTCGAGGTTGGCGTCAGTTCCGATAATGGCTTCGTTCTCCTTGAGAGTCTGGAACTTATTAGGACCGAGGTAAATCTTGAAGTTTGTAGGGTTCTTGCCTGTCGGGTCGAAGTCTGTTGTAACGGTAGCTGACAGTTCTTTGAGATGTCCGCTGCCTTTCTGACCCATTGTGGAAGTCATGCGCTGAGCCTTGAAATTGCCGTCGGCTATGAGTATCTGACTGAAGAACTGAGTCTTGAAAGCCAGCCATTTGATTGGGTTCTCAAACTCTTCCGCTCCGTTGTCAGCGTTCTGACCCGATGAGGAGAGTTCGTCGGTGTCACCTTCTGTGTCGCGGTAAGTGATAGTGCTGTAGCGGTTCTCAAACGAGAAACTCTTCTCCTGCTGACGCATGTTCTCCTGCCAAACGATTGTGAAGGTCTTCTTTTCAGATGAGAAGAAATTCTTCAGCGAATTCACCGTAACATCCATGTTCACAAGGTAGGAGTTTGGCACCATCTCATAGTCTATGGTGATGTTACCCTCGCCAATAGGCAGAACCATGCTCACGCTGCTGTCGGTGGCGTTTTCCGGATTGAAAAAGAACTCCTGAGTGTTGATGTTCTCAGCCTTTCCGTCGAGCAGCATAGCCAGACTTACATTGTCTGTGCTGTCGAACAGTACAATATTCCCACCCTCACGGCTCTTGTAAGTCTTGTCGAGCAGTTCGGCACGAAGAATCTGACCACCCTTGTTGGAGATGTCCAGCTTCAGCAGATTATTCTTAATTGTAGTGATACCGTCCTTGCCCTGACGAGCCTGGAAGAAGATGTTGTTGGAGTCGGTCCGTTCCTCCTCCAGTTTCTTCTCTTCCTTAATGGCATTCTCTTTCTTTATGCTGTCACTTTTTACTTTTGCTACAGCTTCTGTAGCCTGCTGAATACGCATTAGTTCAGCCTGCTTCTGTGACTGCTTACTGTTGTAGACCATGAATACTACGAACACAAGTCCAATCAGCAACCAACCAATCAATGAATTTTTATCACGCATATTGTTTTTAAGTTCTTTAGTTTTTAAGAAATGCAAAAATCTTGGCAAAGTTAGTAAAAAAAAAGAATAATAAGTATCTTTGCACCATAAAACTTATAATATACATATTTTTGTCATGAACAAATTAAGATTTTTACTCCTTCTTATCGCACTTGTTGCGGCAATTGGTGTTAGCGCAAAAAAGAAATACCCTATAATTAAGTTTGAACAGACAACCATAGATCTGGGCACATTCTCAACCGATAACGCAGTGCGCAAGTGCACCTTCACCTTTCGCAATGTGGGCAAGGCAAAACTCATGATTAACTACGTACATACCTCATGCGGATGCACGGTGGCAGATTACCCCAAGGACTTTATCTCTCCAGGAGGGGTAGGGCAGATCACCGTCACTTACGACGGAAGAGGTAAGATGCCGGGCAGATTCAAGAAAGCCATCCAGATCTATTCTAACTGCAAGGACGACTATATGCGCCTCTTCATCACAGGAAAAATGTCTGCAACCGCAACCTCGGACTAATCACTAAGGAAAAAGCTATTATACAGAAATCGCACAGACTTAATTGCCTGTGCGATTTTATGTTGCTGTTATTTCTTTGGCAATATATATCCCTTAACAGGATGCTTGTAGCGAGTGCCTAAGGCACGTTCAGCTCGTTGCTCGAACGGCAGTTTGCCTTGCTTGATGCTCTTGATGATGATCTTGGTACCTACCTGAGCATAGTTGGTCTTCAGATGGATGATGTCGGCATCACGAAGACGTATGCAACCCTCGCTGTCACGACCTGGAACGGATGGTTCGTTGTTGGTGCTGCCATGTATGCCGATGCCTGTGTGGGGTGGGGTGGACAGACGCATGAACCACGCTCCGTAGGATAGCATATTTCCACGACCATCCTTAAAGTCATGTGTCCAGGTGGATGCATCTTGTATCTGACTTATTGTAAAAGGCTTCTTCAATGTGCTCTCCGGTGTGCTCATGTCGCCTCGCTTGGTCTTGTTTCCAGCGTTCTTGCCGTAGCATACGGGGTAGTGGGCTACAAGAACGGTGTCGTTTGCCACTTTCTCGTAGACATAGAGACGATACTCGCGTTTTGAAATGACAAAGAAACAGTTCTGACGCTGTACTCCCGACTTCTTATATACTCGAATGGAATCGTTGTAGTTATAGACATGGTAGGTTTTCTTGCCTACGGTTACATATCGCATGTCAGCATCGTCGTTGCTGGTCTGAGCTTGGAGAGTGAAGAGTGAAGAGTGAAGAGTGAAGAATAATAAGAGCAGTTTTTTCATATCGAGAGCTTTTAGTGTGAAGATTACTATCATTCTATTCGTAGAAGAAGAAATAGCTGAAGAGGATGGCGGCTATGATGCCGGCTGCATCGGCCATCAGACCGCAAGCCACGGAATAGCGGTATTTCTTGATTCCAACGCTACCGAAATAGATGGCGAGGATGTAGAAGGTGGTGTCGGTACTGCCTTGAAGTACGCTTGCCAGATGGCCGACGAACGAATCCGGACCTAAGCCTTCGGTTCCGAATATGTTGAGCATCATGCCTCGTGCTCCTCCTCCGTTGAGTGGCTTGAGGATGGCTACAGGAAGGGCGTCAACGAAGTCTGAATTGACTCCACAGGCGCTGACGATATTAACAACTCCGTCCTGAAGCAGCTGCAAGGCTCCTGATTCCTTGAACACTCCAATGGCCACGAGGATGGCTACGCAGTAGGGGATGATGCTTACGGCAACGTTGAATCCGCCCTTGGCTCCGTTGATGAAGGAATCATAGACATTGAGTTTCTTCCTCCAGCCATGTAGTATGAATATCATGATTGCTCCAAGGAGGAGACACGCTGTGAGTATGCGGCAGAAGTTCTTGACGTCTTCGCTACTCATGCCGTAGATGGTCCAGAAGAGTGCTGCAACGAGTGCCAGAATGCCCGCGAACATCACAAGGAACGCCTTGCGGAAGAGGTTGATGCGCTGGTAGATGCTGACTGCCAACAGTCCGACCATAGTTGAGCACATGGTGGTGAGAAGCAGGGGTATGAACACGTCGGTGGGGTCGGCTGCATTGAACTGTGCACGATAGTTCATGATGCTGACGGGGATGATGGTCAATCCAGACGTGTTGAGCACCAAGAACATAATCATGGAGTTGCTGGCTGTGTCCTTCTTGGGGTTGATGGACTGCAGTTCCTGCATGGCCTTGAGACCCACTGGGGTTGCTGCGTTGTCGAGTCCAAGCATGTTGGCAGAGACGTTCATGAAGATACTGCCAAGTGCCGGATGTCCCTTGGGGATCTCAGGAAACAGCTTGGTGAGGACTGGGCTTAGGAATTTTGCCAGTTTGTTTACCAGTCCGCTGTCTTCACCGATTTTCAGGAGTCCCATCCACAGGGTGAGCGTTCCTGTCAGTCCGAGAGTGATTTCAAAGGCTGTCTTCGACATCTCGAACGTTGAGTCCATCATAGACGGAAGTGCTTCGGTATCGCCCATGAATATCAGACGGGCTAGTCCTACAATAACGCCAATGACGAAAAGTCCTATCCAAATATAGTTGAGTGCCATTTAAAGCCGGATTTTTATTACCTTGCCGTTGAGGGCGGGGATGGTGATGTCGATTGTGGTGTTCTCGTTGAGAGTTATATTCTCTTTTTCGCCTGTGAGCAAATCCACGGCGGGACGGGCATTGGCTGACTGGGGAATCTTCAGGTAGTCGAAGGCGTGGGCTGGTATCTTGATTGATGTGTGTGCACCTCGCTCATCGAAGTTCGCAACTACGAGAATAAGGTCTTTGCCGCTCTTGCGGAGGAATGCATACTGGCGATGGGTATTCATCATCGCATTGTCGTAGTTGGCGTACATGATATCAAAGAATTCTCCTTCACGCAGAGCTTTCTCCTTGTTGCAAAGGGTAAGGACAGTGCGGTAGAATGCCTGCAATTCCTTTTCGTCTTCTCTCATGCGCCTGCCGTCGAACTTGCCTCCGTTGCGCCAGCGGCTGATGGTGGGCACAGTCCAGTAGTCGAAAATGGTAGTTCTGCCATCTGCTCCGCTGAATCCCTCTGAATCGGCAGCAGGTTCACCAAGCTCCTGACCAAAGTAAACCATAAACGGATTACTGCGCATTAGAGCTGACACCAGCAGGGCTGGACGTCCCTTCTTGGCTGAACCTGCGAAGAATGGGGATGCGATGCGTTGCTCGTCGTGGTTTTCAAGGAAATTGAGCATGTGTGGCTGTATGTCGTCAACGCTCTGCCAGCACTGGGTGATGGCTGACGCACTATTGCCGTTGACTACGGTGCGCAGGGTGTCGTACAGACCGACCTTGTCGTAGAGATAGTCGAAATGTCCGTTGTGGATGTAGTTACGGTATTCGTTTGGATTATATACTTCAGCAATGAAGTTGATGTCGGGATGCTCTGCCTTGATTTGTGGAATAACCCAGCCCCAGAACTCGCACGGAACCATCTCTGCCATATCGCAGCGGAATCCGTCTACGCCTTTTCCTGCCCAGAAGAGGAGGATGTCGCGCATCTTGGTCCATGTGTCGGGGACAGGGTCGAAATGGCATGTACGTCCATGGGTGTAGTCAACTCCATAGTTGAGCTTGACTGTCTCGTACCAGTCGTTCCTTTCCGGATAGGCATTGAAACAGTCGTTACCGGTTGCCTTAGCTGGCATCTCGATATAGGCGCTGCCTGTGGAGTCGTTGAGTGAGAACTTAGGAGAGAACTGCTGCCCCGGGATGTAATAGAAATTGTTGTTGGCATCGAAGTCGACTTTGTTGTTGTCGCCTTCGCCCAGGTCTTTCACTCCTGCAGGCTTGGAATCGCTCCCGTACTGACGTGAAACATGATTGGGAACGAAATCGATTATCATTTTCAAACCTGCCTTGTGGGTTCTGCGCACGAGGGCTTCAAACTCCTTCATCCTCAGCGGTACTTTGGTGGCAAGATCGGGGTTGATGTCATAGTAGTCCTTAATGGCATAGGGACTTCCTGCCAGTCCTTTCACTACCGCAGGGTGGTCTTTGGCTATTCCGAATTCGGTATAGTCGGCTTGTGTGGCATGTTCGATGATGCCGGTGTACCAAATGTGTGTGCAACCAAGATCCTTGATTTGCTCGAGGGCTTTCTGTGTGAAGTCTGCCATCTTGCCGACTCCGTTCTGGGTGGAATTGCCGTTGGCTACACAATGTGATGAGTTTGCTCCGAAAAGACGTGTGAATACTTGGTAAATAATAGGTCTTTCTTTCATACTTCTTGTTTGTGCATTCGACATGATGGACGATGCAAACAGTATGTAGCATAGTATTATTCGTAGTTTCATGCCGTTGAGAATGAAGTGGTGGTTAAAAATGATAAATCCCTACAACTCTCATAAGTCCAATAATATAATGTGTGATTATAAGACTTATGAGATGGTGTAAGGAGAGGGTAGGAATATGATTATTCAATTCCGTGGAAAGTCACAGCTTCGTTGCCTTTGGCAATTTTTGCAATCATTCCCTGCAAAGCCTTGCCTGGGCCACATTCTGTGAAGTCTGTTGCTCCGTCAGCAATCATGTTCTGAACTTCGTAAGTCCAGCGTACTGGTGCGGTAAGCTGAGCGATGAGGTTCTGCTTGATTTCTGCTGCGTCGGTGTGAGCCTTGGCGTCTACATTCTGGTAAACAGGGCACTTTGGAGTGTGGAACTCGGTAGCCTCGATTGCTGCCTGGAGTTCGTCCTTAGCTGGCTGCATGAGTGGTGAGTGGAATGCACCGCCTACCTTCAGAGGAAGAGCACGCTTGGCACCGGCTTCCTTCATCTTCTCGCAAGCTGCGTTGACTGCGTCGATGTTTCCAGAGATAACCAGCTGACCTGGGTTGTTGTAGTTTGCTGGAACAACGATGTTGCCTGGAGTTGATACTTCAGCACAGATCTTCTCTACGTCCTCGTCTGAAAGACCGATGATTGCAGCCATTGTTGAAGGTGCTGCCTCGCATGCTTTCTGCATGGCTTGTGCACGCTGGCTAACCAGTTTAAGACCATCTTCAAATGAGAGTGCTCCTGCTGCAACGAGAGCTGAGAATTCACCAAGAGAATGACCTGCTGTCATTTCAGGCTTGAAAGCGTCACCCATGCAGAGTGCTGAGATAACAGAGTGGAGGAATACTGCTGGCTGAGTAACCTTTGTCTGACGGAGTTCCTCGTCTGTGCCTTCAAACATTATTTTTGTGATTTCAAAACCAAGGATTTCATTTGCCTTGTCAAACATTTCCTTTGCTAACGCGCTGCTCTCATAAAGGTCTTTACCCATGCCTGAGAACTGGGCACCCTGTCCGGGGAATACAAATGCTTTCATAATCTGTTATTGTTTTAATTGATATATTGTTATGTTGTTTATACTCAGATTTTTACCGCCTTTTATTAAAAGTAATACTTTAGGCATTAGAACATGATTTCATGTATGGTGTGACGTCCCATGAACTTGCTCCTGTCCACATCTCCCTTGATGCCGCGAACGGTACCCTGACTGGTGAACTGCCACATCATATATTCGTCGCCACGTTCCAATGTGGGCGGTGTGAATGTATAGCTGGCAATCATGTAGGGATAGCTTCGAAGTTTGGAGTTGTAGGCGCAGTATTTCTTGTAATAGTGCTTGCCTGTATAAATCATCGGCTTCTTTCCGATTTCCTTTGTGATGAGTTCAAGCAACTTCTCAAGACGACTGACAAATACTCCGTCGCGGACTCCGTTCGAGAGTTCAACATCGACGATTGGGATGAGGTCTTGGTTCTGCTTCTTGAACACACTCATGAAGTTGGCAAACTGCGCCTCAGCCGTAGTGTTGGCTCTGAAGAAATGGTAAACACCGACCTTGAGTCCTGCACGGCGTGCCTCACGATTGTTGTATTCGTAGGTGTTGTCAACCATGTTTGATCCTTCGGTCATTTTCATGTAAACATAACCTACCTGAGGGTCACGCGCAACTTCCTGCCAGTTGATTCGTCCTTGGTAGTGACTGACATCTATGCCGTGGAGGGGATTGCCTACAGCTCCATGTCCAATGCCTGCAAGATCGGGTTTCTGAAGAGCTTTGGGATGATTGTCGGGAGCAGCCTTGCGGGTGATGGGGTCTGGCTCGATCAGAGGCAGGTAGCTTGGATGCTCACGCTTGAGATCGTATTTTGATTTCTTCTTTTTTGCATCAACAGGCTGCACACACACCATGCACATTACTAATAAAAGCAATGCGGCTGTTAGGAATCTGTAGAATGTATGTTTGGACGTTGTTTGCATGATTCTAGTGTGCTATCTGATGAAAAGTAATTCTCTGTACTTAGGCAGTGGCCACAGTTCGTCGTCAACGATTTCTTCAAGTTTGTCAACATGATATCTGATAGACTCGAGTAATGGTGCTACGTTGTCGTGGTAGGCGATTGCTTTCTCGCGTTCACTTTCAATCACGTTGGCAATTTTGCGTTGCTCAACAAGCTTGGACACGTTGGCTATGATGAATGACTCGTGTTCGGAGATTTCTTCAATGAGTTTAAGGTTGTTTGCAGATATTTTCGCTGCTTTCTCTGCAGGGAAGATTTCTCCTAACTTGTGTACGTTGTCAATGAGTACAGACTGGTATTTGGTGACAACCGGAATGATGTGGTTCATGCAGAGGTCACCGAAGATACGTGCTTCAATCTGTATCTTCTTGGTGTAGGTCTCCCATTTAATCTCATTGCGTGCCTCCAGTTCCAGACGTGTCATCACGTTCTGGCTTTCAAACATGCGGATAGAGTCTTCGTCAAGATAACGGTCGTAGATGAGCGGGCAGGAAGTCTCGCAGTCAAGACCGCGTCGTGCTGCTTCAGCCTTCCATTCGTCGCTATAGCCGTTGCCGTCGAAGCGGATAGGAGCGATATGAGCTATATCCTCACGCAGAATGTCGATGATTGCGTGGAACTTGGGATTGTGCTCACCGTTGGCGAATTCCGGATTGTCTGAAATCTCAGCGATGCGCTTGTCTACACGTTCTTTGAAGGATACAAGCGCTTCAGCCACAGCTGTATTAAGCATAAGCATGGCACTTGCAGGGTTTGCTTCACTTCCTACGGCACGGAACTCGAATCGGTTTCCTGTGAAGGCAAATGGTGATGTGCGGTTGCGGTCTGTGTTGTCGATGAGAATCTCCGGAATCGACGGGATGTCGAGGTGGAGAGCCTTCTTCGATGCAACGGTGAGAGTGTCGTCGTTGTATGAGTTGGCGAAATGGTCAAGCAGATCGCTTACCGTGCGTCCGAGGAAAGAAGAGATGATAGCAGGAGGTGCTTCGTTTGCTCCAAGACGATGGGCATTGGTTGCACTTATGATTGACGCTTTCAACAGTCCGTTGTGATCGTAGACAGCACGAAGTGTTTCTACGATGAAGGTTACGAATCGCAGATTGTCGATAACCGTCTTGCCTGGGGCATGGAGAAGAATACCTGTGTCGGTTGCCAAACTCCAGTTGCAATGCTTACCGCTACCGTTCACGCCCTTGAAGGGTTTTTCGTGGAGCAGACATCTGAATCCGTGCTTTCTTGCCACACGCTTCATGAGACTCATGATGAGCATGTTGTGGTCTATGGCAAGGTTTGTCTCTTCGTATATAGGAGCAAGCTCAAACTGGTTTGGCGCAACCTCGTTGTGGCGAGTCTTGCAGGGGATACCAAGTTCAAGTGCCTGAATCTCCACGTCACGCATGAAATTCTCTACTCGTTCAGGAATTGAACCGAAGTAGTGGTCGTCCATCTGCTGGTTCTTTGCCGAATCGTGTCCCATGAGGGTACGTCCTGTCATCATGAGGTCTGGACGTGCCGTGTAGAGAGAATCGTCGACGAGGAAATACTCCTGCTCCCAACCAAGATTGCTTATAGTTTTCTTTACATTGGGATAGAAGTATTGGCAAACAGCTGTAGCTGCTTTGTCCACGGCACGCAGGGATTTCTTCAGAGGTGCCTTGTAGTCGAGTGCTTCTCCTGTATAGGAAATAAATATGGTTGGAATCATCAGCGTGTCGCCGATGATGAATACTGGCGAAGTAGGATCCCATGCAGAGTAGCCGCGAGCCTCGAATGTGCTGCGGATACCTCCGTTGGGGAATGAGCTGGCATCAGGTTCCTGCTGTACTAGCAACTTGCCTTCAAAAGCCTCCAACATACCTCCTTTGCCGTCGTGCTCAACGAAACCATCGTGCTTCTCAGCCGTACCCTCAGTGAGAGGCTGGAACCAGTGGGTGTAGTGAGTAACACCGAGTTCCATAGCCCAACGCTTGATTCCTTCAGCCACTTCGTCGGCTATGCTGATGTCAAAAGGGGCACCTTCGTCAATGACCTGGCACATCTGCTCATAGACTTTCAACGGCAGGTACTTGAACATCTTCTTGCGGTCGAAAACAAATTTGCAGAAGTATTGTGAAGGACGTGTTGATGGTACTTCAACTTCAACAGGGCGTTTGCGGAAAGCATCGTCAACAACTTTGAATCTTAATTTTGATGACATGTTGGATTCTGTGTATTTGATTTGCGAGGACAAAGGTAACACTTTTTGATTGAACTTTTACCCTCAAAGAGTAAAAACTCTGAATTTTAATTAAAATCTATGTTAAATCATGTAAAAAAACGGAGATAATTGCTCTTATGAAATTTTTTTGTGTAAATTTGCCATTGAATGACGGAGTGAGTCCGCCATATTAATTCTGGAGTCTAACTATACAATAATAATTTCCATGAAAGAAATTAAAATTACCGAACGTGCGCACAAGACTATTAAGAAGCTCTTCTCAATGCGTAACACAGTCAACACTCTTAAGAGTGATCCTGAACTAACAGCGATATTTGATAACTTTGCATTCGACGAAACCCTTGAGGTTGCCGACGGACCAGTTATCGAAAAGACCCGTGTGATGTGTATCCTCGCATCAACAATGGGCTGCAACGCTCTGACAGAGTTCCGCATGTATGTAGATGCAGCACTTAATGTAGGCGTGAAGCCACGAGAAATCCGTGAGATTGTGTATCAGGCAGTTCCGTTCCTCGGTTTCTCACGAGTTATCGATTTCCTGCTAGCAATGAACGAAGTGTTTGACAACAACGATATCCGTCTGCCGCTTGACGACCAGGCAACAACAACCGAAGAGGATTGCTTTGAAAAGGGTGGTGAGATGATTGATGCACTCTGGGGTGAGGGTAATGCAGACAATATGCTTGAGACCTCACCTAAGGGGCAGGAACACATTGTTCGTTTCATGCAGGGCTATTGCTTCGGCAAGTTCTACACTCGCAACGGTATAGATCTTCAGCATCGCGAACTCATCACATTCTGCATGCTGGCTGCAATGGGTGGATGCGACGATCGTCTGCGTACTCATGCTATCGGTTGCAAGAACACCAAGATTACCAAGAAAGAAATGGTTGCTGCTGTAACAGCAATGCTCCCATGGATTGGTTTCCCTCGTTCGCTTAACGCTTTGAATATCATCAACGATGCATACAGTGAGAAGTTGATTTGATTCTGCATTTCATAAGCTTATACCTTTTAGGTAGGTTCTAAGAATCGACTAAACAAGTTTTTAGAACCTACCTTCATTTTATATAATAACATTATTATGATTAGGATTAGGATAATAGCTGTTCTGTCATTGCTGACAACTACTCTTTGCATAAGTGCACAGCGTCAGTTCCAGGGACTGTTTACCAATGAACAGTTTAATATAAAGTCGGAGGTGAATCTCTATGAATGTGACATTCCTATCCCAGGGTTTGAGATAGACAGTTGCTATGCATACCTTCAAGGACGCATCAACGGGCAATGGATGGTTATTCGAGTTAAAGAGTTGACTGAGACCAAGGCCGTAGTACGTGCTGTTTCCGAACGGGGTGGAGATGTGCAGGACATAGAGCTGAAACTTACGAAAGATGGCGATTTGGAACTACGACAGATTGGTCGCAGTTATATTAAATGTATAGGTGATGGCAAATACGTCAGCATGCCAAAACCGCTTCTTCTTAAGAGGATGAAATAAACCCTAATAGAATAGTAGCGCCAACGCCTTGTAATTTTAATTATTAATTTCATATAAGTGTCTTCAAATTCTTTTCTTCAGGATCTGAATCAATCCCAGCGTGCAGCCGTTGAGTACTGCGACGGACCTTCACTTGTGATTGCAGGTGCAGGGTCGGGTAAGACCAGAGTTCTGACATATAAGATAGCTTATCTTCTGGAACAGGGACTCGAGCCTTGGTCCATTCTTGCTCTTACCTTTACCAATAAGGCTGCAAACGAGATGAAGCAGCGTATTCAGACTTTGGTTAACGATGAACGCGCAAGATATCTGTGGATGGGAACCTTCCATTCAGTGTTTCTCCGTATACTGCGAGCAGAACACGATCTTATCGGTTTTTCTTCCAACTTCACGATTTATGATGCCTCGGACAGCAAGAGCCTTATAAAAAACATTATCAAGGAACTGGCTCTTGACGATAAACAATACAAACCGGGCAATGTGCAGGCTCGAATAAGTAACGCAAAGAACCAACTTGTTGGTGCAAACGAGTATGTCTCCAATCCCGAGAACCGTCAGGTTGACATGCGTCAGAAAATGGCTGAGTTGGGAACAATCTTTAAGCAGTATTCTCTACGATGCAGGAATGCAGACGCAATGGATTTTGATGACATTCTCCTTTACACATATATATTATTTAAGGAGCATGAGGAAGTCCGTCGCAAATATGCAGAGCGTTTTAAGTACATCCTAGTTGATGAGTATCAGGATACAAACTTTGCGCAGCACATGATAGTGCAGCAGCTCTCTCGAGAGAATCAACATGTCTGTGTTGTAGGAGATGATGCTCAGAGTATTTATTCTTTCCGCGGAGCAAACATCGACAATATATTGTCATTCAATAAAATATATCCGGACAGCCGTCTTTTTAAGCTGGAGCAGAACTATCGTTCCACTCAGACAATTGTTGATGCGGCGAATAGTCTGATTCATAAGAATACGGGGCAAATCTTCAAGAATGTCTTTTCCCAGAATGATCCGGGTGAACGGCTTCAAGTGCGTGAGGCTTATTCCGATATAGAGGAAGCTCAGATAGTAGTCAGGACTATTCTTCAACTTCGCAAACGTGAGCAGCTTGAGTATTCGGCATTTGCCATTCTCTATCGCACTAATGCCCAGAGCCGCGTGTTTGAAGAGGAACTGCGCAAACAGTCTTGTCCCTACAAGATATACGGCGGTCTGTCATTCTACCAGCGCAAGGAGATAAAAGATATTATCGCTTATTTCCGTCTAACACTTAACCATAATGACGAGGAGGCTTTCCGCAGAATAGTCAACTATCCTGCCCGAGGCATAGGCAACACTACCGTTCAGAAGCTCGTAGATGCAGCCGTGGCAAATGGGGTGGGAGTGTGGACTGTCGTTTCCGAACCTCTGCGATACGGAGTAAATGTCAATAATGGGACATTAAATAAAATTGCATCATTCAAGACCTTGATTGAAGATTCCCAAACTCTGGCTATGCGAAATACTGCAGATGTCGTAGGCAAGGAAATCGTGACTCAAAGTGGTCTGCTTAACGATATATACCAGGACGATTCTCCTGAATGTAAGAGCAAACAGGAGAATGTCGAGGAACTCATCAATGGTATGCAGGAGTTCTGCCAGAGCCGACTGGAGGAAGGCTCGGAGAATGTGTCTCTGCAGGACTATCTTAATGAAGTGTCTCTGCTCTCAGATGTAGATTCTGATGACGGCGATAACGAACATCGTGTAACCCTCATGACAATCCACTCAGCAAAGGGATTGGAGTTCCATACCGTGTTTGTGGTAGGTCTTGAGGAAAACCTTTTCCCGAGTCAGTTGGCTTCAGGCTCTCAACGTGAGATGGAAGAGGAGCGAAGGTTGTTCTACGTGGCAATCACTCGTGCAGAGAAGCATTGTTTCCTTTCTTATGCTCGCAGCCGACTGCGTTATGGCAAGATGGAATTTGGCAGCCGGAGCCGTTTCCTTGGAGATATCAGTCCTGAATTCCTTGATTGCAAGATGAATGGCCAAACATCGTCCATTGGCCGTCACGATGATGTGCAGTTGCCTTGGAGTCGCAAACCGGTACAGCCTTCTTTCCCGCAATCCTCAAATAGAACTTTCAGCCGCCCGTCTGTACCGACAGCATCAGTTCGCCAACAACCTCCTTCGGGTTATCGCCGAGTGGAAAGTAAACCGGCATCGAGTGTTTCAAATAATGCTGTCGCGAGTCGTCCGGCCAACAATCAACTAGCAGCAGGAACATATATTGAACACGAGCGCTTTGGAATTGGACATGTGATTAAAGTTGAAGGTGCAGGAGACAATATGAAAGCAACTGTGGAATTCCGCAATGCCGGCACTAAGCAACTCCTCCTCCGCTTTGCCCGCTTCAAAATCATAACCAACAATTAACATCATCATTTGAATAGTTCATGTACTATCACTTCACACTTCACTCTTCACTCATGAATATACCCAATCCGTGTTATGTAGTTGAAGAGAAATTGCTCCGTCGCAATCTCTCTCTCATCAAAGATGTAGCAAATAAAGCCGATGTCGAGATAATCCTGGCATTCAAGGCTTTTGCTCTTTGGCGCATCTTCCCTGTCTTCCGTGAATATATCTCCCATACCACAGCCAGTTCCGTGGATGAGGCACGACTTGCATTCGAGGAGTTTGGTTCCAAGGCACACACCTATTCACCAGCATACGAGGAAGACACCATCGATGAAATCCTTTCATATAGTAGCCATATTACTTTCAACTCTCTAAGCCAGTTCCATCGTTTCGAGTCTACACTCGATAAATATCCTGACGTGTCTATTGGTTTACGAGTGAACCCCGAATACTCGGAGATAGAAACAGAACTATATAATCCCTGTGCTCCTGGAAGCCGCTTCGGAGTCATGGCAAGTCAGTTGCCCGATATTCTTCCTGACCGCATACAGGGTATGCATATCCATTGCCATTGTGAGAGTAGTGCAGAGGCTTTCCAACGCACACTCGTTCATATTGAGGAGAAATTCTCAAAGGTTTTTAGTAAACTGAAGTGGATTAACTTTGGAGGAGGACATCTCATGACACGGTCATATTATAATGTGAAACTGCTCATAAAAGTGTTGCAGGACTTCCACAAACGATATCCCTGGCTGAAGGTGATTCTTGAACCAGGTTCTGCCTTTGCATGGCAGACCGGCTCTCTCTATGCTCGTGTGGTGGATATAGTCGAGAACAAAGGAATCAAGACAGCTATTCTTAACGTTAGCTTTACCTGCCACATGCCCGATTGTCTGGAAATGCCTTATATGCCAGAAGTACGTGGAGCAGAGATTCTTGATGCTGATCAGCCTGACGGGGAAGGGCGGTTTGTCTATCGTCTTGGAGGGAACAGTTGTCTAAGCGGAGATTATATGAGCAGTTGGGCATTTGACCACGAACTCCAAGTTGGAGAAACCATAATCTTTGAGGATATGATTCACTACACAACTGTAAAAACCAACACCTTCAACGGAGTA
>Ga0256405_10007689_pt1 | contig 15960 bp, 17 predicted proteins | sample RumenRJG_02DNA_FD_189096 | JGI IMG/M metagenome (GOLD analysis project Ga0256405, IMG submission 189096) | Bovine rumen microbial communities from Lethbridge, Alberta, Canada - RJG_02 | ecosystem: Host-associated > Mammals > Digestive system > Stomach > Rumen | place: Canada: Alberta... | reverse complement strand
CCATCGTATAGCCCCTGATGCCCGTGAATACATTGATCTCTATCGATCCGGCATCGCTGTCCACGTCGGTGATGCCCCTGAGCACTCCAGCTATATTAGTATCTCCGGCGTCGGTAACGATCCTGAGTCCGCCGCTGATGATATCGGTGAGCTCGACATCACCTGCGTTCATCTCGATGTTTGCATTCCTGAAGCTCACGCCCTTCATTTCCAGGTCGCAGGCTGAGGATTTCACGCTCACCGATTCCAGCTCCTTATCGTCGCAGAAGACTATGACCGTCGGCTCGAACAGTTCGCTGAGGTGGACTTCGTTATCCACGTCCGCATTTATGATGAGCTTTCCGTCCTCAGTTTTGATCTCAGGAGCGGCATGGCCCTTTTCGTATACGGCGATCACTTTGCCTGTCTTCGCTTCGGATCCGGTAATGTCCTTGTCATCGAGGATCCTGCTGTAGTACTTGCTTCCGACGAACACGAAGTTCGCATCTCCAGAGGCCTCTATCGAGCTGAACTCGTAGTCGCCTTCGGTCATCTCAGTCTCAGCAGGTCCGTTATCCGGCAGCCTGCCGTCCACAGCCTCCTGTATACCGGCTATTCCGCCTGCTGCGCAGCCGCCTATCGTCAGCACAAGGCCGAGTGTGAACACCACCGCGCATATCACGAAGAATTTTGCAGTCTTACTCATGTTCTTCATGTCACTCCACCTCCACTTCTATCTCATCCGCCGCAAGTTCTGAAGATCCGGCGCTTTTTGCCTCATTATTTGCAGCATTGTCCGCTGCCGATCCGCCCGATACATTCCTTTCCTTTGCTGCGTCATTTGCAGCGCCGTCATTCCCGGACGCTTTTTCTCCGTTCCTGCTGAACTCCATCTCGATCTCAGTAGCTTTCTTCTCTTCGTTTCGCTTCCTCATGCTCTGCGCGATAGTTCTGACTATCTCTCTGATTCCGAGAAAGGCTCCGAAGACCGCCGCCGCCGAAGCCGCCGCCAGCATGAGTCCGATACCTATCGTCATGAATCCTGCGGCTGCAGAATCCGTGAATGCTGCGATCCCGGCCACCACAGCCGCGATTCCGGCGATAAGGCACGCGATGATGACAAACAGTACGCAGAGTATCATCATGAATACGCATATAACGATCGGTATGGCGATCGGCGCCGAGCATATCCCGATAAGGATCCACCAGACCGCGGACAGTTTTTTCTTTGTGCCCGGTTTTTCTCCGGCGGCAGTGCTGTTGTTGCCGAGTATCCTTGCCGCGTAGTCGGCCTTTATCTGCGACGCTATCTTTTTCGGATTGCCGAATTCCGCCGCCAGGCGTTCCTCTTCGGCGATCCTGGACTCTTCGTCGAGACCGTCCGTGGCTTCGTCAAAGCACTCCTCGAAATACTGCGTCGCGTCTACTATCTCTTCAGGCGGCAGTTTTGCGAGTTCTTCTCTCAAAGCCAGTATGAAGCCCTGTCTATTCATCTGCTGCACCCCCTTCTTCCGATGCTTTATTTTCTTCTTTTGCTTCCTTCTTAGCTTCTTTGCTGTTTTCTTTCTTAGCTTCTTTGCTGTCAGCCTTCTTCCCTACGCCCTTCTTCGGGCCGGCCTTTCCGACTTTTGGTTCTGCCTTTACGGCTTCTTTCTCAGCCGCTTCGGCTTTCTTCTCTTCTTTTTCTTCTTTTGCGGCTCCTGCTACCGCCTCTTTCTTTCCGGCCTCAGGCCCGTCCAGCAGTCTCTGCACCGCGTTCCTGTAATCGTCCCACTGCTTGAGGTAGTCCCGAAGCTGAGCTTCTCCCTTTTCAGTGATCCTGTAATACCTTCTGTTCCTGCCCTGATACGGCTGATCGTAGGTCATGCAGAGCTGTTCCTGCTGGAGTCTCCTCAGCACCGGATACAGCGTGGACTCCGAAACCGTTATCGACTTCTTCATCTCCTGCGTGATCTCATATCCGTAGGTGTCCCCCCTGTGTAATATGGCGAGGGCGCATGCGTCGAGCAGGCTTGATTCGATTTTAAATGCCATATGCGCCTCCTTTGTCATGCAATATTGTTTATCTGGCAATACTATACGCTGTATAATATTGTTTGTCAAATACTTTTTCAAAAAATTATCTCAGATTCCTCCGCCGGGTACTCCAAGCACGTCACGGTGTAACGATCATTGAATTTCCGGGATCATTACGCCCGGCCCTCCAATGCATTTCCTGTGGATAAAACCCCATCCGGCCGGCGCAGACATGCAATACATATATAGGACAAGTAATAGTTAATCTGTGTATCATCTTCAGATATCTTCCGAATCATACACAAATCAGCCATCACGAAGAGCTGTTTTCATGCATGAACGTTATGTTTTGTGTGTCGATCCCCTGAAATGATCCGGCTATACACAGTATTTACGGAAAATCTGTGTATGACTTTTGCGAATTTAATGATTCATACACAAATCAGTTCTGTCAGAGCGCTGGACCAGGTGATAAGCAACGGAATCTGTGTATGAAAAGGTGAAATAACGGCTTTCATACACAACAGAGTCCAGCTGCTGATCCTCACAAGAAAAGCGGGGCGCTTAGGCCCCGCTAATCGCGTGCAGTTATTGTCGTGAAGCTTTTATTGATTATCGGACCTTTACCTCGGGCGGGATGTTCAGCGACTCTAACGGGGTCAGACCCCGTTAGAGGTGCGGAACAGTCCGTGCCGGTTGCAGTACGCATAGATGTGCTTCACATGGTCCATCCTGAACCTGGCCTCAGCGCTCCCTTCAGGATACAGCTTTGCCAGCTGTACACTGCGGTCGGATACCGCCGCGATGAAGGATATGTAATGGTCTTTCGTCATAGGATGAGCGATGCTCACGTAGTACTCTCCTGCATCGGCCTGTATCCGGATCACGTGCTTGTCTTCGTATTCGCCGCCGTTCTCTTCCGCTTCGAGCGGCGGCAGGTTTATGCCGCAGCAGCTCACCACCGTCTCTCCGGCCGTTCCTATGACGTTGCCGCACACCGGGCAGACATAGAACCTGCCCTTTTCCATGTTGCACGAGCGGTTCGTGTTCCTGACATCCTCGCCGGAGAGAAGTTCTATCACCGATATCCCAAGCGCCTCTGCAAGCGGCTCCAGCAGACTTATGTCCGGGAAGCCCGCGCCGGTCTCCCACTTGCTCACCGCTTTGCCGCTGACATGAATCCTTTCGGCAAGATCCTCCTGCGTCATCTTTTTGCTTTCGCGGAGCTTTTTTATCACAGCTCCGGTAACATATCTGTCCATGGCTCTTACCTCCTTGCGATGCAAGGCTATCACAGGGCTGATGCGGGCACTACCCACGCATCGTGGAGTCCGTCAGACATCGCGGAGTCCATCACAGCCTGAACCTCTTCATGTCCACATTCCCGTTGTCCCTGAACTCGACTCCCTCCGCTTCGAGCATCTCCCTTTGCTCAGGCCAGCCCGGCACCGTCCGTCCGGCGCTGTTCACGACTCTGTGGCACGGATGATCTCCGAAGCGGTCGGCCATGCTCATTATCTTTCCGATGAGGCGAGCGTTCTTCGGGCGCCCGACAGCCGCCGCTATCTGCCCGTACGACATCACTCTGCCCGGAGGGATGCTGTCCGCGACAGCATATACCTCGCGCATGAGGCTCTCGTTCATCACCCCCGCATTTCCGGAGGTCAGGCGGAAGCTCTCCTCCACGAGATCCATCACATCACCGTCCTCGAGAGTGTCATCGAGCATCACGGATATCCACTTGCTGTGGTTCATGTGATAAGCCGGATATATGCCCCTGATCCTGTGAAGAGCGGCTGTTCTGCTCTCCTCCGCCTTGAGGTTCAGCACGTCCACCGGCTCTTCGCCAGCGTTTTTGTCGAGCATACGTCTTTCGATGTTCATGATAAGACCGAACCACTTGCTGCTGCCTCCGTGCCTGAAGACCCCGGCCTGTCCGTATCTGCCACCGTCCCACGGAAAGTCCGGCTCCACCGAGTAACGGTCGAGTATGGCAGCCGCGATGCGGTTGCTCTGGTCCGAGACGAAGACGACATCGCTGCAGCAGTTGTCCGCGATATCTCTGAGCAGCTCCTCATAAGCATCTCTCACCGATCCCACGAAGGCGCCCGTGTAATTCGGCATGCGGAGAGGGAAATACTCGTCTCCTGTCATGTTGTCGATCACCCTGCCCCAGACCGTTCCGTTCTCATACACCCTTATCTCCGCAGTGAAGTCTCCGTCCATGAAACTGCGCGACAAAAACCGGCAGGCGTCTTTGTCTTCAAATCCGTAGTCTGCCAGTTTCTGAGTTTCGAATCTTTTTCTGCTGAATATCTTCTGTTCTATAGTCATATATATCAGGTGCGGCAGGCCGCCTTCATTATCTCGTGGAATGCCGCGTAGAGCACTCCGGCTACCGGCCAGACTATCCACGTGAACTGCCAGTTCATGGTGATGAAGCTCCAGCCGAGGTATACGGCCGTGGCGGCCGCCCAGTATATGCCGTCGTATTTCGACGCCTTCTTATCGAGCCTCGTATAGTCTCCCTCTTCGAGCAGCTTGTCGTAGCCGCCTTTCCTGATGCACGTCATGACGATCAGCTTTACTCCGGCCGCCACCATGGCGAGCAGCACGCAGACTCCGATGACGGTCAGCATCTCGTTTTCTCTGCTGTGTTCCGCAAGCTCCAGAAACATAAGCGGTATAGCCGACACCACGCAGAACATGATGCCGATGACAAGCAGCCTTCCGTGGGTCTCCGAATACGCGCCGCGGCGGTCTTTAGCCATCCCGCTCACTCCGTACTCCGTATCTATATTGACCTTCTCGAGGTAGCTGTATCTGTCCCCGCGCACCATGGTCATGAGGAACATCGCTACCGCGCATGCTACCATCACAAGAAGGATGATCGCTCCGGCGATGGAAGCTGCCTCTTCTCCGAAGGATATCTTTCCCGCTTCCGAGAGCCCCGCCAGGATTATGAGGATGACCGGCGAGAGTATGCACATCATGACTCCGGTCGAGACCATCACAGCCGCCTTTTCATTGTGCTCGAGGAACGCGCTCGCCTCCTCCATCGATACCATCCTCACCGTTTCTTCAAGGCCGTTGTCCACCGGCGTCACCTCAGGGGCAGACGGCGTCTCGATGTCGTCTCTCAGAAGGTAATCCGTGCTGACGCCGAAGACCTCCGACATCTGTATTATCTTCTTCATGTCAGGCACCGCCTGGGCGCCCTCCCACTTGGACACCGACTGCCTGGATACCCCGAGCCTATCCGCAAGTTCCTCCTGTGACCAGCCGTTTTTCTTTCTGTTTTCTATGATCTTATCTGCAAGTATCATCTTATTTCCTCCTCCGCATTCAGCGCGCTTTGCCGCGCCCGTTTTGCTCCTGCTTTCTGCTGCAAGAATACACTCAAGGGCGGTTGCGCTCTACCAAGCGGACTTTTCAATCTGTCAACCGGCAGTTGCAGATCGTTCATTTTTCAGGCGTTGCACCTTTTTTGATCTTCAGGCTCCGGAGATAGTCCTTCTGCTCAGGCGTGATGCGGTAACTCTCGACCGACTTCTGTATCGCCTTGTTGTGGGTCCATTCATCGAGCCTTTTTTCTTCAATGAACGGCAGCGCTTCGTCCCAGTTCTTCGCAAGAGCCGTCGCGAAATACCAGGCACGCATCATGTTGACATAATACTCGTCCGACTCTATGCCCGCAACCATCTCAGGATACGCTGGATCGAAACCGTCTCCGAGGAAGTGCTCCATCAGCATGCCGGTGCCGAACCTAACTGTATACGTCTCGTCCGAAGCGATCCATTCCTTTATGTGCCGCAGCAGATCCTCCCGGTTCTTTCTGAAGACCTTCGGCGACATCTGGTCGCAGGTGGCCCAGTTATCGATGTACGGGAGAAAAGCGCAGACACCTTCGATGCAGCTTACATAGTCCTTCATGCCCGACAGGATGAAGGCGTGCAGCTGGTCCTCGTCGAAATACTCATGCGGAAGCGAGGCCAGGAACTCCCCGGTGTCGTCCCTCTTCGCAAGCTTTTTCGCAAGCGCGCGAAGCTGCGGTGTCCTGACTCCTATCACCCGTTCCGGCGCGACAGTCGGCATCAGTTTGATCTGAAAGTCTCTGTATTTCTCATCTCTGAGAGAGAAAAGCTCTTCCTTTATCTCAGCGGTGATCATTCTGTTTCCCCTCTGCTTTCTCCAAAACGGCACCAGGACAGCGTTATCTGCCCTGATGCCACTGTTGTCTGATCCCGGCGCAGCTCATGATGCGCCCGCGCGTTTATGACGCAGCGTTATGATCCGTTATCACTTCTGCTCCGCCCAGTACTCCGTCACGCCGAGAACGGTCTCTCCGTCGATCTGCACCGCGCACGGTCTTGAGAACTTCACGTGGACTTTGTTGCCTTCTATTATCCTGACCATGTCGGTCAGCTCGACATGTGTGCCCTTGAATATGCGCGGGAACCTGGCGAGTGATTTCAGCTTTGACGGGCAGCTGTATACGACCACGGCCAGCTTCCCCGAGAAGCGATCCTGGCCCGGAGCCAGCATCATGCCTCCGCCGCAGTACCTGCCCTTCATGGAAGGCGCCAGCCATACGTTGTCGTATGTATATTCCCTGCCGTCCACCTCGATCCAGGCGGTGCACGGCTTGAACGCGTACAGCAGTCCCTTGATCGCGATCGCTGTATAGTTGATCTTCTTGTTCGGCTTTTTAGCCTTTATCCGGTCGGCCTCCTCACAGCAGTACCCGTCGATGCCGAAGCTCATGTTGTTGATGAACTTGTAGTCCTTCCCGTTCACCCTCGCGACCGGAAGATTCTTCAGATACTTGTTGAGCAGCACCTCATGCCCGGGCGTGTCGCCTATGTCATAGAGGAAGTCGTTGCCCGTCCCGTTGCCGTACAGGTAGACATTATTTTTGAGGGCGTCCGTGTCGACATGGTTTATCAGATAGTTGATCGTGCCGTCGCCGCCGACTAAGACGACCTCGTCCTCGTCCTTAAGCTTCGAGAAGTATTCTACGTAATCGAGCTTTGACGCGTCGATAAGTTCGGCCCCTATGTTGTAATTCAGGATGCCGTTGTTTGCAAGAGGATTATACAGATAGTATTTCATCGTTCCCTCCTTGATCAGTACAGTATCAGTGCAATATCAGTCCCAGTACTATAAGGAACTCGCCGAGCGAGTACGTGAGCATAACAAGAAAATGAGTCTTCAGACGGCCGTTCTCGTTGAAGCGTACGAAGAACAGCGACGTGTCGGATATATAGAATAAAAGCGCGCCGATGGCCGTGATCGAAGCCGCGGTCCCCGGCAAACTCATCGAGCGGAACCACGCGAAGCAGTTCATGCTGCCGTTTATCAGCAGGTAAAGCAGCATCGGCCAGAAGAGAGGCTTCGGCAGATACGGCTGAAGTTTTTTGAAAATGATCACAGTAGCAGCGGTGAACAGCAGAGGCAGCACTATGAGGGCAGCCTGCGGCACCTTGCTTATGTCCGTCATGCGGGCGTAGGTGATCACGAAGAAGAAGTGGCTTATCATGAAGGAGATGCCTCCCGCGGTGAACCATTTGTTGCCGTGCGGTATAAGCAGCACATCCCCTATCCATGAAAAGATCAGCGCGAGCACCACGGTCATCAGCACAGGCTCTGCGCTGAAACAATAGTAAGCCAGCAGCGTCAGCAGGATAAACGGCTTCGTCTTTGCGCGAAGAGCCTTGTCCTGTCTGATCGAGGCGTAAAGGTGAACGCCCGTCACTATGAAAAACAGCGCCAGTGCGATCTTGTCCATCACAGATAGTATCCCCTAAAACAGGGCCCCCTGTCATTTAACCAGACTGTCGTTTTCGTATGTCCTGAGCTCACAGTTGCCCTGTGAGAAACTGATGTAGTCTTCGGGATCCATGTCCTCGAAGTACCCGCGGATTATCCTGCATATGCCGCCGTGCGTGACGAGAAGCACGTTCTTCCCCTCCGTCTCCCTGATCAGCGGATAGACCCTGGCGGCCATCTCTTCGTAGGATTCCGTCCCGGGATAGCCCGCGCAGAACTTCCTCTTCGCCTCCTGGTATCCGGCGTCGAATCTGTCGACTCCCTCGAAGCGTCCGAAGTCCTGCTCGATCAGCCTGTCGTCGGTCCTGTATCCTATGCCTGTCGCCTGTGATACCGCTTCCGCTGTCTGTCTCGTCCTCATGAGCGGGGAGCACCGGATCTCATCTATCTCAAGGCCCTCGAGCGAACGGGCAAGTCCGCGCGCCTGCTCCTCGCCTGTCGCATCCAGCGGTATGTCGGTGCGTCCCAGCACCTTATTGAGAGCGTTCCACCCGGTTTGTCCGTGTCTTGTAACGTACAGCATGCGGCCCCTTTCTTTGACATCCTGTGTACCCCTTGCTGACTTCTATTATAACTCAAATTCCATTCTCATCTGCCCCGAATCCTGTTCGCATATCAGTTCAGGCTCCTGCGGGTCTCAGTTGTTTACATGCTGATGCACTGTCGGCCCGCCTTTCTCCATGGCCGCGAAAGTATAGCCCTCCTCCTTCGCCCATTCGATGATCTGCGGCAGAGCCTCTGCAGTGGTTTCCTTTGTCCAGCCGTCGTGCATGAGCACGATATTGTATCGGTTCTTTTTGCAGCCTTTTTTGACCGAGGAAACGATCTGTTCTGCGCTTATGCCGATCCCTGACGCATCGGTCGAGTCCACATTCCAGTCTGTGTAATAATAGCCTTCCGCCTGTACTTCTTTCACAAGTTCTGACATGATCCCCTCGCGGCAGTCTATGCTCACTGTATTCGAACTGCCTCCCGGGAACCGGATCACAAACGGCTCGTAATCCAGGTCGCTTCGTATATTATCCTCGAGTTTCCTGATATTGTCCATGAACGCCGGAACAGACGTGTATATCTCACTGTATTCGTGTGAATATCCATGGATCCCTATCGTATGTCCCTGCGCGATCATCTCTTTCAGCAGCTTTATGTTATCTTCGCTCTGTTCGTATCCGATGATGAAAAAAGTCGCAGGCACATTGTGCTCCTTCAGTATCCTCAATACCTCCGGCGTTACATTCCCGCTTGGGCCGTCATCAAAGGTCAGGTAGATGACCTTTTCGGGTTTTATCTCAGGCTCTCCCTCTACGATGACCGTCCGCACCTTGGCCGCTTCATTGCCGTATGAATCCGCTACGCTGTATGAGATCGTATATGTCCCCGGATTGTAGGTATCAACAATCCCCTTCGTTTTAACAGAGGCTGTTACATCACCGTCGGAATCATCCTGTGCACTATATCCCGGATCCTCGAAGCTGCTGTTTGTCAGGACCTTTATCGTATCTCCCCCGTTAAGGGTTACGACCGGAGGCTCTTTGTCTGTCATGATCACGGTCCGGGTCGCGGTTGCCGTCTTATTCAGAAAGCAGACAGAGTAATTCACAGAATATTCGCCTGCCTTCTTTTCATCCAGGTCCGTATCTACTTCAACACGGTCTGTGATGTCTATGAACCAGTATTCAGCTTCATATCCGGGTTCATGATACCCTTCCTTCAGCGAGGCCTCCATTGATCCTTTGCCTTTTAGCGTGATGATCGGTTCTTTTATATAGTAAATCACGCCGAGCGACAGCGCGATCAGCATCAAAATAAAAAAAACAATAAGTGCGGCTCTGACAAATCGCCCTTTCATGCTGTACTTCCTCTGCTTATATCTGTTATCTGTTTCTGCCCGGCTTTCGTCACAGCCGGCAGTCTGCGTCTAAATTTCGAAATCCATGCGTATCTGACCCGAGTCCTGCTCGCATATCAGTTCAGGCTGCATTCTGCCCATGAATTCCGACAGCTTTGAATCGTCATATATCCACGGCCCGATCTCATCCCTGCCGATCATCACGGGCATCCTGTCGTGTACGGGTTTCATGGACCCGTTCGCTTCTGTTGTGAGTATGGTGTATCTCGGCGTTCCCTGTTCCTCGTGCCAGAAGCCCGCCATGAGTATCAGTCCGCCGTCCGGCAGTGTGAACCTGAACCTCGCCTTATACGGATCCCATTCGTAGAAACCGCTCGCAGGAATGATGCAGCGGCGCTTTGCCACGCTGTCCGCAAAGAGATTCTTTTCTGCGGCAGTCTCAGCTCTGGCGTTGATGATGAGTCCTTTTCTGTACGGGTTGCTGAAGCCCCACCGCATGCCGCCCGCCGACAGTACTCCTCCTCCGCTCCGGAAGATCACCGCAGACGCATCCGAAGGCCGGACTTCGCGTCCCGGTTCAGCTTTCAGGCTGGCATCCGCCATGATGCTCTGCGAATCCAGAAGATCCTGCATCCTCTCGCGTATCTCATCTTCGTAATAGTATCTGCAGCACATTTTTATTTATCTATCACCGACCAGGCTCCGGTCAGTTTCTCAAGCGTCCACTTCGCGTTTGCGGGACTGGTCGACGGAAGGCATACTGCTTCGCGCCCTGTCTCCGGCTCTATATATTTCTGATACATTTCGTGAGACTTGCGTCCATTGCAGTATATCCTTTCGATACTGCAGCTGTTCAGTATGACGCCTACGTCATTGGCGCGGACATTCCTGATACTGGCATCCAACGAGCCTGTGATCTCGCAGCTTGCGATCGAGTCCCAGAGCGCCAGTCCGTTACCCAGGATCAGCAGTTTCTTTTCTTCCACCGTCTGCGGGACAGGCTGCCCGAAAACTGCTGCGATGACCCTCCAGAAACGGTTCTGCGGATGGCCGTAAAAGAAGTTCTGCTCTCTGGATTTAACGGACGGAAACGAGCCGAGTATCAGCACCCGGCTGTTTTCATCGTATAAAGGTCCGAACGGATGGTCCAGTTTCATTTCACCGCTCCATATCGAATATGCTCATCTGCGGATATCTCTCGGGAAGCTCGCTCATGAAAGCAAAGCATTCTTCAGGAGTCGACAGCATGCCGCTGTCTCTGCATATCCTGTTGAATATCCCTTTCAGTTCTTTTGCATTCGGGCTCGGCAGCTCATATGCGTTCCCGTATGTCCTGATGTACCGCTCCTTCATTCCCGGGAAGTGCCTGTCGAGCGCGGCATAATAGTATTCGCGGTCGCCTTCTCTGAGAGTCAGCCCCATCCCGAAATCTATGACGCCCTTGACGCCCGTCCTGACACATGCATCGAGTATTGACGTGATGTTCTCTTCCGTATCGTTGATGAAGGGCAGTACCGGCGTCATCCAGACGATGGCCGGTATCCCTCTTTCCTGCATCATTCCGAGCACTTCGATCCTGCGCTTTGTGTTGCACACATTCGGCTCCAGAATGCCACAGAGCTCATCGTCCCATGTCGTGAGCGTCATCTGTACGACGCATTTTGCAGATCGGTTTATCTCGTCCAGAAGATCCAGGTCCTGAAGGATGCGGTCTGATTTCGTCTGTATGCTTACGCCGAACCCGTACCTGTTTATTATCTCGAGGCATCTCCTCGTGAGGCGGAGCTGCTCTTCGCAGTGCATGTACGGGTCGGACATCGAGCCCGTGCCTATCATGCATCTCTTTCTTTTCGATCTCAGTGCTTTCTCGAGAAGCTCCGGCGCGTTCTGTTTGACCTCTACATCTTCAAAAGGATGTGTGAACTGATAGCACCGACTCCTGCTGTCGCAGTAGATGCAGCCGTGAGTGCACCCGCGGTAGATATTCATCCCGCAGCGTCCGCCGCTTGTTGTAAGAATTCCTTTTGCGTCGACAAAATGCATGCTTCTTTCCTTGAAGTCCGCCCCGACGGCGGATCCTGTTTCTGCTTATATAATATCACATCAATGGAACCAAATAGGGGTGCCCTCTCCAAATGGTTCAAATTGAACGCTTAATTGAGAAAGAAAAATGGATCCAGATGAGGACTTTGCCGCAAATGGATCCGTTTTATTGCTGATCAGAGAGGGATAAAACTCTGGTTATCAGTCTTCGTATGTCTTGCGCAGGATGTAGAATCCGTCGCTGTTCGCATCGATGATGATGTTGCCTCTGTCGTCGACAACGATGTCTTCTGTCATGGCCATCATCGGTCCCGGGAACGGGAAGAACTTCTTTGTCGGGTTCGGCGGAATGAAGTATGCCTTCTCCTTGATGTAGAAAGGATCGGATACGTCATATATCCTCAGTCCCGCGGCGAAGTAGCAGTCGTATACCACGTCCGTCCTCTGCTCGAGCCATGGCTTGCCGTCCATAGGCTCATGCAGGTTGTGCGGTCCGAACGGTCCGCCTTTCGAACCCTCTGCCAGGCAGTAGGTGTTGAAGTTAGGAGCCGGGAAGTCCTCAGGGACTTCAGGATACGGGAATTCCGCTATCAGTACAGGGTTCGCCGGGTCGCTCACGTCCACCATGTGGATGTTGTTCACCGCCTGCGCCTGCGTGACCATGCCGTCCTTGATGAAGCCGAATCTCTCGCCCTCGTTCGTGACTACACAGAGGTCTCTTCCCTTCAACGGCAGCGCCGTGTGCGTCCTTGCTCCGGCCAGCCTGCTCGAGAAGGCAGGCATGAACCTGAGCTGTCCGAGAGCCTTCGGTCTTGTGAAGTCGGAGACATCGAGCACATACAGTCCGTCCCCGCCGTAGCCGAGATAGGCCTTGTCGCCGAGCACGAACGGAGGCCCGTGCATCCAGCCTTTGTCCATGAAGTCAGGATTATGAGGAGCCGAGTGATCGACCTCGCGTCCCGGCACTCCGTAGATGTACTGGTGAGGTGCCCACCAGCGGCCGACCTCTTTGATGTTCTGAGGATCCGAGATGTCCACGATCCTGTAGATCATGCCCTCGTGCTCATCGGCCTCGGCCGAAAGATGCACGTAATCGCCGCCGTTGTACATGAAGCGGTGGACGCCCATCGAATAAGGAACTCCGCAGTCCCAGTATCCGAGGAATTCAGGGTTCTCAGGATCCTTCTTGAGATCGTACACCATGATGCCCTGCAGGCTCTTCATCTTTGCACGGTCGCCGACCAGCACTCCCGGGCCGCTTCCCGACGTCAGAGCGAATACCAGCTTGTCGTCGGCGATCTGCAGCTTAGGGATGGATGTCGTTGGATACTCCTCGATGCTGAACGGGCGCCACTTTTTGATGAACACAGGATCTCTCGGATCCGTGACATCGCTTATCATGATGCCCACGCCCTCAGGACCTGCCGCGAACGCAGCTCCGTAGAGAAGGTATCTGCCGGACTCCGTGCGGTAAAGAGCCATCTGGAACATGCCGGCCTTGCCGTCAAGATCGCAGTAGCCGAGCACTTCGAGGTTCTTTATATATCCGTCGTTGCCTTCGCCCTTCGAATAAAAATATTTTCCTTTGCCCATTTCGATTCTCCTTGCTGGAAAGAGTCCGATAGCTTGTCTGTCAGACTCTCACCGATGGAAAAAACTTATCTGTTCATCAGTCTGTGGAGCTTGTCCACGAGCGCTCCTATATAATACACGCCTACAAGCATCGCCGCGCCGATCTGGACGGTGAGACTCATCAGAGGAGTCGTCTTGTCCAGATTCATCGCCAGCATCCCTATCGCCCATCCGGCAAGCCACGAAGGCATGTAGAAAAGCGACGGTAGTTTCTGCGATATCACGACGGCCATGAAACCCAGCACTGCCAGGACTGCGAACAGCGTCACGTCCGGGTCATACGGTGTCCGCGCCATTACTGCGGTCGCTGCAAGAGCCCATATGTCTCCGGCCAGATAGCCGAGCGCGATCTTATGGGCGTCTTCCCATTTGTTGCCGTTGGCTGCGTAGATGCCCGCCGCTATCAGAGCGACCGGCCCCACGCTGTTGCCGAGGTACGGGCTCGCAACGGCCCATGCCGGAGGCAGCACCGCTATGAGGAGCGCAAGCGTCAAAATCTCTTTTCTGCTCATCCTATCTCATCGTGATGTATCCGCGGTACTGTGTCAGATTGTCCGATCTGGCGTAATCCGACAGGAAGATGCCGCTGATGCCGTAGGATTTCTTGAGATAAGGGAAGTCCTCTGTCTCGGCCCATGCAGGCTTCTTGCACTTCTTCGCAGCAGCCTCGCATGCGTCGACCCATGCGCTCTGGCACTCGAACCACATCTCTACGATACGGTCGAAGTCGCAGTTGTTGACTTCCTTCTTGATCCTGCTGGATACGCAGCGTGTGCATCCGTCGTGCGAAGTCCACGCAGGGATGAACTCTTCTCTGAGCCACTTGTCGCCCTCTTCGGCGCTGACGCCTTCAGGGTACTTGACGACGAACTGCCATCTGTAGTTAGGCCCGTCCTCGACCGTGCGGCCTTCGCCCTTGAAGTCCTCTTCCCACCATACAGGCACGAATGCGAATATGAAAGGAACGGTTCCCGCGGACTCGTCGCCCTTTGTGGCTCTCGCATCATCTCCCTCAAGGTTGACCTCCTGGGACTTGTCTATGCCGTGCGAATGTCCCGTGTCAGGGATGTTGTTCTGCCATACGAGCACGTCTGTCGGGAAGTACTCGGTCAAGACCTTGTGATGGTCGCTTGCGAATCCAAGATCGTTAGGGTTTGCGAGCCAGTAGTGCTCAGTCATCTGCATCCTTACGGTGCCGAATCTCTCTCCGCCCGGAGGAGTCGGGAGCGCCGGATAGAACGCGTATTTGCTTACATAAGGTCCGAACTGCGAGATGCTGTCCGGAACATGATATCTGTAAAGCCAGTTCTCGAGTTTGATCCTGTAGTCCTCGTGAGCGAGGTCGACCAGGATTATGCTTCTTACCGGATAGAATTCAGGTCTGTTCATCGTTTCTCCTTTCTTCAGGAAAATTAGTTGCCCTTGGATGGGGATGGTGTCGGCTCGATCACGCTTGTGTAGTGCTCCTTGCGGGCCTTGAACTCAGGATCCTTGTAGAGGTTCATGAGTCTGCCTTCGTTCTCGAAGATGTCCTCGCCGTGAGCAGCCTTGCCCGAGAGGATGTCGTGAGCATGCCATTCTGTCGAAGGATCGAACTTAAATACCATTGCGTCGCCCTCGACTACAAGCTTGCCGCGGAGTCCGCAGAGCTCGCACTCGGCGTCAGTCGTGCCAGGGAAGATATAGAACGCGTTGCCGTGGCAGTGCGGGCATGCGCCCTTCTTGCCCTTCCAGAGATCCACGTCATCGGAGCCCATGATCATCAGGTTATTGTCGATGATATACTGAGCGGCCTCAACGAGGTTCCTGGCCATTTCCTTCGTTCTCTCGATCTTGTCTTCCTGCATGATGACGTCCTTGCACCACGAGAAGTACTCATTGTCGATGACCTTCCAGCCAGGGCTCATAGCGAGCATAGCGTGGTCAGTCTCTGTTCTGACTGCCCAGTCGGATCCGCCGATAGCGAGGAATGAGATCGCCTTCTGTCTGAAGTACTTCATGTCCAGAGGCTCCTTGCCCTGCTCCTTGAGCTTTTCGTTGAGTCCGAGCAGCATGCCCGTGTCGTGTCCAGGGCCCATTCTGTCGCAGCAGATGTGGAAGAGTCCGGATCCGCCCGATTCGTAGATAGGGTCTACGATGAATACGCCGTCAGCCTCTACCATTTTCTCGTAAAGTGCAGCGAAGTCGTCCTTTCTTGTGCAGACCATGCCCTTGCCCATTACGAGGCTCCTCGAGCAGGCCACGCAGCCTGTGCATGTCTGGAGATCCCAGTCAAATGCATGTATGAATTCGATCTCGGCACCGAGCTTTTTACACTCCTCGAGAGCGACTCTGCACATGGTGTCGTTGTTTCCGTTCTTTGTTCCGTAAGAAATACCAAGGATCTTCATATTGTTTCCCTCCTGCAATACGCAATCTACACGAAGATATCTTTATGCCGTTGTCTGAAAGACATCTTCAGCTATCTTGTTTTGATGATATCACCGTAAATATCATCGAAAAATGATCGGTTTGTGACATACTCCCACCACTTGGCTGTTTAGCCTGAAGTGGGGGCTTCTCGCTCAACATACCTGACGGTCTGAGTATCAACGAGCTATCCCCGTGTGCCC
>Ga0256405_10007688_pt1 | contig 15960 bp, 21 predicted proteins | sample RumenRJG_02DNA_FD_189096 | JGI IMG/M metagenome (GOLD analysis project Ga0256405, IMG submission 189096) | Bovine rumen microbial communities from Lethbridge, Alberta, Canada - RJG_02 | ecosystem: Host-associated > Mammals > Digestive system > Stomach > Rumen | place: Canada: Alberta... | reverse complement strand
AAATGACAAGACGGATCGCAAATACATGGTATTTATGTTCAATCGTCTTATTAAATCATAATCAAAAACGGCATTTTCATGTCATCTGTTGTGATTACTTGAACATAAAACATTTGGAGGAAGAGACACATGGCAGTATTTGTCATGTAGTTTTTCGTTACGTCTCTTATTTAGACACGCTGCGTTAGCAAAAAGGTCTCGTTTCATAAAGACACTTGAGTATCTGTGCAAACGGGAAGGGATTCTGTTTAAGATTCAGGAAGAATCCTATACGTCTATAGCCAGTTTTCTGGATAATGACTTCATTCCGGTCTACAATCCCGCCAGCAAACAAACGGAAGAGTTTTCAGGGCGCAGAGATAACCGATTGTATACAACCAAAAGTGGCAGAAGCATCAATGCTGATCTTAACGGAAGTGCAAATATCGGACGTAAAGCATTCCCTGAACAATTTACGACAGATAACTGTGACATTTTGTCAAGGCCTGTTATTGTTCGGCATCCTGATCACTATCTGTCAAAGTACTCAAAACACAGCCCCGACGGGGATATCGGCTCTGTGATGGAGCCTGTAGTGTTACCTTATAGGTGACCTTACTGGTAGCTGATCAAAAGATTATACCTTTTGATCCGCACATCATGTACATGCTTCCTCAAATCCTTCATCCGTGAATGTTACATTTGCATTCCCAGCTTTATCGCAGGGGCTAGGTATCGAGTCAGAGTTCATTCATAGGCTGGGGAATGTATTTCTTATCGAGAAGGCGAAATTGAAAAGAATGTGTGAACGGTGATATTCCATACCGGATCCACAAGGCGGCGGGCATGGGCCTTTTTTTATCTGTTTCGCTTAGTCTGACTTTGATTTTTAAAGCTATGCAGGCTTCTGTGCAACCCAGTCGTTTAATGGAAACTTGAGGGCAGGCGGATGAGATGTGGGGGAAAAGTATAGCGGGATTCTCGATTTCGATAAAAAGTTGGGTGAATGCGTCATGAATGATGCAAATGCGTCATCCATGGAGTAGACGGGTTGGAAAGAATGCGGTATAGTCGGCTTGCCTGAAACGGACAGCCGAATGGATGGGGCAATGGCGGTGGATTTTAACAAAGGGCTTGTGAATATGGAACGATATATTGAGAAGGAGGGACTGAAGGCATGGGAATACATATCGGAATGACTGTATCGACGCATGTCAGCGAGGAAAGATGGGAAGCTGTATATGAGGAGGCACTGGAATTGGCTCAAAAGCTGAATCTGGCAGACTGCAGGAATAAGGAAATCCATGGGCATGTTGTCCGCTGTCTGGTTCCGACGGAGGAGACTGAATGGAATGGCAGGAAAGGCTTTTGGGCGGTTGCGGATTACAGTTTCCGGGACTCAGCGGAAGGATTCTTTTTTCCGAAGGAACTTCATCCGCCGGAGGATGATGAACCGGTGGATATTCTGGCGCTGCGGGCCAGGCAGATTGATGCGATTCACACCGACATTCCACATAAGAATTATCAGCATCTGTGGGATGATAAGACACAGGGACATTTTTACCATATCAGTCTTCTAGCAGTCGGGTGTCTCGTTCAGGACCGGCTGGGGGATGATGCTCTGGTACACAGTGACATTAATGCCGGACAATGCCGTCGGGCGGTCGAGCTGGCGAATGAACATCTTGACCATCCAATCCGTGTACCCTGCCAGTGTGATATTGATCCGTGGTTTGACCGGATTGGCAGGGTAAATATGGATGGAACGGATAAAGTGCGAATTGCAGTGGAGATGTTCATCGGCAGGAAAAATGCTGCATTTGGTGAGCGGCTGCGTTCAGCCTTTCCGCATGACCTGCTGAGGCAGTACTGGAAAGAGGAATTTGCGGATTGCAGAATAGGGTCCAACGGGTTTGCCTGGAACTTGAAAGATTATCTGTCCATGGGGTTTGACGTGGGGGAATTGTGCGGGATCGTAAATTTTATGGATGAGGATGGAAAGGATCTCCATGAACAGTTCATCGGGATGCTGATGGATTCAAAACTGCACTGGAAGGAGAAGGACTGCAGCGACTGGATGGTGCAGGACCCTGAAGACCCGGCAATTGAAAGCATTGAATCACTGATGATCCGTTTCTTCGCCAGCGGATCCAGGAATAAGAAGGTCGACAGATATATTCCGATTGACGAACTGCGCCGAATTCTCCGGGATAAGCTTGGAAATGAGTGCGATACGGATGCACTGGTTGATGCGTATCTCAGGCAGGAAAAAGAACTGGAGTCGGTCAGCGCGGAGGAGAAAAAAGAAAAAGACCGGTCGGGTGAGCTGAACCGGATCATGAATGAAGCCCATGATAAGTTTGCGAAAACGTGCGAAGATTACGATATTCCGGTTGAACACTACCTTCCCTTTTACGAACCGGGCAATACGATTGAGCCGAAACTCGAGAGATTGATGCAGAGAATTCTCGCTTTCGCTGATACGCTGCTGGAAAGCGATGACTACAGGCGGCTTGCGGTTGATTCGGTAGATCATCGGGAAACCTGGCTGGTCTCTGCCAGCGACCATTTTTACGGTGACCTTCGGGACACGGACTGGAAACAGATATTGAGCAATGTTGAGAAAGATCCGGAGAGCTTTGCGCGGTACTACTCGCTGTTCTGCATCGAGCTAAATAAACAGAACATCCGGTATACGGTCATCGCACTTATTGTGAATGACGATCTGTATGCCTATGCCCGCGGGCTTCCTGAGCTGGAAAACAAAGAGGATTAAGGTTTTCGCTGAGAACGGAGAAGGAGGCAGATAAGAAAGGATGGAGAACGAAAAGCCGGATCGGCCCAGTCAGAGGAACGTTGTGATCCGCAGCCGGGAGAAGGACTATGATGCCTTGCAGGCAGAGAGAACGATCAGGGATTTCTGCGCATTTATCCGATCTGTGATTGCCCGTTTTGATGAAAACCAGCATCAGCAGGATGCCGCGGAAGCCCGGCGGATGGATCTGCAGCACTGCATAGAAATGACAGAGGCACTGACGGAGGAGGAAGAGCATCAGTTATACAGCAAGCTGTCAGAATCTTTGCGAACCAGGAGAATCTGTAAATACGAAAATCTTGTCATGAAACCGCTGTATGATGCCGTAGCGGACAAAAACCTGTTGAACAGGCTGGCGCAGATCCAGGGACAGATTGGGACGGCAAAGAAAACAATCGCTGAAAAATCCTATTCCTGCCGGACAGATGTACTGGATGATTTCAGACCGGACACGACGGTGGACAAGGAGCAGGCTCAACGCGCAGCGTCGATTTGTCAAATGTGAGCACCGGAAAAGCCGCAACGCCAAAAGATCGGGCTGCGGCTCATCAGGAAGGATAGCCGACATGATCAGAGAGTTTAATACGGAGAACGGGAACAGGTTGTTTGTTGTGGGGATGGATATGGAAAATCGGAGTGCGGAAGAAATCGCCCGGGATGCTGCTGGACAGGTGAATAAAATCTTTGAAAGGCTTATGGCGGCGGGATCTGGATTCCAGAAGCAAACAGACGGGAAGGCGCAGGGGAAAGATGGCGGAGAGGACAGACAAATTATGTAACAGGCATATTTTACCGGAGGTTTTCTCGTGGCGGGGAGATCGAAGAAGTGAGCAGGGGAGGGATTATCATGAGCAGAAAACTGGCAAGCATACAGGTGGTGCATCATGTTGAGCCGATCGAGGGAGCGGACAGGATCGAGCTGGCGCATATTCCCGGCTGGCAGTGTGTAGTGAATAAGGGGCAGTTCCAGACCGGGACCCGTGGCGTGGTTTTTGAGATTGACAGCTTCCTGCCGATTCGTCCGGAGGTTGAGTTTATGCACAATTCCAGCTACAAGAAGACGGATCTCATGGGTGAGGGCTTCAGACTGAGGACACAGAAATTCCGGGGCCAGCTGTCACAGGGACTCCTGCTGCCGATCAGCCAGTTTCCGGAGATTCCGGCGGATGCAGAGGTGGGAACAGATGTGACAGAGATTCTCAGCGTCAGGAAGTGGGAGATCGAGGAGAAGGCAACCACCGGAGGGACGGTGATCGGAACGCTGCCCTATGACATTCCGCATACGGATGAACCCCTTGTGCAGGCGGAACCGGAACTGATTCGGGCCTTTTCCGGGCTGGAGTACTACATCAGCACCAAGATGGACGGTTCATCCCATTCCATCGGGATCGATGAAAACGGATTCCATGTATGCGGCCAGTATTTTGAGTACAAGGATGATGGAACCTGTTTATGTTATAACCTTGTGAAGGAACACGGATATCAGAAAAAGATGGAGGCGTTCGCAAAGGAGCACGGACTGAAGACCTTCACTATTCAGGGAGAACTGTGTGCGCCTGGCATTCAGCGGAACCGGCTGAAGCTGGTGAAGCCGGAGTGGTACGTCTTTACGATCCGTGAGGACGGCAAACGCGTCAGTCTCAAAAGGATGCAGGAAATCTGCAAAGCATTGAGCATGGCCACTGTGCCGGTGGAAGAAGTGGATACAGACCTTCCGTCCAAATATCCGACAGTGGCTGTGCTGGATCGGGCAGACGGGAATTATCCGAACGGAGGAAAGAAGAGGCCCTGTCACGCAGTGACAGTTAGGCAAATCCAGGCCTCATGCAATTGCCACTCAGGCAAATGAACAGAGTTGAGGCCTGCAAAGAAGGAGGGGATCCTCATCCGGCCGACGGAACCGGTATTTTGTCCATTGATCAGTGAATTCCTGTCCATGAAGGTTGTGAACAACAGGTATCTGCTGAAAAACGAAGGATGACGGCGTTATTTCCGTGGCAAAGCAAGAAGCTGCCGAGCGCGTTTCTGAATATGCTGCTCGATTGGGACTAAACGTTTTTCCGGCAGATTGATGGATGGATGGCGGGTAAAGCTAAAGTTGATCAGACGGCGGAGCTGGCTGCGCTGCTTTGCTCCCATAACTTCCCTGCAAATGGTTTCATAGGGGATGCCATAAGGATTGGCGCGTGTCTGAGCATAAGCATCCAGATGGTCGATGTCATCCTGCATCGCGTAATTAAACAACGATAAGCCATTGTCAAAAATGGGAGCGGCTCCAATTACCTTCCCGCTGTGGTTATCACGGAGGATGCCGAAGTTGCCAAAGTGTCGATCTTCATTGTAGATCACGGCATCAAAAACGAACATGCTTTTCAGCTCTTCCAGCGCATCAGGGCTGATCCCGGCGTAGTAGTCCAGACAGGCCTGAATACCGCCGGTCCTGACGATTCGGCCGACAGGAATGTAGGCAGTATTGATATCCGTGAAAAGAGGGCAGGTGGATGCCAGGATGCCTTTCCAGTTTTCCAGGCCATACTCGACGGCATGCAGGCCCATCTGTCGAGCAATCTGGGAAGCATAAAACTCGCTGTAGGGTTCGTTTCCGGCATTGGCGGCGCCTTCTGTCCCTCCCTTGAAGAGCCAGATGCCCTTTCCATCTATATGACGCCATGCTTTGCGAAGCATACCGTGAGTGGTCAGCTCAGGAGAAGTGGTATTGACGGGCCTGCTGTGACCGACTCCCGTGTAAGCAACGAGGGAAAGGACACTGGAGAAATTGTTTTCATACAGGTTGTATGTGCTGAATTTTCCTTCGAAGCCTTTCGGGACGATCCAGTAGCTGTCATTCAGGGACAGGCCTCGGCAGACATCGATAATACCTTTGGTGTTGTTGACGCTGAGACCGAGGGTCTTCAGAATTTCGTCCACGAAGGCCCGATTTTTTGGGATGGTACGTTTCTGGAGCCAGGAGAGGATGCCCTCATTGGTTATCTCCAGATCCAGAGGGAATACCTGCAAACGTTCTTCATGTACGGAAAGGAGCGTGGTCTTCAGGCCTGACAGTCCGGTGTCTTCCATGGAGAAAGTCAGCAGTTCCTCGTCATAAAGACGAAGACTGTAATGGTGAACGGCGGGAACTGGTCTGTCTTTCAGGTCGATCGAAATGTCTTTATTTAAGGCGGATGCGATTTTTAGCATTGTGTCTAAAGATATATTCTGCTGGCCACTTTCGATCCTGCTGATATTTGGTTTATGTGTTCCAATACGGTTAGCAAGTTCCTGCTGGGATAGTCCTGCTTCCATACGGGCTTCCGCCAGGGAAGAGATGATTTTTTGCCGGGAAGCCAGGATTTCAAACGAATCACTCATGAGAAACACCTCCAATGAGAATATGTTATCATGGATGATAACTGTGGTCAAGGAATGGGAGGAGGTTTTGACAGAAATACATGTTAGTGAAGAGGATGCGTTATGTCAGGAGAATGGATGCTGGTCACCGATGGAATATATGATTCGTGGTGTGGAGGGAGGAAAAATCGAATATGACAAAGATGACAAGCGCGCAGGCGGCAAAGGAACTGCGGAAACTGAATGACCAGCATGATGCACTGCTGGCCAGGGAGAACAAATCCCGTGAGTTTGTGGCGGCAATTCAGGAAGATGTTGAGAAGATTCGCCCTGAGTATGATTACGCCGGTATCTGAAAGGGGAACCGATGCAAATGTTCTGTTTTAAAGCGCTCGGGAATCACAGGACAGCCGGGGATATTCTGTCTGAGTTTCCGGACGGGACTGTCGGAAAATGGATTCAGGACTATGATCGGGAAAAGGGATAATACCTGCCTGCGAGTACCAACAACCGGAATGCCATTTGCACGATCACATGAGCGGCGTTGTGGGAGAGCGGGGAGCCGTCGTTCCCCTTTTATCAGATTTGTGGATCCCGTCTAACCGGACGTAAATGCTGCAGTTTCGTTTGAATCAGGACACAGAAAGATATCGGAAATGACAATTCTGGCGAGCTGCCGGGACATGGCTGACGATGCGGCAGGACCATCGCTTTTGCGGATGGAAATCCATGGAAATCTGTACGTGTCCGAAGCAGGAATAAAACTTGCAATTGCTTCGGCAAACCATTACACTAATACTTGCGAACATGAAGGAGGGGCTTATGCGATGGTGATAAATGAGCTGCTCGTAAAAAGCAGATAACAAAGGTTCACCTTCGCAGGGAATGCGGTCTCCCGCAGACAACAATCAACGACATTGCAGCGGGAAAACAGATTTGCAGAAATGTGCAGCAGGTATATTCTGCCGCCTGGCAAAAGGACTCAGTGTTCCCATGAAAGAGAGCCTCAATTCTGACGGAAATGAGTACAGGTGTGCATTTGAAACATTTAAAGGCAGCACATGTCATCAGGTGAAGAAACACGGAACCTGTATTTCATGATTGATTTTCCTGAGTAATTCGCATCGAATGCGAAAGGCATTGGCATCTTGAAAGGGTCCTCTTGCAAAATCCTGCAGCAATTGTTCAAGAGGCAACGCTGAACGTACGATACAGGGAAATTATTGCTGTCAAATGGTGAGGAAAGCTATGGGAGGTGACGTTATGCTGCTGGATGAAGTGCTGTACATGGAAGTACGGGTGTTCAGAGAATTTATCCGGCGATTTGGGCTTAAAGCCGCTGAAGCATATCGAATTTTCGAAGAGAACGATATTTGGGGATACATTGAATCTTGTTATGATGTGCTGCATATGAGTGGCGATGAGTGCGTTTTAGAGGATATACAGAAAATACTGAACAGGAAAGGGGCAATTGCGTGAAATTGAGAAATGGAATGCTTCTCTTCCATGGAAGCTATACAGCGGTGGAGAGCATTAGACTTGAGCGGTGTGCTGCCGGTAAAGATTTTGGCTGCGGATTCTATTTGACCTCAAATGCGGTACAAGCCAGGCAGTTTTTGCGTACTTCGGTTTCTAAAGCGCAACGTTTTGGTGATGCTCCACTGACACAGAATGATGGTTTCGTGTCTTCCTTCAGATACCATGCAGATGGGATAAAGGTTTTCGAGTTCGAAACTGCCAATCGTGAGTGGCTCTGGTTTATCGCCCAAAACAGGCGACCTGTTCTTTCGGGGCAATTGGCAGGAAAAGTCAATCCTGCGGCATTTGATGCGGATGTGATAATTGGAAAGGTTGCAAATGATAAAACGAATGCCACGATCATTGCGTACCTTAACGGTTTGTATGGCGATGTCCTTTCTGAACGCGCGGTTAGTTTTGCCGTCGAAGAATTAATGCCGAATCAGCTGGAAGATCAGTTTTGTTTTTTGACAGAGAAAGCGATTCACTGTCTGGAATTTGTGGAGGCTAGAAAGTATGTCATATGAAACAATGAGCTCTTGTGCCGATCTAATCCTTGCGGATGCAATAGATGATTTGGCAGCAGAAAGTGGAGAAAAGAAGGAAGAGATTCGGAAAGCGATTATGACATCCGAAGCGTATGACGCCCTGTATGATTTTGATTCGGGATTGTGGCAGCAGGGCCCCGCATACTTTATTGATTTCTTCAGGCGAATTCAAGCGATGTCAGCTTAAGCAGGATGAGGATGGAGAAGAGGAGCATCAGACTCCAGAAAATAATGGCTGCGGTTTTTAGTGTTTTTTTCATTCGGTTTCTTTCCGGCGGTGGCTGCTCTGGCCATCGTCTTTTTTTTCAACTCGCCGGGCTCTGGGCCAGGCTATTGTTTTTTTCTGCTCATGAAAAGCAAGCCATTCAGCAGCCATGAAAAGCAAGGGCTGGAAGCGCTTTATTAGTTGACATTTCAAGGGTTTGGGCCTAGAATAGTACTTAAGATGGGTGAGGTATGCGAACCGGTCTTTGATGCCTGCGAAAGGAGGCAACTGCGAATGAGCGATTTCAGGAAGGAAGAAGATAACGAAGAGTATTTTTCAGAGGGAACAGTTCACGAAGATGAATTCGAGGAGATGTTAAAAGATGTGTTATGTAGTTGCAAAAGATAGAAATAAACAAGGGTGCGTTGCATTAAAATCTCGTATAGGAAAACATCTGTCCGAATATACAAGATCATTAAATGCGTCTTTACCACGTGAGGGTATACAGATTATTGTGATCAGTAGACCGACAGCTTATGGGGAATATGCACCATATAGTTTTGTGGATACAGAAGAAGAGTTCAGGAATAGAGTGCTGGCAATGTGAAAGCAATTCATGATATCATTGAGGGCCGAAGATGGAAAAAAACACTTACGGCTGCATATTGCAGGGAGTTAGAAGGCGATTGGATAATACGACGAAATCGACACCCGTTCCAATGATTTTCAACACTCGATCTTATAACATCTCCAGAACATGATCACAGTACTACTGATTTCATACACCAGAGGTATTCATATTGTCTCAATTTTGCATAAATCAAGCACAGTGAACAAGAATGATAGCGAATCTTTGTGCAATATTCTCTAAATTTGTGCTTGACAAACTGAGGAGGAATGTGTGTTGCCGTAACATGTGGTATGCTCCTTTCGGGTTAGTAAATTTGGTACAAGTGTTAACGGCGATAGAATAATACGTTGGGTGTGGCCGACGGAAAGGAAAACTGCGATATGGGGACTTATCTGAATCCGGGCGATAGCGGATTTTCCAGGATTGTGAGAAACGATTATGTTGATAAAACGGGATTGATTGGGATAATCAATAAAACAATTGACACAACGAAGAACTTAACCTGTATCAGCAGACCTCGCAGATTTGGTAAGTCTTATGCCGCCCAGATGCTGTGTGCCTATTACGATAAATCCTGTGATTCACATGAGCTGTTTGACCAATATACAATAGCAGGTGACGCAGCATATAACACGCATATAAATAAATACGATGTGATCTATCTGGATATGACAGGGATTATTGGGGAAACAACATTGAAGGATATTGTTCCCTATATCAAACGAAATATTACGGAGGAAATTAGAAAGACATACCCGCAAGTGACTGTTGCGGAAGGTTTTGTTCCAACGCTTGTCAGTCTTGTACAATATACACATAACAGAATAGTAATGATCATTGACGAGTGGGATGCTCCGATCAGGGAAGCCAGGGATAAACCGACTATCCAGAAGGAATATCTTGAGTTCCTGCGGTCACTTTTCAAGAACAGTGGAACAACTTCAAAGATTTTCGCTGCAGCTTATATGACGGGAATATTGCCCATTAAGAAGGACGGCTCGCAATCGGCCATTTCCGATTTCGAAGAATATTCTGTTCTGGAACCGGGAGATTTTGCGGGGTATGTCGGCTTTACAGAGGAAGAAGTAAAAAGGATCTGCGAGGAAAAGAATAAAGATTTTGAGAAAATGAAGTTCTGGTATGACGGATACACATTTGGAGAAAAGCACTCCATTTACAATCCATATTCCGTCATGCATGCCGCAGGCTCCGGTAAATTCAGGTCTTATTGGAAGAAGACATCCGCGGCGGAAACGCTGATGACATACATCGACATGGACCAGGATGGCCTCCAGGATACGATCGCCAGGCTGATCGCCGGGGAGAGCGTTGTGGTAGACACGGATTCCTTCCAAAATGATGTGGAATCATTCGCCTGCAAGGATGATGTTCTTACGCTGCTTACGCACCTGGGCTATCTGACCTATGAGGAAGAGCCGGAATCGTATGACGGAGATGAAGTGACAGGTCTGGTAAGAATCCCGAATGAAGAAGTCAGATCAGAGTTCGATAAGATTCTACGTAAAGCAAAACACAGGAGCCTGATTGAACTGGTCAGGAAATCGGATCAGCTTCTGAAGGACACTCTGGAAGGAAAGAGCGAAGCGATAGCAAAGGCCATCGCTGATGTTCACGATTCTGAGTATGCTCCGACTTATTACAGCAATGAACAGAGTCTTCGGTATGTGGTGAAAATGGCGTATATCTCCTGCGTAGATCAGTATGCGAAGGTGGAAGAACTGCCATCAGGGCATGGACTGGCTGACGTGGTGTTTTTGCCAAAACGCAGATCGACGTATCCGGCGATGATTGTAGAACTGAAATGGAATCAGGAGGCAGAGGGCGCGGTAAAGCAGATCAAAGAAAGAAACTATCCGAAAGTTCTTACGAATTATGGCGGGAGGATCGTACTGGTTGGGATCAACTATGATGAAGAAACGAAAAATCACACATGTGTGATCGAGGAGTACATAAAAGAATAGAGAGGGGAGTTTTTTGGTGCCCGGGCCGCTTGTGTCACTGCCCACGAAAAATGAGAATAAGGTGTCCAAGTGAGAATGCCGTGTCCTATTGCTGTAATGGTTGTTTCCAGGAACATTTATGTAATCGCAGAAAAAGGTATTATGTTGCTGAAGATGCACAGAAAACGGCTGAAAGGAATGCCGCCCAAAAGCGAACAGGAACCAGAGTAAAAGATGATATCTGTCTCGAAATGGATAGGTTGGTTAGTAATGGAAAAGAACAACAAATGACTTTAAATCAGATTTACAAAACATATCAAAGTAAAATTCCAATCAGTAGACGATCCTTTTACCGTCGCTATCAGGAAAACAAGAACAATGCATAGGTGTTCGAAAATATGGAACAAAGATAGCACGTGGCGCAGAGGCAAACAGGTGCTGTGAAAGAACATCTCTCAAAGTTGGCTCCATTGATGGAACTGGCAGAATCGATTATTACGACTCAATCGGTGAAGCTGAAAGACAAACTGGGTTAAGCCACTGCAATATCGTAAGAACTCTGAAAGGTAGGTCTCATTCTTGCGGTAACAGGCAGTGGTTTTATTGTTGACTTTTTTCACATACATCACCAACAACGACTGAGCGAAATGGCGCTGCGGGAGCAGTGGTGCAACAGTCTGAACTCACGCAATAATCCCAATACTCAGCTTTGAGGACATGGAAAGGCGGAGTAAATGAAACACGAGAGGATCGGTCAGAGGTAACCAGACCCCTTAAGGAAGAACCGGTCCCGCCTGTGAGTAGCTGCAGGTCACGAAAGTAACAGAGCATGTAACAACGAAGGTTCACTTGTATTCAGCTACAACCTGGAGGATATCGACCAGACCGAGGGCGGCGCGGATGTGTATAACGGCCAGCAGTCTGTTTTGTGGAAACTCCTCCGGGAGATGTTCGGCCCGGAATTGAAAGCGATGTACCAGTCTCTGCGGTCAAGCGGCGCCCTGTCCTACGCAAAGATAGAAAAAGCGTTCGAGGATCATCAGGCGAAATGGCCGGAGGCGATCTTTAATGAGGATTCGTGGTTCAAGTATCTGGCACCGCTGGAGGAAAAGGGCTCGGCGGCATACCTGGCCATGCTCCAGGGGAGTAAGGCAGAGCAAAGAAAGTGGTGGCTGTATAACCGGTTCAAGTATATGGACTCCAAGTATAACGCCGGGGACAGCCTGACGGACGTTATTACCGGACTTGCATAGAGTCACATATTTTGCAAGAACGGCAATAAAACAGGTTCAAATAAAGTGCGGCTCTCCATTCTGTGGCCGATTGACAGGAATTTTTTTGAAATGACTTGATTTCAAATGCAAAAAGAGTTATCATAAGTTCGGGAAACACGAAAAAGCGAGGTGAATCAAGATGATTGTACTGGATGTAGAGCTCAATCATGTGTACGGATTCGATGACTTTCATGTTAATCTCACATACAAAAGGCGGCTGAAGGACAAGCCATCGGTCTCCTTGGTGGGCTGTGAGGCACTTGAAGGGCGCGAGAGGTTTCGTTACAAGAGAGCTGTCATTCTCATGGGGACGAATGCGACAGGTAAAACCAGCCTTGGTCGTGCTTTGCTCAAAATATTCAGTTCCATTAAGGAAGCTAATGAAGCGATTCTCCGGGAACTGAATTCGGGGGACTGTCCAGCTGAATTCAGGGTAGATTTCGTCAACGAAGGATTTACATTACATCGATTTTGCGGTTTCGTAGATTACGAAAATGTGACTTTCCGTTACTACTCCGCAGAAATTGGAGAGATGGATTCTTATGAGATGGCGGTTGGAAAGTTAACGGAAAGGACTGAAGAAGTCGGAGGCAGCTTTAAAAGGCTGAGAGAGATGATCGGCCTTTTGGAGTTCCGTTTCGCTTACCCTGAGATTGAAACATCACTTAGAGTAAACGAGGTCAGGAAGGGAGACCTTCTTAAGACGTTGCGAGCTGTAATCGGAACACTTGACCCAACATTGACGGATGTCTCAATTGCGAAAGACCTCAAGGATTCTTTTGTCATCCGCAGGCGGGGAAAGGAGATTATCATTCAGGATGGGAAGCTGTTGAATAGGGAACTCCTTTCCAGTGGAACTGCGGAAGGCATAGATGTTGCTGTGTTCCTCGCATCGATGGCTTCCACCAGAAATTGTTTTTACTATTGTGACGAACATTTTTCATACATTCAGAGTGATATCGAGAAGAGAATTTTCGGCCTGATGGTTGAAAGACTGGGGAAGAACGAGCAGCTTGTGTTTACCACACATAACACGGACATGCTTGATCTGAACCTTCCAAATCACACCTTTGCATTTCTCCGGAAGGAAATCGATGAAGAAGAGTACAAGGTATCCGTGACTTTTGCATCAGAATTCCTGAAGCGTGGAACGGATTCTGTGAAATGCGCCATGGAGAACGATGTCTTCGGATCCCTGCCAGATGACTCTCTGTTGGATGACCTGGAGGTGTGAGGAAGATGGAAAACAAAATTTGCATTTACCTTGCTGAGGAAGAGTGCGAAGAAAAGCTTCTGAAAGCACTGAAATTGAAGCCGGAGCTGATTGTTCCGGGAAGAGTGAAGAAGTTTAATGTCATACAGGATGAACTGAAGCCTTCTCATCTGATGGGTTTTCCTGCAGGAAGCAGAATTGTTCTTGTGTTTGATACGGACAAAGAAGAAACGGAACATCTGAAAAAGAACATGGAACAGTTACGCGCCCAGTTTGGGAGTGTTGAGGTGTTAACGATTCCGCAGGTGCTTAATTTCGAGGAAGAGATCGAACGGTCTACCAATCTACAGAGTGCGCTTGAACTCACAAAAAGCAAGAGTCTGAAAGATTTCAAAAACGCTGTGAACAAAGCCAAAGAAGCTGACTTCCGTAGTTCTTTGAAGCGTCATAAGTTCGATATTGCAAAGCTTTGGACTAAGAAACCCGGAGATAGCTTTAAGTTTGTCAAGCAGGATTCGGAGAAGATTAAGCTATGACCTACGAAGAAGCGATTCCTCATCTGAATTGCCCTATCGGTTTCTCTTTCAAAATGAATGTGCCCATCCGGCTCCGGATCGCTTTCCGGGCGAATAGTGGGGAGCTGAAATCTTCCCATGTGTCGCGTTTTCAGAGCCTCCGACCCAACAATCCCTCATGCCTTCTTCCCACGTCGCGACACGTCGCGGAATTTTGAAGGGGAGTTTCTTTCTATTATTATGGGCTTTCTCTCCGCTGTACATTTATAATAACCGACATCCAGCGAATAAACAGACGAAAGGAGGGATGGACGCATGGACTTGCTACCACACAACAAAAAAGCCTATAAGGCGGTAAAGAGTCATTTGAAAAAGAGTGGCCGTACCTGCGTCATCCATCCGACAGGGACGGGGAAGAGTTATATCGCTCTCCAGTTGATCGAGGATAACCCGGATGCCCGTATTCTCTATAAAGGAATTTGAAGAGAATAAAGACCGCGTCAGAGAACTGGTGCAGAGGGCAGCAAATAACAAGGATACATAAAACAATCAGAGCCGGGAGATGATCTCGGCTCTTTTTTTATGCTCTTTTCAGTTTGACTGACTTTGATCTTGCATCTCCGTGTTCTTATCCGGCAACTGAATCCGTATTTTACACACCTGCTCGCAGCTTTCCAGAACAATGTCCTCAGGATGTCTTCAAAAGAGTGACGCAGGGTTCTCTAGAGACAAGATTTCAGCTAAAACAGATCAGAGTGGGTCCCTGTGCGTGAGAGCATCAGGAAAACCTCTTCGTAATCGATGCGGTAGACGAGGAGCCAGTCAGACTGGATGTGGCATTCCCTGAATCACGCGTAATCGCCGCTCAATGGGTGGTCGCGGTATTTCTCATCCAGAATCTGCGTCGTAGCAAGCGCCGTGACAACTTCATTAAGCAGATTAAGATCGAGGCCGCGTTTCTTTGCCAGCTTAAGATCCCTCCTGAACCTGTTCGACAGGACTATGTCAAGCGTCATCTGCAAGCACCTCATTCATCGCATCCTTGAAGGAGGCGTACCGCTTGTACTTTTCGGGATACTGCTTGAACATAGCGTACTCATTCAGGGCCGCGATGGTCTCAGCGTTTGGTTCATCTGTGGATATGATGAAGGGGATGCCATGGACTTTTGCGCATTTCTTGAGGAACATGTTGACTGCGGTGGACAGATCCAGTCCGAGTTCAGAAAAAAGTTCGATACAGGTCTGTTTTGCTTCGATGTCAAGGCTAAGGTTGGTTGCGGACTTTGCCATAAAGAATCACCTCCAATGGGTGAATCTTAACACAATTATGCGCAACAGTCAACATGATATGCGCACGAATATAGGCTCGCAGATAGTTCTGCTTTTGTATCTGCTTTTGTATTTGACCCTTTTTACGAATGATGCACCGTGTAATAGTGCTTTCCGTTGACTTCACAGTAATGATAACCGACGCAGTAGTTCTCCATCTGCTGACCAAGCCAGTCAGTATCATCGATCCAGTGGATCTCTGTGTATTCCTCGCTGTCGTCGTTATAAGTCACTTCCTCATGCAGTTTCTGATCGCTGCAGAACCCTGCATCCCAGTCATCCAGGTTGAACCCGGCGTCCCACAGGGCATTCCTGTCGGGCAGTCCGGTCAGTTTCAGAATATCAGACGTCTTGCTGAACATGATCACGTTAACCATTTTTATTCTCCCTTCAGGGCTGCTTTCTCTTCCGGCAGCCATTCAATTTGGTCGCCGTATTCTTCCAACCCTTCCTCATACACATGCATGAAGTCAATTACTCGGCCGTATTTCGCGGGAAACATACCCTCACAGTATTTTGGAATCACGTGGTGAGGGACGATGCCCACATAATCTGTTGCGTCATACCGCGCCAGGATCTCTTCCGCGTCTTTAATCACAACCGGCAAACCGGCATCATGAATGG
>Ga0256405_10007687_pt1 | contig 15961 bp, 11 predicted proteins | sample RumenRJG_02DNA_FD_189096 | JGI IMG/M metagenome (GOLD analysis project Ga0256405, IMG submission 189096) | Bovine rumen microbial communities from Lethbridge, Alberta, Canada - RJG_02 | ecosystem: Host-associated > Mammals > Digestive system > Stomach > Rumen | place: Canada: Alberta... | reverse complement strand
GCTCTGCTTCTTTGCGGCACGGCCGGCCCTGGCGGCCTGTTTTTTCTCGGCACGCTTTTCGCGCCTTGCTTCCCGGATGGCCTCGCGGTCGCTGGCCGAGCGGATGGTCTCACCCGGCCGGACGGCAAAGCTGGCCTCGCGCCGGTTGTCCGCGCTCTTGAGGAAGGCCATCATCATCCAGCAGGAGAGCATGGAAGAGCCGCCTCGGGAGACAAAGGGAAACGTAACGCCCGTGAAGGGGAGAATGTCCATGGAGCCGAACACGTTCAGGGCCAGCTGCGTCAGCAGGATGGTCATGGCCGCGCAGGCGGCGATGCTGTAGTAGGCGCTGCGCCCGGTGCGGGCGCTGCGGATGGCAAAACAGGCCAGAAGAATCACGGCCAGCACCATCATGCAGGCGATAAGCAGGCCCAGCTCTTCACAGACCATGCCGAAGACCAGGTCGGTGTTGGCGGCAAAGATCCGGTGGAGCCAGCCGTTTCCGGCGCCCTTGCCGAAGAGCCCGCCGGCCGCGGCGGCGCTCATGGCGCGGGTCTGCTGGAAGCCCTTGTCATAGATGTCCTCCCAGACGTGGCCCCAGGAGGCGAAACGCTGGGCAATATAGGGGCGGGCGCTCACGGCCAGAAAGCCCGCGAGGCCCGCGCCGGTCACGGCCAGCATGACCGTGGCAATGGAGCCCGAGCGCATGAAGGAGATCACCAGGAAGCAGACGAAGAACACCAGCGCGGTACCGAAGTCGCCGATCAGCGCCAGCGCCATCACGCAGATGGCGGAGAAGCCGATGAAGACGTACAGGTTGTTCCGGCGGAAGAGCCGGTCCAGGGTGGCCGCGCCGACGTAGACATAGCCGACCTTGACAATCTCGGAGGGCTGGAAGGAGAACCCCCAGAATTCCAGCCAGTTCCTCGCACCGAGAACGACGTCGCTGGCCACCACGTTGATGCCGAGCAACAGGAGCGAGCCCAGCGCGACAAGAATGCGGGTGGAGGCGGTGCGCTGAAGCGAGCGCTGCCACCAGCCGCAGAGAAGAAAGAGAACCACGCCGGCCAGGGTCAGGAGAATCTGCTTGTACATGTCCTCCGGGGTGGAGGAAGCCGCCACCGACATGCCCAGAGAAGAGAGATAGAACGCCAGCGTTTCAATTTCAAAGCCCGCGCGGTTGATGATGCGCATGGCATTGAAGCAGCTCCATTCCATGACGATCAGGCTGCCGAAACCGAGGGCGATGTCCGGAAGCGTCTCGGGATCGGCGTAGAACGAATGCTGCAGCAGGAGGAAAAGCTGAAACGCCGTCAGCATCAGCAGGGTCAGACTGGGCGAATACCGCCGCCCGACGCCACTGCGCTTCGATTCCAGACGCTCGCGCTTTTCCATGCTGAGGTCTTCAAAACGGACACAGATGCCGTTGAGGTTGAGAATATCGCCGCTCACGATCTCCGTACCGTCGTCTTCGACAAAGACATTGTTGACCCAGACGCCGCCGCGGGAGAACACGTCGTAAACACGCCACTGGCCAAGGTCGTTGCGGCGGAGAATCGCGTGGCTGCGGGCAATCTCACGCTCGGGAATATAGACGTCGGCGTCCGGGGAACGGCCGATGATGACCTCCCAGTGCTGAACGGGAAGGCGGTCGCGCCCGTAACGGAGATAGGCCCAGGTCTCGGGGTCGTATTCTTCGCGCAGCATGGAGCGCAGACAGCGCAGCAGAATGGCGAAGGAGAGCAGAATCAGAATCGCTTTGCTGGCCGCCAGAGTATAGGCATAAAAATCTCCCTGCACGCGAACACCTCCCCTCTGAACGAAATGGGCGGGAAAAATGCCTGAATGATATCGGATTATATCAAATCTTGGACGTTTATCTTCTGAGAAGAAAGATACTGCCGCTCACGGCAGTGACCGTGAAGCTCTGGATGGTGGTGACATAGCTGCTGCTGAGAAAGCCGTACTGCCAGGTCATGGTCCGGTTGCCCTGCGGCCAGAAGGGAAGGGTTTCGGCGATGGTTCCGGTCTGTGTCCCCTCAGGGTCGATCCAGAGCGCTTCATAGCGCGGGACCGTACCGGAAGAGGCATCCTGAAAATCGATGCTGAACTCGCCGTGCTGAGACAGAACGTCCGCCGTGAAGCTCACCTTCAGCGTGTCCTTATGGTCCGGGTCGTTGGCCGCGGTCAGCCCCTCTTTCAGGGAAAAGCCGCAGCTGAGATTGCATTCTGTGAGGTTTCCGTCCTCGTCGGTGGCGAAGCTCGGATAATCCCTGTAGTCAAAATAGTCGTAGAAGTTTGCGCCGGTGATCTTGACTTCCACGATCTCCGGCCCGGCGGAAACTTCTTCTTCGGGCGCGTCCTTCGCCTTCTGTCTTCCGCAGGCGGTGAGCAGACTGAGTGCCAGCAGCAGAATCAGCAGGACAGACTGTTTTTTACGGTCAGATAATCTCATCGGGTTCCCTCCCTGTCAGGACTCGGGATCTGTCATTTTTGATGTGCGATCCAGAATATGGCCGGTCTGCGCGTCGATCACATAGCGGTATTCCGCCGTGTGGTCGGTAAAAAGAATCTCGTATACCGGCAGGTTCTGCTCTGTGGTGCCGTAGACGGTGCTGACATCATAGATCCGGCCCTCGTCGGTGCCGGCGTCGTGGACGGCGATGCGCAGAGCCTGCGAGGAGGAGAGCCAGTCATCCTCATGCTGGTAGAGATAGGAGGCGACCAGAAGCGCGGCGATGAGAAAGACAAGGACGGCCAGAACGGTCAGAAGGCGCTTTCCGCGGTGTTTTTTCTTCATCATGGTCTCTCCTCTCCCCGATTCCGACGCGTACGGCTGCGTGCCGGAAATGATTACACAACTACTTATATTATCACAAAAATACAGGAAAGTCATGAAGATGAGGTGAACGAAACGGAAGCGGTCCGGAAACCGGAATGACGGAGGGAGACTGAAAAATGTTGTGTTCAACAGAGAAGCATGGTATAATTTCAGCCAATATTGGGCAAGAAACGGTGCGTGCAGAGGCATGCGCCGGTCGTTGATCAGGATTAACGGAGATTGAGCGATGTCATTTACGTCACTGGAATACTGGATTTTTTTGCCGATCGTATTCGGCGCTTATTATATCTGCCCGAAGAAGAGGCGCTGGATCTGCCTCCTGACAGCCAGCTGTGTTTTTTACGGCTTTGCGGGCATCCAGTATGTTCTTCTGCTCGTTTATGTCACGCTGGCGGCTTTTCTGGCGGCAAGATCGCTTGAGAAGACGGATCACATCAACAGATGGTGGATGGCCGCCAGTGTCTGCGCGGTGATTCTTCCGCTGATTGTCTTCAAATACACCGGGTTTCTGACGGAGAATCTGAACATCCTGCTCCGTGCCATGAAATCCGCCCGAAGCCTGAGCACGATGAAGATCATTCAGCCGCTGGGGATTTCGTTCTATTCCTTCGCGGCACTGGGTTATGTGATCGACGTAGCGAAGAAAAAAAATCCCGCCTTTCAGAACCCCCTCCATCTGGCGGCGGGCCTTTCCTTTTTTCCATGCCTGGTATCCGGGCCGATCGAGCGGCAGAACAAGCTGGTTCCCCAGATCCTGGAAGGACATGACTTTGATTACGCGGAGGCCTCGTATGGACTCAAGCAGATCGCCTGGGGCCTGTTTCAGAAAAAGGTGCTGGCGGACAATCTGGCCGTTTATGCAGACGCCGTTTATGCGGATGTCCATGCCTGGTTCGGCGCCCCGCTGCTGGCGGCCTCGCTGTTTTATACGATGATGATCTACTGCGATTTCGCGGGGTATTCCGACATCGCGATCGGAACGGCGAGACTGTTCGGCATCAGGCTGACAAAGAATTTTGACAGCCCGTATTTTTCGGAGTCGTTCTCGGAATTCTGGAGAAGATGGCACATTTCGCTCTCCGGCTGGCTCCGGGACTATGTGTATATCCCCCTCGGCGGAAACCGCAGGGGAACGCTCAGAAAGAACTTCAACATCCTGTGTACCATGCTGGTCAGCGGGATCTGGCACGGCGCGTCCTGGACGTTTGTCGCATGGGGAGGACTTCACGGACTTGCCCAGGCGGCGGAATCGTCTGTCGGATTGAACAGGAAGCCCTCGAAGAACCCGCTGATTAAAATCATCCGGATCATGATCGTTTTTTCGGTATGCAGCACCCTGTGGGTGTTCTTCCGGGCGCCCGGCTTCGAGGAGGCGGGCTACCTGCTTCGACACATGTTTGACGGAATTCAGAATCCCCATGTCTATGTGTATTCCCTGGTGCCGCTGGGACTGACAAAGCCGAAGCTGGCGGTGACTGCGGCGGAACTGCTGCTGCTGGCGCTGTATGATTACGCCTCGCTGAAGACGGACGTGATCGAAAGAATCTCATCCCTTCCGCTCGTCCTGCGGTGGGGAATCTATATCTGTTTCCTGTTTGTGATCGCGCAGTTCTCCCTGAAAGGAACGGCGGTGCAGTTTGTATACGCGGGCTTTTAAGGGGGATAGCGGAATGAAACGGTTTTTGATCAGGCTGACAGTGCTTCTGCTGATCATGGCGGTGATCTTCACCGGGTACGATGCGGCCTACCGGCGGATCTGTCATATCGATCCCGCCAATAATGATGAATACAAGTTTCAGCATGTTCCGGAGGGGATCCAGGTCTGTAATTTCGGAAGCAGCCACGGCAGAGACGACTTTGACTACTCCGCGTGGCAGGATGCGTATACCACTTTTAATTTCGCGCTTGTCATGCAGACGGCATCCTATGATTACCGGATCATGCAGCAGTATATCGGGAACCTCGCGGATGGAGCGGTCGTTTTTATCCCGATCAGCTACTTCACCTTCGGCTGGGATGAGGAATCAAAAGAGGATTTCAGATCCAAGAATGAACGTTACTACTCATTCCTGGAACCGCAGTATATCAAAGACTATGATGTGATAACGGATGTCGGGATCCGGCATTTCCTGCCCCTGCTGGACGATCCGGTCAATGTCTTCCGAAAGATCCGGAACGCGCTGAATGAAACGGAAACGCCGGAGTTCATTGACGATGGGGAAGAGACGGACGAACTGCCCGCGGCAGCGGAAGCAGCGGAAACAACGGAAACGGAGGAAACAGCAGAGGAAACGGAAACCGGCGGGGCGGAAGCAACGGAATTTGACTTCATGCGCCATGCGGAGGAAAAGAGGCTGCTGTACCGCATTGTCGACAAAAACGGCGATCTGCTGGTCAGGGAGGAAGAACTCGACGCCGTCTGCGGGATGATCCGCCTGTGCAAGGCGCACGGGCTTCGACCGATCCTGATCACGGTGCCCTTCCGCTGGGAATACAACGATCAGTTTGAAGAGGAGTACTGCAGACAGTTTTATGAAGTGATCGAGAGAATCTGTCAGGACGAAAACGTGGAGTACTATGACTACAGCCACGATGAGCGATTTGTCGACAGAGCCGATTATTTCAGAAACTCTGACCATCTGTCCCCCAAAGGCGCGAAGGCCTTTACGGAGATCGTCATGAACGCCCATGTGAAAGCATGAAGGGTCTCCCGGATACAGGCATGGCAGCTTGTTAAGGATTATAAAACAGCCGCGCGGCACGATGACATGCCGCGCGGCTGTTTTGCGTGATCTGCCGAAGCAGAGGCGTGGAAGGAAGCCGGCTGATTCGGAGCCGGACGGGAACCTTTACCGCTCTTCGCGGAAGTAGGGGAGCCCCAGGGAAGCGGGAGGCTGATTCTCACGCTTGTTTCGAAGACTCGAGATCACCAGAACGATGATGGTGACCACATAGGGAAGCATTTTATACAGCTCCTTGACGGCGAGGTTCATGCCGGAGGGAATGTACATATGCAGGATGTACAGACCGCCGAACAGGAAGGAAGCCAGCACGCCGACATTGGGACGCCAGACCGTGAAGATGACCAGCGCGATGGCGAGCCAGCCGCGGTCGCCGAAGGCATTGTTGGACCAGACGCCGGAGGCATAGTCCATGACATAGTACAGACTGCCGAGGCCGGCAATCATGGAGCCGACGCAGGTGGCGGTATATTTGTAGCGGCCGACGTTGATGCCGGCGGCATCGGCCGTGGTGGGGCTTTCCCCGACGGCGCGCAGGTGCAGTCCGACACGGGTGTGGTTGAGGAGATAGGAAACCACGAGGGAGATGACCACGGCCAGATAGGCAAGGAAGCCGTAGCTCAGAAAAATCTTTCCAAACCAGCCGAGCCGCTCCGCGACAGGCAGCGCCCGGTGGAAGCTGGCACTGGTTGCGGACAGCGCGATGGACGGAACGTCAGCGCCGGAGAGCTTGATCAGAGAGCCGCCGAAGAAGTTGCCAAAGCCGACGCCGAAGGTGGTCAGCGCCAGACCGGAGACGTTCTGGTTGGCGCGCAGCGTCACCGTCAGAAAACAGTAGATCAGGCCCATCAGCAGGGAGCCCAGCATGGAGCAGAAGAGGGGAATGGCGATGGTCAGGAAGGGGTTCATATGTCCGGCCGCGCCGTGCTCGTAAAAGAAGGCGCCGATGACGCCGCTGATGGCGCCGACATACATGATGCCCGGGATGCCGAGGTTCAGGTTGCCGGATTTTTCCGTGAGGGTCTCGCCGGTGCTGCCCAGCATCAGGGGAATCCCCTGGACAACGGCCCGGGGAATGAAGGAAACAAAATCAAACATTGCTCAGCCCTCCTTTTCCGCGGAACGAAGGAAGTGAATCTCATAATTGATGAAGAACTCACTGCCGATGATGAAGAAGAGAATGATGCCGGTCAGAATGTCGCCATAGGACTGGTTCAGGGCAAACTTTGTCGCGATCTCACCGGCGCCGCGGCCCAGAAAGACCAGCAGGAAGCTGGTGAGGATCATCCAGACGGGATTGAACTTGGCAAGCCAGGAGACCATGACGGCGGTAAAGCCGCGGCCGTCCACAATGTTGGGGGTCAGGGTGTGGTTGGTGCTGCCCACCAGCAGCAGCCCCGCGATGCCGCAGACAGCACCGGAAAGCAGCATGGTGCGGATGATGACGCGGTCAACCTTGATGCCGACATAGCGGGCGGTGCGCTCGCTCTCGCCCACAACGGCAATTTCGTAGCCGTGCTTGGAATAATTCAGATAGACATACATCGCGATACAGATCAGCGCCACAATGATGACGTTCAGCAGGTATTTGTAACCGCCGATCACCGGAAACCAGCCGATTTCGGTGTTCTGGTTGATGATGCCGATCTGGCCGGAGCCCTTTGGCGATTCCCATACAACGCAGAAATAGGCGACCAGCTGGGTGGCGACATAGTTCATCATCAGGGTGAAGAGCGTCTCGTTGGTATTCCACTTCGCCTTGAAGAAGGCGGGGATCCCGGCCCAGATTGCGCCGGCCAGAGCACTGAAGAGGATCATGCAGACGATTACGGCCCAGTTGGGCATGGTGTTTCGCAGGCAGATCATGCAGGCGGCGGAGGCGAGCCCGCCGATCAGCGCCTGTCCCTCGCCGCCCAGGTTCCAGCAGCGCATCCGGAAGGCGGGCGTCACGGCCAGGGAGACACACAGGAGCATCGCGATGTTCTGCAGCAGGACCCAGATCTTGCGCTTGGACCCGAAGGAGCCCTTCCAGATGGCCGCGTAGACGGCCAGAGGATCCTCGCCGGTGACAAGCGTCGTGATGAGCGCGCACGCGACCAGCGCAATCAGCAGCGCCGTTCCGCGGATCAGCCATGCCTGATACCAGCGCAGCGCGCCGCGCCGGGAAACGTGGAAAAGAGGATTGTGCGCCTTTTTATTCATCGGCCTTCCCTCCCAGTTTTGTCATCATCAGCCCGACCTCGCGCTTGCTGGCGCCGCGCCCGGGCACGATCCCGCTGACCTTGCCGCCGCAGAGAACCAGGATCCGGTCGGCGAGCTCCAGCAGGACGTCCAGGTCCTCGCCGACATAGATGACGGCGACGCCCGCGGCCTTCTGTTTGTTGATCAGATCGTAGATTGTGTAGGACGAGTTGATGTCAAGACCGCGCACCGCGTAGGCGGTCAGCAGCACCGTGGGGGCGGAAGAGATCTCCCGGCCGACCAGAACCTTCTGGACATTCCCGCCGGACAGGCGGCGAACCGGGGTGGAGATGCCGGGGGTGCTTACCTCGAGGTTGCGTACCACGGTCTCGGCCAGTTCCTTCGGTGTGCGGCGGTCGGTGAAGAGCGAGTGCCCCTTGCGGAACGAACGGAGCATCATGTTGTCGGCCAGGTCCATGTTCGCCACCAGGCCCATACCGAGACGGTCTTCCGGAACAAAGGAGAGGCTGACCCCCATCTCGGCAATGCTGAGCGGATCCTTGCCGATGAGCTCTTCACGCGACCCGTCGTCTTCCACGTAGGAGATGCTGCCGGATTCCACGGGCTGAAGGCCGGCGATGGCCTCGAGCAGCTCCTTCTGGCCGCAGCCGGAGATGCCGGCAATGCCGAGAATTTCGCCGGACCAGGCGTCGAAGCTGACGTCATCCAGCTTGAGGATGCCGTCGATGCTGCGTACCGTCAGATTCCGGACCTCAATGCGCTTCTTCGGGTTCACGGGTTCCGGACGGTCAATGTTCAGCCTGACGGCGTGGCCGACCATCATGTTGGTCATCTCCTGGGCGTTGGTCTTTTTTGTAGGCATGTCGCCGATAAACTGGCCATGGCGGAGAATAGCGACGCGGTCGGAGAGCGCCTCCACCTCGTGCATCTTGTGGGTGATGATGACAATGGCCTTGCCGGCGTCGCGCATATTGCGCAGAACCGCAAAGAGCTTGTCCGTCTCCTGGGGAGTGAGCACGGCGGTGGGCTCGTCAAGAATCAGGATATCCGCACCGCGGTAGAGAACCTTCACGATCTCGACGGTCTGTTTCTGGGAAACGGACATGTCGTAGATTTTCTGGTCCGGGTCGACTTCAAAGCCGTAGGCGTCACAGATCTCACGGATCTTCCGGGAAGCGGTCTTGAGATCAAGCTTTCCCTCAAGCCCGAGGACGATATTCTCCGCTGCCGTCAGCACATCGACCAGCTTGAAATGCTGGTGGATCATGCCGATGCCGAGATCGAAGGCGTCCTTCGGCGAGCGGATGACGACTTCTTTCCCGTCAATGCTGATGGTCCCTTCATCGGGGAAGTAGATCCCCGAGAGCATGTTCATCAGCGTGGTCTTGCCGCTGCCGTTTTCACCCAGCAGGGCAAGAATCTCACCGCGGTAAATGTCCAGCCAGACCTTGTCATTGGCCAGGACGGAGCCGAAGCGCTTGGTGATGTTCCGCATTTTGACTGCGGCGATCTTGTTGTCCAAGGACATCACCCTCCTTTATTTCTTAATCAATAATGGCAACAATGCCGCAAAGGGCAGCGCGGCGGCGAAAGTCACTGCGCTGCCCTTTGCAGCAAGCGAGGAGATCCCGGAAACCCGGGATCTCCTTGTGAAGGCAAATCAGGCGTCGACGTTTACGATACCGTCGATGTCAATGTCAAAGTACGGAGCGGAGCGGAACTCGGACTCGTGGAAGTAACCGTCGAAGATGACGTTGGTCTCGGGCTGGAAGTCGCCCATGTCATCGACGTCGGCCAGGTACTCGGTAAGGGTCTCGCCGCCGACCGTCCAGGCGGAGGTGTCAAAGACGTGGAGCTCGCCGGCCTCGAAGGCGGCCTTCGCGGCCTCGATGGCCTCGACGGTACCCTCGGCGGCAACGGCCTCGTTCACGTCGGTGAGCTCGACAGAGCCCGTGGCGATGGTGCCGGTCCAGTCGGCCTCAATGGCCTCGCCGTTCTTGACGCACTCGATCATGTGCTCCATGTAGGGAGTCCAGTTGATGCGGGAGGAGACGATAAAGGTGTTGGGGGCGACGGAAATGGTGCTGCCGTTGTAGGAGACGTTGGGGACACCGGCGGTCTCGCAGGCGGTCGGGGCACCGAAGGAGTCAGCGTGCTGGCTGATGAGCTTGCAGCCGTTGTTGATGAGCTTGTTGGCGCCTTCCTTCTCAAGGGCCTCGTCGTACCAGGAGTTGGTGAAGGTCACTTCCATCGTTACGGTGGGGCAGACGGAGCGGGCACCGAGGAAGAAGGAGGTGTAGCCGGACTTCACTTCGGCATAGGGGTAAGCACCGACATAACCCATTTTGGCCTCGTCGGCGGTGAAGTCGCCGTTTTCAATCATGGCATTGAGCTTCATACCGGCGGCAATACCGGCGAGATAGCGGCCTTCATAGATGGAGGCGAACGCGTTGTGGTAGTTGGCCAGGCCCTCGGTGTGGGCACGGGTACCGGTCGCGTGGCAGAACTGGACATCCGGGTTCTCCTTGGCAACCTGGATCATGAAGGACTCATGGCCGAAGGAGTCGGCAAAAATCACGTTGCAGCCTTCGTCGATCAGTTCCTCGGCGGCATCGGCGCATTCCTGACCCTCGGGGATGTTGGTCTTGAGGATGTACTCGACCCCCTGCTTTTCACAGGCTTCCTTGGCGGAGTTCAGGAAGTTGAGGTCGTAAGTGGAGTTCTCATCATGCAGGAAAATGAAACCGACCTTTACCTCTGCGGCCTCTGCGGATGCGGCGGGGACAGCCAGGGCAAAGATCATAACCAGAGTCAGTGCGAGAGCAATGATCTTCTTCATTCTTTTGGTACTCCTTTTCATTGTTTTAATACATTGGAAGTGCCGTTGTGGGTGCGGCACTTCCGGTCTATCTGTAGAGACACAGGCCTCCGAGATACAGAGAAAGAAATAAATACTTTTCAAAGGAAAAGTATGTGGGGAGGGACACAGGCCTCCGGGATACAAAGAAACAAAAAACACCGTGGAACGGACTTGAAAAGTTCCCGGTGGAGAAAAGAATGAACTCGGAAGCGGCAGTACATCAAAAACCTCTTACACAGCTTCCTGATTCGTTCGATAGTCCGGTCATTTACGGTGTCCGGGTAGAAACTTCAAATCCATATCATTTGCTTATATCGAAACACTATATTCAGAACGGACTTTCGTCCGGATGTGCGTATGATATCAGGTATCATGCCAAAAGTCAAGCCGAAAATCTGGCATTATACACATTTTTTGATTCAAAATTTTGTATAGTTTGAACAATAAAAGCATTATCGCTCAACATGAAACCCGAATGGAAAATCAGACGAAAAAGGTATGGAAAAACGCTTGACTTTTGCCGTGCCGTTTCTTATGATGAAGGGGCAATCCGAAACAGACAGGGAGCGTGAAAAAGAATGAAAAGCAGAGACTGGAAGGCGGAATTTGAAGGCCGGATCGCATGGATCCGCAGCCTGGTGGAAGGCAGCGGGGTCAGAGGCATCATTTTCGGCAATTCCGGGGGGAAGGACAGCGCTCTGGTAGGGATTCTCTGCAAGGCCGCATGCGAAAACACGGTCGGCGTCATCATGCCCTGTGCCTCCAGACGCAATTACGGCGAGGATGCCGACGACGGACGGGCCCTGGCCGAGCAGTTCGGCATCGAGACGCGCACGGTCGATCTGACCGGCGTGCGGGAGGCGGAACTCGCGGCCCTGAACGGAATCACGGAAGTGAGCGATCTCGCTCTTGCCAACATCGCGCCGCGCCTGCGCATGACGACGCTCTACACCATCGCCGCGGCGGAGGGAAGGCTGGTGGCCGGCACCGGGAACCGCAGCGAGGCATACATGGGATACTTCACCAAATGGGGCGACGGCGCCTTCGACTTCAACCCCATCGCGGACCTGACGGCGACCGAGGTGCTGGACTTCCTGCGCTGGCTCGGCGCTCCGCGGAGCATCATCGAAAAAGCGCCCTCCGCCGGCCTCTTTGACGGCCAGACGGACGAGAAGGAGATGGGTGTGAGCTATCGGGCGATCGACGAGTACCTGACGGAAGGGACCGCCACAGACAGAGACCTTGCGATCATCGAGCGCTACCACAGCCGCAGCGAGCACAAGCGCAGATCCATTCCGGTCTATACCCCCTGAGCCCCGGACGGGAGAGCGGCAAAACCGGGAAAGAACGACAATAAGCGAGAAAACCAAGGCAGCGGCCCTTTTCAGGGCCGCTGCCTGTCACTGTATAGGGCTGTTTGCCGGGGCATGCGCCGGAGAAGCGCCGAGCCCGCGGCCGCAGAGGATCATGCAGGGTCGCCGTTTCCGCGATCCCCGGCGCGGCGGGCCGCCTGGGCTTCACGGAACTGCGCTTCCAGATCTTCGGCCAGAACGAGACGGACGTTTCGAAGCTCCAGCCCGCTCTGGGCAAAGTAGATCTTCAGAAGGAAATTACTCGTGTAGCAGAGCCGGAGCTCCACCGAAACCGGGACCCAGGCGGTGTCCGCCCCGGTCAGCGTGATCTCACGGATCAGGTCCCGATCCTGAAAGACGCTGAAGGGAAGCTGGGCCATCAAAGGCTGATTCACGGCTCTGGCCTCCAGCTCCAGGCGGACGGTGCCCCGATGGGGCGTCGTGACGGCGAGGACCGTGGTCTCGCCCCGCTGCGCCCGGATCAGAGCGGCATCGAGGGGAACTTCAGGCCTGTCGAGGACGACGGGAACGGCATCCCGGAGGGAGAGGTCTTCCCGGGAGAGACTTTTTTGCAGCTCCCGGTCGAGGTCCGACTCCTGCCCCAGGCTGTGAGGCCAGCAGGGCAGCGTCAGCAGGAAGCGGCAGATGTTTTCCGCGCTGCGCACCAGTTCCGCCCGGGTGAGACGCCCTTCGGCGAGAGCACTCTCCAGGTCATCTGCGTTGCTGTTGGAGGCGGCGTCGGCGTTGACCATGTTCAGGTCGTTCTGCGCCCGGACCTGGGCCGAGACGTTCTGATAGCTCCCGGGCAGGCCGGCGGCATCGTTGGCCATGGCCCACCAGTCGGTCATCACCACGCCCTCGAAGCGCCATTCCCCGCGGAGAATACCCGTCAGCAGGTCGTAGTTCCCGGAGGTCCAGATGCCGTTCACCGGTCCGTAGGTGCTCATGACCGCGCGGGCGTGCCCCTCCCGGACCGCGATCTCAAAGCCGCGGAGGTAGACCTCCCGCAGCGCGCGTTCGGAGACGACCGCGTTGACATGATGGCGGAGCGTCTCCTGCGTGTTGGCGCAGAAGTGCTTGATGACGCCGGTGACGCCGAAGCGGTGCAGACCGTGCAGCTGCGCGGCGGCCATCCGCCCGGTGAGCAGCGGGTCCTCGGAGAAGTATTCAAAGTTCCGCCCGTTCAGCGGGCTCCGGTGGATGTTCATCCCCGGGCCCAGCAGACAGTCGATGCGGTTGCGGCGCAGCTCCATCCCCTCCCAGGCGAAGAGCTCTTCGTTGAGCTCCTCGTTGAAGCTGCAGGCGAGGCAGGTCCCGTTCGGCAGGGAGAAGGCGTGGGTGCCGCAGTCCATGCGGATCCCGCTGGGACCGTCGGAGCAGCCCCCCACCGGAATGCCGAAGCCCTTCAGCCGCTCCGTCACGCCGCCGAAGGCGCCTGCGATGCCGGGCGTGACCTTGGGCGAGCACATGCCCTCGCCGCGCACCATGGCGCAGAGGTCTTCATCACGAAGCTGGGCGAGAAAGTCCTGCATGGTTGTCCGGCCTTCCGCCACATCCCGGAGCTTCCAGCCCTGATCCCCCGCGTAAGGCAGGCAGGAGGGAAGATGGCGAAGGCGCTTTTCCTGCGGGGAGACGGTCTGCAGCGGCGCCGGTTCCCGGGCAGGGACAAAAGCTCCCTCGCCGGCGCGGACGTCTTTCCGCGGCTCCGGACGCAGGCGGTCAAAGGCCTGCACGGGGGCCATGGCCTCTTCACAGCTTCGGACACAGACGGTCGCGGGCAGCGTGAAGCGCCCGGCCTCTGCGGCACTGCGCACATCGGCGCCGGCCAGGATCCGGTATTCCCCGGCCTCCAGCACCCAGGAGGAGCGGAAGCCGCTGCGCCCGCTGTCGTCGTAGGAGGCGAGGAGGGAGAGCGGAATCTCAAAATGCAGAACCTCCGTCCCGCCGGGGACGAGCAGCGCCGTCTTTAAGAAGGCGAGCAGAACGCGGGCGGGCTTCCCGAGCGCGCCCTGGGGGGCGCTGCCGTAGATCTGGACGACCTGCTTTCCCGCGGCAGCGCCCGTGTTGCGGACCGTGACCGCGAGCGAAACGGACTCCGGCGCCCGGGCCGAGAAGGATGTCACATCCATCCGGAAGCTCGTATAAGAGAGGCCGAAGCCGAAGGGATAGAGCACCTTCTCCGGACAGAAGGTCTCAAAGTAACGGTAGCCGACATAGAGGTCCTCGGTCTGGACGTTCTCGGTCTTCGAGCCGAAGCTCCCGAAGGAAGGCCAGTCCTCGATTCGTTCGGCAACGCTGTCCGCCAGGCGGCCGGAGGGACTGACGTCGCCGGAGAGCACGTCCAGCACGGCGTTGCCGCCCTCCTGACCGCCCTGCCAGACATAGAGCACGGCGGCCGGGTCAAATTCCCTGACCCAGCGCATGTCCACGATGTTCCCGGTGTTCAGAAGCACGGCGGTCCTGGGAAAATGCCGGCAGACCAGCCGCAGCATGTCGCGCTCCGTGTCCGTCAGCAGAAAGCTCCCCGGCTCCGCGCGGTTGTCCTGATCCTCGCCAGCGGTGCGCCCGATCAGAACCAGCGCGGCGTCGGATTCCTCCGCCGCCCGGCGGACCAGCTCCTCGGTGAGGGGCATCTCCTCCTGAAACCAGGGTTCGGAGGCCCAGCCCTGCCCGGCGTCGAAGGGGTGATCCTCCAGCCAGGCCTCATAGACGGCGGAGAGCGCGGCGTTCAGGCGATAACGCCCGGACTGTTCCAGGGCGTCGCGGATCCCGACCACATAGTCGGTGTTGACGCAGCCGCCGGAACCGGTGCCGCTTTTATAATAATGAAACTGGGCACGGCCGAAAAGAGAGAGGCGCTCGCCGTCACGCAGCGGGAGCGCCTCCCGGTCATTTTTCAGAAGGACGATGCCCTCGGCGGCCGCCCGCCGCGCGGCGGCGGCATAGGCCGCCGGATCCCAATGAGAAGGATGCATGATCAGATACCTCGAAATCTGTAAAGTTGAATGGATCTGTCGGAGCCTGCAGCCCGCCGGGGCCTGCAGCCTGCCGGCAGACGTATCTCTCCCCGCCTCCGGCGGGGAGATATAAAACGACAGCAGTTTATCAGAGCATGAAGATCGAATCGTCGTTCTCGATCCAGTCGCTGACCGGGATGGTGCGGTACTCCGTGGGGGTGATGCGGATGACGATCTTGTCAATGCCGGCGTTGATGATCTGTCGCTTGCACATGGAACAGCTCATGGCGTCCGAAAGCAGCTCGTTGGTACGGGCATCCCGCCCGACCAGGTAGATCGTCGCGCCGATCATGTCCCTGCGGGAGGCCGAGATGATGGCGTTGGCCTCGGCGTGGACGCTGCGGCAGAGTTCATAGCGCTCGCCGGCGGGAATCTTCAGCGTCTCACGGGTGCAGACGCCGAGGTCGCTGCAGTTGCGCCGGCCGCGGGGGGCGCCATTGTAGCCGGTGGAGATGATCTCGTCGTTGCGCACGATGATCGCGCCGTACTTGCGGCGCAGACAGGTGGACCGTTCGAGAACGGAATCGGCGATATCCAGATAGTAGTTCTGCTTGCTGGTACGGGAATCCATATGGGGTCGCTCCTTTCCGGATCCGGCGCCGAAAGACGCCGGTCTGCCTGTTACCGGCATTATACGCATTCCCGGCGGCGCCGTCAAGCCCGCGCCGGGCCGGAAGATCGAAAAAGCTTCAGAAACGCACAAGAAGGCGCAAAAATAAATAAATGTAAAAAAGCCGGACAGATTGCACAAAGCCGTTGAGATTTCTGAAAGAATATGTTACAATACTGTTTCAGAATGTCTTATCGCATGGAAGGGAGAATGACCACCGTGACAGAGAAAGAACTACACCGACTGAGCCGGCAGGATCTGCTGCAGCTGCTTCTGGCACAGAGCAAGGAAGTTTCCCGGCAGAGAGCCGCCATCGAAGAACTGAAAAGCAACGCCGAAAAGGATCATGAACTGATCG
>Ga0256405_10007686_pt1 | contig 15963 bp, 9 predicted proteins | sample RumenRJG_02DNA_FD_189096 | JGI IMG/M metagenome (GOLD analysis project Ga0256405, IMG submission 189096) | Bovine rumen microbial communities from Lethbridge, Alberta, Canada - RJG_02 | ecosystem: Host-associated > Mammals > Digestive system > Stomach > Rumen | place: Canada: Alberta | collected... | reverse complement strand
TGAAATGAGCCAGGATCTGCAGCCTTGGCTGTAAAGCTCGTAGAATTTCTTTTTTTGTTCTTCTGTGATTTTTGGCAAAAGAAAACCCCCGTGTTGGATTTGCTCCAACGTACGGGGGTCAATTCACAGAAATGTGGCGGTTTTTTGTTGTAACGTTCTCCCATTGATACTTGTTTTAGCAAACCACTGGATGAAAGTTCTTCCCAAATAATAAAATAGGTATTTACATAATTGAATCGGTGTGTTAAATTACATTTGAGTTATTCATGGGAGAAGGTTAAACATGAGGAAAGGGATACTTCTTTCTTTATTCATTTTCATTGTATCTATTTTCTCTTTGTGGGCCCAAAGCAACAATTATTCCGAAGTTGTTACAATTGAGCCTACATTTTCATATCAGCATATAAGATATCATGTTCCTCAGTACAACAACAAAAGCGGTCTTGGTTTAGGTCTCTTTGTGGGCTATGACCATTTTGAGGACGACTACAGGTCTTCAGGTGTCCAGCTTTCATTTGAATACTTCCAATATCCCACATTCTACAACTATACCGACATCAAGCTCGCCGGAGTGTTCAAGGCAAGGCTCATTCCCAAGGATGATCCGAACACAAATACCAGACTATTCTTCGCATTCGGAACAGGAGCCGATTTCGTGTTCAGAGAAGATGGTGATTTCGGGGCCTATATGTATATGAGCGGCGGTCTTGAGCTTGTGTTTTTCGGTGATGACAGGAGCGATATCACCGTCAAAGCCGATGTTGCAGGCACATTCCAGAACGGAAGCGCTTTGATCCATGCCTCGGTTGGTCTGGGAATCAGACTCGGATTCGGAAAGCCCATCGAAGGTTCCAAGGAGGAAGTCGTCAGATGAAGAAACTCCGCGGAATCGTCACTGTCATCATCCTTTCTCTAGTGATTCTGCTTTCCGTTTCCTGCGAGCACAACGTCTACTTCCCCGCAAGCGATACCTGGGGAGTGCAGGGCTACGTGTTCGCCAGATTCAGTGAGGCCATAGACTACCTCATGAAGAATCCCGGAACCGGATTTGGAATCTCCAGAGACATGGTTGAGAGCGACATAGCATGGGAAAGGACCATCTATCTCCTGCGTGACGTCGGAGAGGACGAAAGGGGCGAGGCTATCGCTGTTCCTTCGGAGTTCGTCGGGCAGCTTTGCGTGAACTTCAACGGTCACGAATACTGGTTCGATCCAAGTCTGGATCAGTTCCTGGATATCCAGGGTGGAGAAAAGATCGACATCATCAATGGAAAGACTGTCATAACAGAGGACACTATATCAAGGACCGCTGCACTGACCGTTGATGTCCGCGTCGTAACCGTGGACGAGCATATGATAGACGACAGAAGAAAGGATCCCAAGGCTGTAAGCGTCGGTGAAAACGGAATTCTGGTCGTGACTTCGTCCTCGGGAGATAGAGAAAGCCTGTTGTTGGATGGAATCTTCAACATAGCCATAGGCGGACAGCTTCTGATAACAGAAGGCTATGTCTATATACAGGATGTCAACGATATAAACTCGAAGGTTCCCGGAAGCCTTGTGATCGAAGGTGGAACTATCGAGTGTCCGCATGTGGTAGCGGTGATTGTTGACGTGGCAATTCCTGAGGAGGACAGGGAAAACGTAGACGTGGATGTTGTTCACGACTTCGTGCTTCAGTGGGAAAAGGTTCTTAAGGAACCGACTTGCCATGAGGAAGGTCTCAAGCAACTGCATTACGAGTGTTCCAGCTGCGTGGCTACCGAGGATATGGAGGAGGTCATTCCAAAGCTCGAGCATCATGAAGTGTGGGCTAATGACCCGTATCACCACTGGAAGGAATGCTCCATCTGCCATGATGTGCTTGGAGATAAGGAAACACATACGTTCGTCGTTGTTGGTGGTATCACATATTGTGTGGTCTGCGGATATGTTCGGGAGGAGAGCGGAGGAGTCCAGTCCGGTTTCGATGTAACCGTAGAGGACCTGATTCCTGCAGGCTATCTGACAGCATCGGAAAAGGATCCTGTCACGTCCATGTACACGATCAATCTTACAACCACCAATCCGGAATCTGAACCGGATCACTTTATGTGGTTCATAGACGACAATCAGGTCGAAGGTGCTGAAGGAACATCCATACAGGCTGAGTACCGTTATGAGAGTTTCAACGTGATGTGCGTTTTCTGGAACGAAAAGGGCACCGGCAGCGCGTCGCTGACAATCCAGTGAGGAGGCAGGGATGAAGAGAGTGGTTCTTTTATCTGTTTCAATCCTGATCCTGGCACTGTGTCTGCTTGCATGTTCCTCCGGTCCGGAAGCAACAAAACTGAGTGTTTCCTTCAGTGACGGTTCCAGATCCATTGTCGCACTCAATGAGGAATTCGACGCCGGCAACTACTACTGGAAGTATGCGGCAAAAAAGCTCCTTAAGGAAACCGAAGGACTGACCTCCGGACAGACTTCTTCATACGATGAGGAAGGCGCAGAGTTCATACATGAGGATGAGCCCGGACTGGAAGGAAAGGTTGACGGATTCTCAGAGGGTAACTGGGATTTCCTGCTTTTCGGCTACAGAAGAAGCGGAGAAGAAGGAAATTACACCTACAGTCTCGTCTATAGCGGCGAGAGAAAGGCAGTTTCACTTGTGAAGGATGCCGAGAACATGGTCACCGTGGCCATAGGACCCGTAACAGACCATGGAAAGGGAATCATCTTTGTTGATTCAGAGAACATAACATTCGCTCCGAAAGAGGAATCCGCTGTAGGTGACCTTGATAAGAGCATTGTGGTAGCGAGGTTTTCCGATGGCCAGCAGGTTCAGTCGGAAGACGATACATATGAAGTGGAGCCCGGAGTGTATGTGGTGGGAGTCAAGTTCACTCTCAACGGATACATCTTTGCCCAAGGTTCGGTAGTTGTGAATGTGTACTCGAACCAGACGGTTACCGTGGCTGGAGAAGTTAATGAACTAGTGACGTCCGCTGATTTGGATACTCCGGATCAGACGGATGTTGAATGATAGGAGCAGATTCGGATGATGAAAAGGATTTTTCCTGTTCTTGTTATTTTGGCCCTGCTGGCTGTTGTGATTTCATGCAGCCAGAATGCAGTTTCTGCGAGAGAGGAACTTGTTTCCGTAAACTTTGCAAGAAACCCTAGGGTCTTGGTTTCCGAGCTCGAGGAGTTCGATAAGGATGGCCTCTACTGGTTCTATGCCGCCAGAAAGAGCCTTGCTACCGGTGGCACCATGCTGGATGGATCCGGCCTCAAGAGCGGAGAGACAACTTCTTATGACTGGGCCGGATCTGTTGCGGTCAAAGCAGACGGTGGAAAGGGTCTTGGAACGGTTACCGGATTCTCCCAGGGCCTGTGGGACTTCCTTCTCTTCGGATGTAAGAAGAACGGAGACGACTATGTTGTTGTCTACCAGGGTGAAGCAACGGCAGTGAGCCTCAGAAAGGGCGGAGAGAATTCCGTAAATATCATTGTCAGCCCGGTGACGACTCAGGATAAGGGAGTCCTCTTCGTCGATACTGCACACATCGATTTCAATCCCGCACGGACACCGGCAGAAGTAAATAGTATTGAAGATTTCACGAAGGAAGTCACTGTTACCAGGGTTTCGGATTCTCAGGTACAGACAGGTACGGATAATGTCTACACCATTGATCCCGGTCTCTACAGTGTCTATGTTGCGTTTACGTACATGATCGGCGAACAGAAGTACATCTTTGCAGAGGGTTCGGTGCTTTCAACGGTCTACTCCAACCTCGTGACTACCGTCTACGGTAATCTTTCGGAGCTCATGACATATGCACAGTTCGATGTCACAGGAGCCACATATCCTTCAGCTCCTGCCGGAACAATGGCCAAGGAGTGGAGTGAAGAGACTGGAAAATGGACGATCACTTTCACAAGCACCAATCCGGCATCTGTCCCGACATCGTATGCCTGGTATGTGGATACCACACTCCAGCCTGAGGCTACGACAAACACATTCGTTTATACCCCCGGAAACGAGAGCGTGAACATCACATGTGTGTTCGGAAATACCAGCGGCACAGGAAGTGCCTCTGTATTCATACAGTGAGGAATTTTACGGAGATAAGTGTGAAGTTGTTTTCATATGGTGAACATATTGAAACAGAATCATGAATTATTTGATTCAACACTTAACTACACAGGCCGGGGTTGTGACCTCTGCCTGCGCGATGGATTGTTGGACGGAAAGTGTCGAGGCATTTTCCATGAAGAATAGGAGAAGGATATGAAGAAAATCATTCTGGCAGTACTGATTGTTTTCCTCATGGTGGGGGTTATTCTGACATCATGTAAAAACGATGTTAATCCGGTTGGGGAGGAACTTGTATACGTTTCTTTCGGAGAGGACAGTTCAAGGGCTCTGATAGCCACATTGGAAGATTTTGATGCCGATGATTACTGGTGGTCATACGAGGCCCAGAAGAATGACGGCTCAGGACTCATAAGCGGACAGACTGCGTGGGATACTACCGGTGAAGGTGCCATTCCCGTTCAGGACGGAAAGGGTCTGACCACATTGGTGAACAATAATCCTGAACCCACCAAGGTTCCCGGATTCTCCAAGGGATACTGGAACTTCAGGCTGTTTGCGTATATTGATTCTGACAGAACACAACTCGCTCTTGCCTACGAGGGAGAGGCCGATGGCGTTCTCATCGACAGCACCAACCATATGGTAAATGTCGTTGTCAGCCCCGCGGGTACTGCAGACGGATTCCTCCAGATAGGGACAATCACATTCAATCCCGCATCTGCAGGCAGCTCCGCTGCATATGTCGTCCCAACTGATACCGTTTACGAATACAAGAACGATAAGTGGGTTGCTACAGAATACACACCTGATGCAACCGGCAAGTACACATTGCCTGCCGCACAGTATAAGTTCACGAGAGTGTACAAATATGAGGATATCCCTGTAGCCAGCGGCTCAGTCATCGTCACTGTCTATTCCAACCTGACAACGACAATCTCCGGATCACTTTCCGAGCTCACCACATACGCGGAGTTCGGTGCAGAGCAGAATCCGGACATCATTGCCACGACAATCGGAACGGATCCTAAGAATCCAATAACCCAGGATTGGGATTCTTCTAGTTCCGTTGTGTTCAAGACAACTGCTGCGGACAAGGTATCTGCAAGCATGAAGACCTCTGCAGCACAGAATCTGATTTCCAAGATGGAAGATGATCTGAATGCCAAGAAATCGACTTCCGGAAGCGCCACATCAGAACTGACTCTTAATCTCTCTGTGAATACTACGGAAGCAACTGCTAACACCGTCACATATGAAATAGGCATGGAAGCAACGCTCAAATACGAGAAGAAAGATGCCCAGGGCAGCGAGAAGACAACCACAACATCAACGGTCGATACTCTTGATGACTTCGTGACCGTCAGGATCGAGCTGCAGAGAGGACTCTCAGACGTCAAGGTCAAGCACTCCGATGTCGATATGACGGCATGTGCAAGCCTTGATGAACTGAACGGCAAGACGAAGGAGTCAACCGGAGCTGCTGCTGGATTCTATTTCTACCAGGATCCGTACAATGATCCCGATGATAATCCTGACCTCGGACCTGATTATAAAAAGGCCATGCTTTACATCAGGACCTATAACTTCAGCCCGTTCACGCTGAGCTACAAGGTTCCTTCATTCGTCGCTGCAATCGGAACCAAGAGATACGAGTCTCTGACAACGGCTTTCTCGGAAGCAGTTTCCGGAGACACCGTGCTGATTCTCGATGACGTTGCTCTCGGAGAATTCTCCGGTACAGCATTGAACATCGGAGCAGGCAAGTCAATTACACTGGATTTGAACGGAAAGACAATCTCCGGAACGGCCACCAACGACTCAACGAGTGCCCTGCTGGAAATCCCTGCAACATCGGCACTGACAATAGTCGATTCCGGTACCACAACCACAGGTTGCATCACATACAAGAGCACGAAGCCGGATTCGGGTTATTGGTATGGAACATACACAATCTACAACTTCGGCACCCTCACTCTTGAGGCCGGAAGAATCGAGAACACCACTGTTGGCGGTGCGAGCTACGCCATAGAGAACCATGTCAACTGGACTGATTCGGATGCCCGCTTCTACATGAACGGCGGAGTAGTGGCTTGCGCCAATGGAGACCAGGCGGTCCGTCTGTATGCCAATAACGGCAATACACCGATGAACGGAAGAAGCATCATGGTTATGACCGACGGTACAATCGAGTCCGGTGGAATCTGGTGCAACATGCCCCAGCAGCCTATGGGAATCTCGCTGACCATCAGCGGCGGTACTGTCAACGGAATGCTTGATTTCGTCTCCAAGGGCAACAAGACGAATGTCACGATTACCGGCGGAACGTTCAACTGCGACAAGCTCAGAATCAGGGCGAACGACAACCAGACTACAGACTACATCCTGATCTCCGGCGGCAACTGGACAATCGGACAGATTGAAAACCAGAATGCCGGCGGAGCGACAGAGAACACCATGTCCATTTCCGGTGGTACGTACAGCATCGATCCTTCTGACTATGTTGCTAAGGGATACTATGCTCATGATAACGAAAATAATACCTGGACAGTGAAGCCAGTTCCTGCCGGTGCCAAGGTCAGGTGTGGAAACAAGTTCGACTACGCTACTGTTACTGAGGCTCTTGCTGACTGCACGGGTGGAGAAACGATTGTCCTTTATGACGACATTACGGATAGCATCGATATCAAGATCTCGAACCTGACGATTGATCTCAATGGACATAAGATTACTGCAGCAAAAACGGCGATTCTAATGGAAACTCAACATAGTGCAAATTCTGCTGGTTCTCAGAGTAAGTCCATTTATTCTGCATTCAAGATTTCCGAATGTGAGAATGTGACAATCAAGAACGGAGAAGTTGAGTCCGCCTGGCATGTCTTCATCATAGGTGATCACCAGTGGACGATAGTAAAGTACAAATCGAATGCCAAGTGGCCTCCATATTACTACAACGGATATCATCCCATGAGACCTGCGAAGGAAGTAGTTCTTGAGAACATAACTGCAACGGCCTTGGGAAGCGACAGTTTGTTCTATTTTACAAATATCGAGGATGATCTTACACGTGCAAATCCATCTAATCGCATTGATACTGATTTGTATGGTAATTACATTTTTAAAAACGGGTACCATTCTGCTAACGACTCGAGATCCGAAGTGTTCCTCACTCCTGCGGAAGATATTGGCTATAATTACACAGATTACAAGGACAGTGTGGTCATAAAGGGAGGAAGTTACTCTGCTAATAAACTATTAGGCAATATGCAAAGCTATAGTGGTGATCATTTGTATAGAGAGGTTCTGATCGCTGAATCCGGTTCCTTCTCATCTGATGAAATGGGGCAATTCATTGATGGAAACAGCTATCTGGTTGTCAACGAACAGGGAATCTCAATGGCTGTGGAGCCCCCGACAGATTATGCTGCGAGAGTGGGCGGACGCTATTATTGCTATGAGGGCGGAGCTGATGATGCTATTGATCAGGCTTTGTTTGGGGAAACCGTTTACATCAGGGAGAATGCTTCTGTTAAGAAAGTCTTCACTCAGGGTGATGCCCTTACCGTAGTTTACGAAGTTGAAGGAATCTCATATACAGGCGCAGAATCCATTAACAATGTCTATCTTGAATTGATAGAAACGATTGATTCTGATGGCTGTACGCATCATTTCTCCATTTTGGTTCATCCCGTAGTAGCTGTTTACTCTACAGACCAAAACGAAGATTGGCACACTGCAACTAAAGTCGGAGAGTACGGGTTATTTAAAGATGCATTCAATGGTTTGGGGAGTGATGACACTATTGTACTGCTTCAGGATATAACTCTTGGAGATGATACAGTTTACAAATATAGTGGTACAAATTATAACTGCGCTGTCGGTTATGCTACAAGATCTACCATTGATTTCAATGGTCATACCATTACATATACAGGAACGGGTGCATGTATATTCTCGTCTCAGCAGTCAGGTTATCTATACTTCAAAGATTCTGTCGGTGGTGGTGGAATAACTGCTATCAACGGAGGTGTTTGTGTTTGGAAGGACAATAAAAGTTCAGACTATACTTACTTCTCCGGAGGTACCTATAAATCCTACGGTAATAACGCTCTTGTTTTGAAAGGTAAAGGCATAACTATTTCTGGTGGTTATTACGAATCCAGTACAACAGATGCAGTGAGGCAAGTAAGTATAGATACTTATGACTGTTCTGGATCAGCGACAATCGTAAATAACTCAGGAGCTATTTATGTGGCTCCGTGAACGCCGGAGATTGCATCCGGCAAGACTTGTGTAAACAACGGCGACGGTACGTACACGGTTCAGTAAGTGTGCGGGAGATATAAAGGATATTTATTGTAGGGAGAAAAAGATATGAAGAAAAGCATATGTATTCTGCTGGCTGTTTTTGTTCTGATCGGTCTTGTGATGACCTCATGTAACAACGACGTCCAGCCCGTGGAGGAAGAGCTGGTCTATGTTTCCTTCGGGGAGATGACCTCAAGGGCTCTTACAGCCACATTGGAGACATTCGATGTCAAGGAATACTATTGGTCATACGAAGCCAAGAAGAACGATGGTTCCGGACTCAAGAGCGGAGAAACAGCCGCTTGGAATGAGGACGGAGACGGTTCAGTCCAGGTCCAGGCCGGCAAGGGACTCAATTCCTTGGTGAACAACGTTTCAGCTCCCACCAAGGTCCCCGGATTCTCCAAGGGATATTGGGACTTCAGGCTCTTTGCCTATAAGGATTCTGACAGAACAGTGCTCGCATACTGGGGCGAGGCCGATGGCGTCCTGATCGACAGCGACCACCACCTTGCATCCGTCATTGTAAGCCCGACCACAACTGGCGATGGTTATCTGAAGATCGGGACCATCACATTCAATCCTGCATCGGCAAGCAGCGTGCCTACGGATCTCATCATCTTCACAGATGTGCTTCAGGATTACGAGAAAGTAGCGGAAGAGCCGGAAAAATGGGAGTGGGTCGATTTGGATCCCCAGCCTTCAGCTGTTGAGGGTGTCTATAGTCTTCCCCCGAAACAGTACAAGTTCACAAGAACCTACAGCTATCTGGGTATTCCCGTTGCCAGCGGTTCGGTCATCGTCACGGTTTATTCCAACCTGACGACAACGATATCCGGTTCTCTTTCCGAGCTGACATCCTATGCACAGTTCGCTGCCGATCAGAATCCGGATGCCGTGAATGTCTGCGCTGAAGCTACCGGTATCACATACGATGATTCCACTGCTACGGCCGGATACGTTCTCAAAACTCCCTCTACCGTAGAGAAGGCTGTTACTGCAGCAATCACAAAGAACAGCGTAGACAAGATCATGGAGTCCATCCAGGAATCCGACAGCGCTATTGATCTCAGTGCTTCAACCACGAACATGACTCTTGCTCTTGGTGTCGATACCACAGGTGCCACAGAGACAACCATCGAGTATGAGATCAACATGACTGCCACCATCAACTACAAGGAGACTGTCGGTACAGAGACCGTCAGCAGAACCACAGTGGCCGATGTCAAGAACGTGGCTGATTATGTCACTGCAGTCATCCCGATGCAGACAGGTCTCGATCAGGTCACTGTCAAACACAGCGGTCTGACGATGAAGTCCATCGACAATCCTGCAGTCTATGATCCTAATCAGGATACTCACGCCGAAGTTGACGGAGTCGACATCTGGGCCGGTTTCTACAACTACAACAAGAATACCGGTGTCCTGACAATTGTCACCAGAAGCTTCAGCCCGTTCACGCTGAGCTATGTGGTTCCTTCATATGTCGCTGCAATCGGAACGGAAAAGTATACAACGCTTGTAGATGCTGTAGATGCTCTGAAGGATGGCGATACCCTTACACTGCTGGCCGATCTGGACTTCTCCAAGGAGCCCTATTCGGCATACAAGTGGGCTGGAAGTACATACAATCCCCTAGAGATAACAAAGAACAACATCACGTTTGATCTCAACGGTAAGACCATAGAGAACATGGGTAACGCTGCCATTGCTTTCGGACATCTCCTTGCCAAAGATGGCAGAATCAGTAATGTGACCATCAAGAACGGTACCCTCAACGCAGGAAAGACAGACAACGTCACCAACAGTTATGTTCTTTGCATCGCCGGTGCCGATGGCGCATTGATCGAGAATATTACAACAGTTGGTGGAATAAATGTCTTCACGACTTCCAAGAATGTTGTAATTAAGAACAGCAACGTTGCCGGAACCAAGTATTACACCGTATGTGCACAGTCAGGATCCGATGTTACAATCGAAGGAACTACATACGTTAAGAATACCGATAGCACAGTTGCAAACAAGTCAATGTTCTGGGTTCAGGGTGCAGGAACAGACTCTGATGTAGTGACACCGGAGAATCCGACCGGCGAATTCGGGCCTTCATCAATCACCATCAAGTCCGGTAATTTCACGATTAATACCGCAGACGGTGGAGTACTTTACCTTGCAACCGGTCTTAAGCCTGTTTTAATGGGTGGAACATACAACATTGATCCGACCGAATGTGTTGCTGATGGTTATGAAGCAATTAATCATGAAACTGAAGGGTATTGGACTGTCAAAAAAGTGCCTGCTCCGAATGCAACGGTCATAAGGTATATGTATAACAAAAATAATGCCAAAGAGCTGAAGTATGCCGATATCGAAGCCTATGAACTTGTTCTCATGGACAATGGTGATATTGATGCCAGTAGTATAGACGATGTAATTCTCGCTGCTGTAGATGAAGGCACTTTCGTTACATTCCTTCCTTATTTCGATGCTTATGGCAAGGACGCATCTGATCTCCCCAAAGAGGATTACTACTATTCAGCTGGTAAAATAATCTCGCTCCCCACGAAAGACTCATCAGCGTGGAGAGTCGATTTCAAACTTACTGCAAATAATGATTTCTCTGATGGCGAAATCGGAATAGTTGGGCAATACCTCGGAAGTAATCCAGTTGCTATTGATAGTCCTAGCTGTAAAAAAGGTGATTCCGTTTATTTTATGGAAAGCGCTTTCCCCAAAGAAAAAGACTTTGTCAGATACGATCTTCTTCTCGGATTATGTAGCAGAACTGGAGCAGACGGGGACAGACAGGGCTTCAACTGTGGAGCTTATGTCAACAATCCGGAAAAGGCTTATGGAAAATCGATTACGGTTGAGTTGATTCTTACCAACGGAAATCATGAAGACGATGTTGTCTGTGCAAGTGTTGTTTGCACATTCCACGAAACTGTCTTCCCCGAAGCCACCGTCGTCGGTCCGTGAACCGGCGCTGGTTTTGAAGAGTCTTATGACGATGATTTTGAGGGTTATTTGGAAGTCTTTGTAGTCACCAATTATTGTTGATCAGTTGAGTCCAACACTCAACTGTGCAGGTAGAGGGCAAAACCTCTGCCTGCACGATGGATTGTTGGAAAGCAATAAAACTTTTTAAGGAGAAAAATATGAGGAAAGGATTAACAACACTTATGGTGATCCTCTTGGCCGTAGGCGCAATGCTCGTGTCCTGTAAGGCTGAAGTAGGAACACCGGCAGACGAACTTGTATCGGTTTCCTTCGAAGAAGCTGCCTCAAGAAGCATCACTGCTACGCTTGAGACCTTCAACAAGGATGCCTACTACTGGAAGTACGCTGCAGAGAAGGCCGATGATTCCGGACTTACAAGCGGAGCCACTGTTCCATACAACATTTATGGAGCTCTTCCCGTAAGCCAGGGAAACCCGGGCCTCGGATCCGGAAGAGGTACTGAGGCCGGATACAAGGCCTACAAGGTAGCCGGATTCTCGCAGGGACAGTGGAACTTCAAGCTCTGGGCATACAAGACAAATGACAACGGAGTCTACAAGGATTTGGTCTTCTACGGAGAGGCAAAGAACGTCACACTGACCAGAGGCGGAGACAACACCGCCAGCGTCGTGGTGAACCCCGTTTCAGAAGGTGACGGATACATCAAGATCGGTGAGATCACATTCATCCCGAAGAAGCAGGGAGACAAGACTGATCAGACCAAGTCCATCGAGGTCACGAACCCCGACGGAAGTGCAGTCGCAGGTCTCAGCTACGATTCGGAGACAAAGACATACACCGTTCCTGCCGGAGCATACAAGGTGACGGTGAAGTTCACCAATGCTGCACAGACAATCGTGTATGGTGAAGGTTATGTCATTGCAACTGTCTATTCCGGACTTACCACCACAATCGGAGGAAACCTCAACGAGCTGATCACATACGCACAGTTCGATGCAGACCTCAATCCGGATGCAGTGAATGTCCAGGCAGAGTCTGCACAAATCCAGTACGGATTTGGTGACGATGTTGAGATCAAGACAGCTGCCACTGCAGAGAAGAAAGTCTCTGCCACTGTTGCAAGATCCGATGCCGATGCAATCATAGCTTCCATGGCTGCAGAGCAGGCCGTTGATACAGGAGCAAGCACAAAGCTCAAGCTGACACTCAATGTCGACCCGACCGATGCTTCAGAGCAGAGCGTAACATACGAGATCGGAATGAAGGCCACACTGACCTACACCAAGGCATCAGAGACCCAGACAACCGAGAAGCCCGTCACATCACTGGAGAAGTATGTCATCGTCGAGATCGAGATGAGCTCCGGTCTTTCATCTGTCACTGTCAAGCACAGCGGTGATGATATGGCAAAGTGTGATACTCTTGCTGAACTCGAGGTTGCCTCATCAACAGATCCCACACATCCCGGTTACTATTTCTATGATCCTGCAGGAACCCTGTATATCAAGACAAGGACATTCAGCCCGTTCGAGATCAAGTACAAGGCACCTGCAAACTATGTTGCAGATGTTGATGGTGTGAAGTACGGAACACTTGCCGAGGCTATTGCAAAGGTCAAGGACGACGGCACAAGCACAGTCACACTTCTTGCCGATGTTGCACTGACAAGCACAGTCGAGACAACGGAGTCCTTCACTCTGGACCTTGCAGGATACGACATCACAGCAGCCAACTGCCGTGCAATCCATGTTCAGGAAGGAACACTGACACTTACCGATAAGGGAACAATTGCTGCCGGTACTGCAGTATCCACTTTCGGAGCTTCAAGTTCAGTCATCAGAGTCGGTAATAATGCCGGAACAGCTGCAGGTCTGGTGATTGGAAAGGATGTCACCATTTCTTCCTCCTATTGCTACGGTGTTTCAATTTTCGGAACAGAGACCAACGGACAGTCGCTTGAAGTCAATGGAAAAATCAAGGTAACAGGAACAGCCTCTGCTATTTCCGGAAACGGAACGAGCACTCTTACCGCCACAACCATCACCATCAATGAGGGTGCTGAGGTTTATGCCGAGAACGACTATGCGATCTATCATCCGCAGAAAGGAACTTTGACAGTTGCTGGAGGAACCATCGTAGGTAAGGGTGGTATCGAGGCCAAGGGTGGAAACGTAATCGTCAATGGTGGTGCCATTACAGCTACAGCTCCGACACAGAGCCACGAGGAATACAACAATGGTGCATCCACAAGCGGTTATGCTCTTGCTGCTGTTAAGAATCCCAACTATCCGGGAGATGGCAGCATCAGAGTCAACGGCGGAATGATCACAGGAAAGCTTATTCTTGCTACTGATGAGGAAGCTTCTTTCACAACCAAGCTTGAAGCTGCAGGTGGCACATTCACAGTCGACCCGACTGTTTATGCTGTTGAAGGTTGCGAGGTCCGCGATAACAAGGATGGCACATGGACAATCCTCTCAGCCGGTGAGATTGCAGCCAGCTGGCAATCGATGCGGGTGCAACAGATGTAACCATCGATGGTAATTACGCATATGGAACTATGAGTGATGATGTCATGTACCGCTTCGATGCCAGCGGTGAAGTCTACGTGTATGATGCAAGAAACTACAACGGTTATGATGGATCGGAAACACCGGATGATACCAAGTACACAGTCGGAAAGCTGTTTGCAGATATTCCTGGACTTACCGTCGTCGGACTGGGACAGAACTCGTTCAAATACAACACGAAGATAACATCTGTGGCATTTGCAAATGATATCACCTCTGCATATAAACCATTTGATGGCAATTCAACGGTTGAGAGTGTAGACCTTACCAATCTCACAACAGTTCCGGACAGGTTGTTCTATGGGCTTTCGAAGGTCAAGTCAGTCGAAATTCCGGATTCCGTTACAAGGGTTGAGGATTGGGCATTCTATGCTTGTACTGGTGTTGAGACAATAATCGTTGGAAAAAATGTCACATACATTGGATACAAGGCGTTTGATGGCTGCGACTCATTGAAGGTGCTCGATATTCTCGGCTCACCCGAAATCGTAAACTGGGCAGGACGTCAGTGCAAAGCACTCACTGATCTTTATCTCAGAGGTGAGAATACAACATATAACTATGACTATGTTCCGGCCGGACAGACAAAGGGTGGTCATATTATTTGCCATCAACAGAGTGGAAATCCGGGTCAGTTCAAATTCACAGTACATGTTGCAAGTGAGGAAGTCTTCAATACCTTCGCTGCGAACAACGGAGCGGGAAATAAGGCTTCTGAATACACGGCTGTCGTGATTATTCAGTAATCCATCAATCAACTACAGGGGCTATGGTCGCAAGGCCATGGCTCCTGTGATGGATTGTTGGATCCAAATGGAAGTAGGGCCGGGGAAATAACCTCAGAGGTGAATTTCTCGGTGGTTTGAGGAGAAACGGATGAGAAAGAGGTTATCAATCATATTGGCTATTTGCATGGCGGTGGTGTTGCTGGCGGTGTCATGTGATTCGTCATCTCTCAATGAAGAACTTGTCTCTGTAGCTTTTGACAAAAAGACATCAAGGGCAATTTCTGCATCCATTCCAGACTTCAATCCCAATGACTATTACTGGTACTATGCGGCCGAAAAGGCGGATGGTTCCAACCTGGTGTCAGGAAAAACCACCACATACGACTGCTCTGGCGCCGTTGCAGTCAAAAGGGATGGAGGAAAAGGTCTAGGCAGTGTGAGTGGTTTCTCCCAGGGATACTGGAACTTCAAGCTGTTTGCCTACAAATCTGTTCCGACTACCGATAAAATGGCTGACTTCGTCTATAGCGGAGAGAGCACAGGTGTTCTTTTGAGAAGTACTTCCGGAACTTCCTATGAAAACAAAGTCAATGTGATTGTGAGCCCGGTCTCAGATCCACAGAAAGCTGAGGGAACACTACAGGTTGATATCCATGCAATCATTGAGGCAAGTACACCTCAGCTGGGTACCATCGACAGTGTTTCCGTAGGATATGCAATACCTGGTGAAACCGTAACTCCAACTACTGTTACAGGTGATTCTTACAGTGTTGATGTTGCGCCAGGAGCCTATCTCGTTAAAGTGATTTTGGTATCGGGAGGGTCATCCTTCTCCGGTTCCGTGGTTGCCACAGTCTACTCGCAGCTTACTACTGTAGTAGGTGGAAGTATTGTAGGAACTGTGGTGGGAGGTAATTGATAAGGAGTTTATTGGGATACCTTTTCCCGGAGGCTTGCCGAACTCTATGCCCAAAAACAAGGCGAGGCAAAGGGAAAAGGAATCCTTATATTGCGTTTGATTTTGATATTTCTGTCCTGTATTTATTCTCTCTCATGAATAACTCCAAATGATACAGTTTACGACAGAGTATCAAATTTAATATCTATAGAAGCCGGGTGTGGTCTATTTTCCAATCCATGCCCGGCTTCACTCTTTGTAACTATCAAACTGAAAAGCCGCTTACTGAACGATTACTGGTAAGCGGTGAATAAATCCACGCTGTTTTCCTGAGCATTAAGCATTACTGTTAATGCCATGGTGGAACCATGCAGCTGAACATTGAAGAATATGATTTCTACGTGCGACCCGGAGTGACCGACATGC
>Ga0256405_10007684_pt1 | contig 15970 bp, 13 predicted proteins | sample RumenRJG_02DNA_FD_189096 | JGI IMG/M metagenome (GOLD analysis project Ga0256405, IMG submission 189096) | Bovine rumen microbial communities from Lethbridge, Alberta, Canada - RJG_02 | ecosystem: Host-associated > Mammals > Digestive system > Stomach > Rumen | place: Canada: Alberta... | reverse complement strand
GTAGCCGCCGTGGATGACGACCTCGATGGGCAGCACGGCATTTTCGACGATCTCGCGCAGCTGCTCGAAGGAAAGCTCGAGGGAGGCACAGGCCTGCGTGATGCCGTTGTCCTTCATGAAGACGGTCGCGAGATGGTTGAAGAGGTTGAAGGAGAGGTCGGCCTGCACGGGGAGGTTCGTAAGCGACTGCGCGAGCTTGAGCGCGCCGAGGTTGCTGACCATGATGCCTGCGGGCTGCTGCTTCCAATCGCGGATCGAGGAGAAGAGCTGCTCGAGCTCACCGCATTCACGGCGCATGGTCGTGCGCGGCGTGTTGAGCACGACACGTACGTTTCGCTCCTGCGCGTAGTCAAGGACCTCCGCGTAGTCCGTGAGGCGCCACGGACGCTGCGGGCGGAAGGCCTCGCCGCCGACGTAGACGACGTCGGCTCCCGCATCGACGGCGGCTTTTGCCGCTGCCGGCGTGCCGACGCGCACGGCGAGGGTGCGATGCGATGCGTTTTCCTTCTGGATGGGGCGTTCCTGCTTGAGGATATCGTCCTGAAAACCAGCTTCCTTCACTGCCTCAGAGAAGAAGCGCGGCTCGCGCGTGCCGTCGAATCCGATGTCCTTTGCCGTCGGCTGGCCGAAGGCAAAGGTCGTCGTGAAGTCGCGTGCGCGGTTCTCATAGAGCTGCTTCCAGCCCTCCTCATCCGTCGCATAGCCCGTGGGGTCGGCGATGTAGGCGTCGATGGCCGCGCGGTAGGTCGAGACGATGCGGCGCAGGAAAGGGGCGGGGCGCATGCGGCCCTCGATCTTGAAGGAGAAGACGCCCGCCTGGATGAGTTCCGGAATCGCGCGGTACATGCACATATCCTTGAGCGCGAGCTTGTAGGGGCCAGGGCCGTTTTCGTCGAGACGCTTGCCGCTCTCTTCGTCGATGAGTTCATAGGCCCAGCGGCAGGGCTTGAGGCAGCGGCCGCGGTTGCCGCTCTGCCCGAAGACGACGCCGGAGTGGATGCACTGGCCGCTCTCGGAGATGCACATGTCGCCGTGCATGAAATATTCGACCTCGATGCCTGTGCGCGCGCGGAAGAGCGCGAGCTCGGAAAGCGTCATCTCGCGGCCGACGACGATGCGCGTGATGCCGTACTCCTTGAGCTTCTCAATGGCGTGCTCGTTGTGCGTGTTCATCATGACGGAGGTGTGCAGCGGGATGGTGATGCCCATCTCATGTACGAGCTCGAGCACGGCGAAGTCCTGTACGAGCAAAGCGTCTGGCTGGATTTCTTCCAAATACTGGAGATATTCTTTCAGAGCGGGTAATTCCTCGTCGCTGATGAGGTTGTTGAGCGTGATGTAGAGACGCACGTCATGCGCGTGCGCGTAGTCGATGGCCTTCTTGAGCGCGGCGTCATCAAAATTGAAATCGCCCTCGTGCATGCGCATGTTGAAATGCTTGCCGCCGAGGTAGACGGCATCAGCACTTGACTCCACGTCGGCGACGAGTGCGTCCCAAGTGCCGGCAGGAGCCAGAAGCTCTACGGATTTTCGCGTCAATATCATAGAAAAAGGAACCTCTTTTCTTGTAGTGATTGCGGCGACGTGCCAGATTTTCGTGACGACGCCCGCCTGGTTGCTTCCTCAAGTATATCAGGAATGGACGTTGCGGGCAATAGAATCCCGCGGCATGTCTTGCCTAAAGCCGGTAAGTGTAGTATGATGAAAATTATCTATGGGAACCCTGAGAGATATGAGTTTCCCGTATGCGGACATGAGGAGGAAGCAGATTGCTGGAACGGTTGAATTTCGAGATGGAGGAGCAGACGCTTGCCGCTGCCGTCGTGGTGCGTGGCCGTCAGGTCTTTTTTGCCTGCTGGCATGGTGAGGCGCCCGCTGGCGGTCCCTCCTGGCGGCCTCTGGAAAATGGACGCCGCTTCCTGCGTCGTCTGGAGCGTGTACATCTTTCCCAATGGAAAAAGTCGTATCGCGCGGAATCACCTGAGGATGCGGTGAGCCCTTGGCAGCTTTCGCTTTCCGATGGCGGCGTGCGCCGCGTCATCAAGGGCAATGCCTATCCGGAAAATTGGGCGGCGTTCGTCGATGTGATGAACGAGCTGCCGGGACTTGCCCTGCCGAAGGTGAATCAGGTCGAGGTACTCCAGCTCCTTTATGAGGGGGCGCTTGCTCCCGTGCCGGGGAACGTTTACGCGCCGCGTCAGTCCGGCGGCACGCTGGTCGAGAAACTGGTCGTGAACCGCGGCAAGCATATCCTGATCCTTACGCGCCACAAGCAGGGATTCGGTACGGAGCGTCATGCGTTTGACTCCGTGCGCAACGTGCCGCTGCTGCTGAAGCGCGTCGACGCTTCGCTCTCCGCGCTCTCCGCATTGCCGGAGCAGCCGGGCGGACGCTTTAGCGAGAGAGATGGAGAGCGTCTCGAACTCCGTTTCATGCGCCGTACGGGAGAGGAGCGTCAGCTGATCTTCGGCGCGCGCAGCACATGGCCGGAATGTCTGCGCGCGCTCCTGCGGGAGATTACGGTGCTCACTTATGATGTCAAGAGCGAGCTGCTGCAGAATACGCCGCAGGCGCCGTCCGCGGCAACGCCGACAGTTCCTGCGGCGCAGCACCAGGTAGAGAAAGAGGACGGGGAGGAAGCAAGATGAAACTGATCTCCTGGAATGTCAACGGCCTGCGCGCCTGCCTGAAAAAAGGATTCATGGAGTCTTTCCGCGTGCTCGATGCGGATATCTTCGCGCTGCAGGAGACGAAGATGCAGCCGGATCAGGCAATCCTCGACCTGCCGGGCTATCGGCAGTATTGGAACAGTGCGGAGAAAAAGGGGTATTCCGGCACAGCGGTCTTCTCGCGTCTCGAGCCGCTTGCCGTCACCTGCGGCATCCGCAGCGAGGAACATGATCGTGAGGGACGTGTGATCACCTTGGAGTTCCCGTCTTTTTATTTTGTGACGGTCTACACGCCGAACTCCAAACGGCAGCTGGAGCGGCTCGCCTATCGCATGACCTGGGAGGATGCGTTCCGCGCCTATCTGCTGATGCTTGACGCGAAGAAGCCGGTCATCGTCTGCGGCGACCTCAATGTCGCGCACGAGGAGATCGACCTCAAGAATCCCAAGACGAATCATCATAACGCCGGTTTTACGGACGAGGAACGCGCGAAGTTTACGGAGCTCCTGAAGGCGGGCTTCCTCGATACTTTCCGCACGCTCTATCCGGAGCGCGCGGGCATCTATACCTGGTGGTCGTATCTGCGCAAGGCACGTCTCACGAATGCAGGCTGGCGCATCGATTATTTCGTGGCGTCAGAGAGACTGCGCGGTGCCATTGTCGATGCAACCATCCACAATGAGATTTTTGGCAGCGACCACTGCCCGGTGGGATTGGAGATCCGGTTATGAAGAACCCGCTGCATTATCAGCTCTCTGAGTATGACTGCGGGCCGACGACGATGCTCAATGCCATAAGCTATCTCTTTGAGCGGGAGGAGATCCCGCCCGAGCTCATCCGCAACGTCATGCTCTACTCGCTCGACTGCTACGGCAAGGGCGGTGCGCCCTGCAAGGCGGGAACCTCGCGCATGGCGATGATGTTTCTCGCGAACTGGCTCGACGGCTACGGCCAGGCGACGTCGCTGCCGCTCTCGAGTGTTTACCTTGCAGGGAAGGCTGTCTCCGTGCGGCCGGAAAGCCGTGTCTTGGATGCATTGCACCGTGGCGGCGTGGCTGTGGTGCGGCTGTTTTACGAGGTGGAGCATTACACGCTTTTTACCGGCGTGACGGAGCATGGTATCGAGCTTTTCGATCCGTGGTACGTTCCCGCAGACAGTCAGGAATTTTCCGGGACGGGGATCGAGCTCACGCTCGCTCATCCGTTCGCGTATAATCGCGTCGTGCCGTTTTCCTGTTTTGAGTGTGAAAATTGCTCGAATTACGCGCTTGGCACCATCGAGGATCGGGAGGCTGTGTTGCTCTTCAATGAGCAGACGAAACGGACAGCGGCTGACACGATAGAATATTTCATCTAACTAGAAAAAGCCGACCTCCGTGCGGAGGCCGGCAGGAGAGGAAGGAGCGTTCCTCAGATCCGACAGGACATCATTGGAATTTTTCGTTGTGCACCTTGCTCCAGTCGAGCTTTTCGACATCGTGCGGACGCGCTTCTTTGAGCGGATGTCCAAGGGAGAGGATGGCCTGCAGCTGGTATTTCTCAGGAAAACCGAGCAGGGAGCGCACGAAGTCTTCGGTGGTGCGTCCATCCTCCGCCTCGCGGCCGCGTCCTTGGATATAGCAGCTGCCGAGCCCGAGCGAGCTCGCCTCGAGGTGCATGTTGATCGCGGCGATCGTGCAGTCTTCGATGACTGTGTCCGTGATGGTCTTGTCACCGATGACGATGACGGCGCAGGCGGCTTTCGCCAGCATTTTGGCGACGCCTACGCGGCAGCCGCTGAGCTTTTCGAGCATGGCGCGGTCGCGCACGACGATGAATTGCCAGGGGAATTTTGATTTTCCCGAGGCCGACATGAGACCGACGGCGAGAATGCGGCGGAGCAGATCATCCGCGATGGGCTCTTCCGTATAGCGGCGGATGCTGCGGCGCTTGACGAATTCCTGGAAAATATCGGACATGGTGATTCCTCCTTCTGGCTGCTACGATGAACGCCCGTGTCCATTATATCGGAAGTGGAGGAAAAGCGCAAAAATAGGCGTGGGAGGGACGCACTTCCCTGGATTGTATTTTGGAGGAATGAATTTTGTCAGAATTACAAGAAGAACTTCGCCGGGAAATCGAGAAGCGACGCACCTTCGCGATTATTTCTCATCCGGATGCCGGTAAGACGACGCTCACGGAGAAACTCCTGCTCTATGGCGGCGCAATTCATCTCGCGGGTTCCATCAAGTCGCGCAAGACGCAGCGTCATGCGGTGTCTGACTGGATGGAGATCGAGAAGCAGCGCGGTATCTCGGTCACGAGTTCGGTGCTCCAGTTTGATTATGACGGCTGTCGGATCAATATCCTAGATACGCCGGGCCATCAGGATTTCAGTGAGGATACGTATCGTACGCTCATGGCCGTTGACAGCGCGGTCATGGTCATCGACGTCGCGAAGGGCGTCGAGGCGCAGACGAAGAAGCTCTTCAAAGTCTGCAGTGAGCGCGGCATTCCGATTTTCACGTTCGTGAACAAGCTCGACCATTATGGCAAGGCGCCTATCGATATCATGGATGAAATTGAGAATGTGCTCGGCATCCGTTCCTATCCGATGAATTGGCCGATTGGCCAGGATGGCCAGTATCTCGGCGTCTATGACCGCCGCAACAAGAAGGTGTTGCTCTTCGCGGCCGATACGAGCCACGGTCAGCAGGCGCGTATTGCTGATGTCTATGAACCGGATGACCCGGCGGTCGTCGCGCGCATCGGAGAGGAAAATTTCCAGGCGCTCAAGGATGATATCGATTTGCTCGACGAGGCCGGTGAGCCGTTCGATATGGAGAAGGTCAATGCAGGCGAGCTCACGCCGATGTTCTTCGGCTCGGCTATGACGAATTTCGGCGTGCAGGACTTCCTCGAAGGGTATATCCGCATGGCGCCGACGCCGCAGCCGCGCCCGTCGAGCGACGGGCTCATCGCGCCGGATGACGAGAAATTTTCCGGCTTCGTATTCAAGATTCAGGCGAACATGAACCCGGCGCACCGTGACCGCCTCGCGTTCATCCGCATCTGCTCCGGGAAATTCGAGCGGAACATGAGTGTCTGGCATGAGCGTTCGGACAAACTCATCAAGCTCGCGCAGCCGCAGCAGTTCCTCGCGCAGGATCGGCAGATCATCGATACGGCGTATCCGGGCGATATCGTCGGACTTTTCGATCCGGGTATCTTCGGCATCGGGGATACGATCTGCGATGAGCACCATAAGTTCAAGTATGCGGATTTCCCCGTGTTCCCGCCCGAAAAGTTCGCGCGCGTGCAGGCGAAGGATACGATGAAGCGCAAGCAGTTCGTCAAGGGAATGGAGCAGCTCACGCAGGAGGGCGCCATCCAGCTCTTCCAGCAGGCCGGCGCGGGCATGGAGTCGTATATCGTCGGTACGGTCGGCACGCTGCAGTTCGAGGTGCTTGAATACCGTCTGAAAAACGAATATAATGTCGATATCATCATGCAGATGCAGCCCTATGAGGTTGCGCGCTGGCTGGCCTTCGAGGATGGCCGCGAGGTAACGCCCGCGAGCCTCAAAGGCGCGGATCGCGGCATGTTCGTCTACGACCGGCACCAGAATCCCGTGCTGCTCGTAAACAATGAATGGGCGCTCGGCTGGATTACGGATAATAATCCTGATCTTTTGCTGAACCACGTGCCGTTTGACAAAAAAGAGGCCTGATTGCTTGCCTTCCCGATGTTGTCAAGCGGGATGCAGTGCAGTTGAATAGATGTAGGGGCATATTGCGATGAATGATCTCTGACGCTTCTCCGCGAAGAAGGAAAGAGACAAGTGGACAGCGTATTATTATAGTGATACATACATTGTTTGGGGGTGTTTTTTTTGATACGCAAAGGAATTATTTTAGCCGGCGGCTCTGGCACGCGGCTCTATCCGCTCACCAAGGTGGTTTCCAAGCAACTGATGCCGGTGTATGACAAGCCGATGATTTATTATCCGCTTTCGACGCTCATGCTGGCGGGAATCCAGGAAATCCTCATCATCACGACACCGAAAGATCAATCGCTTTTCTCCGCGTTGCTCGGTGATGGAAGCCAGCTTGGGATTTCTATCCAGTATGCTGTGCAGCCGCGCCCCGATGGTTTGGCGCAGGCATTCTTGATTGGCGAGGACTTTATCGGCGGCGAAGGTTGCGCGCTGGTGCTCGGCGATAATATTTTTTACGGCTCAGATTTGGCGCAGGCGATGCAGCGTGCGGCATCCCATGATGATGGTGCAACGGTTTTTGCCTATTATGTGAGCGATCCGGAGCGTTACGGCGTTGTGGAGTTTGACGCCTCGGGACGGGCATTGAGCCTTGAGGAGAAGCCGTCTGTACCGAAGTCGAACTACGCGGTGACAGGACTCTATTTCTATGACAGCGATATCGTGGACATTGCGAAGTCCATCCGCCCCTCCGCGCGCGGCGAGCTTGAAATCACCGATGTCAACAAGCGCTATCTCGAGGCGAAAAAACTTCGTGTCGAGAAGATGCGGCGCGGCTATGCGTGGCTCGATACGGGAACACATGAGTCGCTGCTGGCGGCGGCGAGCTTTGTCGGCACCATCCAGGCGCGTCAGGGCCTCAAGATCGCCTGCATCGAGGAGATCGCCTATCGCATGGGGCGTATCGACCGCGCACAGCTAGAGCGTCTGGCGGAGCCGCTCAAGAAAAACGAGTATGGCAAGTATCTGCTGCAGCTCGTAAATGAAAAATAACAGAGAAGGATGGTATCTATATGAATATTATCGTGACCGGCGGTGCCGGATTCATTGGCAGTAATTTCGTCTACTATGAGCTCAAGAAGCATCCGGAGGATCGGATCATCTGCGTCGATAAGCTCACGTATGCAGGGAATCTCGAGACACTTGAAGCGGCGCTCAAAAAGGATAAGTTCAAGTTCATCCGCGCCGATATTGCTGACCGCAGGGCCATCTACCGCATCTTCGAGACGGAGAAGCCGGATATTGTCGTCAATTTCGCCGCGGAAAGTCATGTCGATCGGTCCATCGAGAATCCGGAAATTTTTCTCCAGACGAATATCATCGGCACGAGCGTCCTGCTCGATGCCTGCCGCAAGTACAGTATCGATCGTTTCCATCAGGTGTCGACGGACGAGGTTTACGGCGATTTGCCGCTCGACCGTCCAGACCTCTTCTTTACGGAGGAGACGCCGCTCCATACGTCGAGCCCGTACTCCGCTTCCAAAGCGTCGGCGGATCTGCTCGTGCAGGCGTATCACCGCACCTACAAGGTGCCGGTGACGATTTCCCGTTGCTCGAACAACTACGGCCCGTTCCATTTCCCGGAGAAGCTCATTCCGCTCATGATCATCAATGCGCTCTCTGATAAGGAACTGCCGGTCTACGGGACAGGCGAGAATGTGCGCGACTGGCTCTACGTGAAGGATCACTGCGCTGCAATCGATCTGATCATCCGCAAGGGACGTGTCGGCGAGGTGTATAATATCGGCGGGCACAACGAGCGCCGCAATATCGATGTGGTAAAGACCATCCTCAAGGAGCTCGGCAAGCCGGAGAGTCTGATCGCGCACGTTGCTGACCGCAAGGGGCATGACCGCCGCTATGCCATCGATCCGACGAAAATCCATGAGGAGATGGGATGGGAGCCGACGACGAAGTTCGAGGATGGCATCAAGCTGACCATCAAGTGGTATCTTGAGCATCGCGACTGGTGGATGGGCATCATTTCCGGCGATTACCAGACATACTATGAGCGCATGTATGACCAGCGCGCAAAGATGGAGTATGCAAAAATCTGAGGTGGAAGAAATGGGAGAAAAGCAAATCCCTGCAGAGCGGTTGCGTGATGATGTGATGTGCAGGAAAGTCGCGGTCTGGCTCTGCGATCATTCATTGAAGAATGTCTCATATTATGTGCAGGAATGTTATGAGGAGCTCAAGGAATATGAAGCCGGTGTCCTGCCAGTGCGCATGCTCCAGGGCATACAAGAGGGGCGGCAGAATGCGTCTATCGGCGAGGAACAGGCGAGGGAATTGCTCGATGGCGAAATCGCCGAGGCGTGTCGCCAGATCGACCTCTGGGAAGCGCAGCCTGGGGATACGAATGCCAGGTTCTTCCGCATGAAATATCAGCAGGTGAATTGGGACGCATGAAAGATCGCAGGAGAAATAAGAAGAGCATCGCTCTCTTTCATTTGTTGTTCGTTTTTGCGTTATTGCTCGGCAGTTGTCTGCCGGGCATTTTCGCGTGTGCCGCTGCGCGTGCAAAGCAAGTAGCGCCGGATGCCGTGCCGCTGCGCGGTGTGGTCGAGGGCTTTTACGGTACGCCATGGACACAGCAGGAACGGCTTGATATGCTCTCGTTTTGCGGTCGCGTGGGATTCAACGCTTATATCTATGCACCGAAGGACGATGCCTATCATCGGAGTCAGTGGCGCCTGCCGTATCCGCCGCAAAAGCTCACCGAACTTGCAGCGCTCGTAAAGGCGGCGAAGGCGGAGCGGGTGCGTTTCATTTTCGCTGTTTCGCCGGGCATGGATCTCTTCTATCGTGGGCATGCCGGGGCGGAAGACCAAGCGGCTATGTTGGCGAAGTGCGAAACGCTTTACGGCGTGGGCGTACGTGATTTCGCCATTTTCTTCGATGATATCGAGCAGAAGGATGGACCGGGGCAGGCGGCATTCCTCAACGCAGTCTCTGCGCGGCTGCGGGCGCGCCATCATGATATCGGTGCGATCCTCACGGTACCGACGGAGTACTTCCGCGCGGATATGGTTGATGCAGCGGGGGTGGTCAAACCGTATACCGCCTCGTTTTCCAAGTTGCTGTCACCGGATATCCTCGTGCTTTATACAGGAGAAGGCGTCGTGAAGGGAAATCTTACGGCGGAGGAGTACCAGGCGGCAGAGGGGATTTACAGCAGGCCGCTCGGCATCTGGTGGAATTATCCTGTCACGGATTACAAGGAAACGAATCTGGCGCTCGGTCCCGTGGAGAATTTGCCGCTCAAGGGGGTGCCAGCCGTTTTTTTCAATCCCATGAGGCATGAGCAGATGTCGCGCATTTCGCTGGCGACAGCGGCGTCCTTGGCGAATCATCCATCTCATTACGAGCCGCAGACGGCGTGGCAGGAGGCCGTAGAGCGTCAGTACGGCAGTCTTGCGCCCGCGATGATGACGGTTGCGGAACACGCGCAGCATTTGGAGACGAGCTGGGCTGACATTGGACGCAGCGATGCGCCGGCTCTGCGGCAGGAGATGGATGCGCTTTGGCAGAGTTATCCGCGCGGTGTCTTGCTTCGCCTTCGCGTACAGCGCCTCGATGACAGGCTGGCACAGATAGAGATGGCCACAGAGAAGCTGCTGCTGGAACTTCCCGGCACGCAGCTCGCAGAATGTCGGCCGCAGCTTTTGCAGCTGCAGCGTATTGTGCGGGCTGATCGCTTGGGCCTTACCCTGTTGGCTGCACGCAGGAACGGCAAGATGACCGCCGCGCAGCAAACATCGTTCCTCGCCGCGCGGCAGGCAGTCATTGCGCATGATGGGGAAGCGCGCATCTCGGAAAAGACGGCGCGCGCTTTTCTCGATGAATTGGCGGATCATCTCAATCTCGTGAATGAGACGGTGGGAAATTGACGTTCGCGTCATGTTCTGGAGGAGATCTTTATGCTGACGTATTCGTTTGACAAGCTCGGCAAGATGCCGCTCTATGAATATCTCTATCGCTGTATTCGCAAGGACATAGAAGAGGGACGCCTGCAGGTCGGTGAAAAACTGCCCTCGAAGCGGGCGCTGGCCCGTCAGTTAGGCATCAGTACCATTACGGTGGAAGGAGCGTATGGGCAGCTGACGGCAGAGGGATATTGCAAATCTCTGCCGAAGCGCGGGTTCTATGTGACGGAGGCTGCGCGCGTCATACAGAAGGAGCAGGCGGCAGTGGCCAGGTCTGCGCCGTCAGAGAAACCAGTCGCCGCGCTGGCCGATACTGCGCCGCCTGCCTATTTCGTCGACTTTGCCGAGGGCGGCGTCAATGCCGAGAACTTCCCTTTTACGACGTGGACGAAACTCCTGCGCCAGGTTGTCGCAGAGGATGCGGCCGCACTGATCGAGCGCTCCCCAGGTTTTGGTGTCTATCGCCTGCGAGCAGCGATTGCCTCGCACCTTGCGCATTTCCGCGGGCTCAAGGTAGCGCCGGATCAGATCGTCGTAGGCGCAGGGACGGAGTATCTATACGGCCTGCTCGTGCAGTTCTTTGGGAGAGAGAAATGTTTCTGCGTGGAGAATCCTGGGTACGGGCGCATCCGCAGGATTTATGAGAGCTGCGGTGCTCGCTGCGTATTGGCGGGGCTTGATGATGCGGGCGTCAGACCGGATGAGCTTTGCGCGAAAGAGGCCCAGATTCTCCATATCAGTCCGTCTCATCATTTCCCTACCGGCATCATCATGCCGGTTAGTCGCCGCTATGAGCTGCTCGGCTGGGCGGCGGCTTCCTCGGACCGCTATATCATCGAGGATGATTATGATAGCGAGTTTCGTCTCACAGGACGTCCGATTCCCACATTGATGGGAATTGATGTTGAGGGCCGCGTCATTTATATGAATACCTTTTCCAAGAGCCTGACGCCCACCATCCGTATCAGCTACCTTGTCCTGCCGCAACGCCTGGTAGCGCCTTTCGCGGCGCGGCTGAATTTTTACAGTTGCACGGTTTCCAATTTTGAGCAGTATACGCTCGCACGCTTCATCGAGAGCGGGGCGTTTGAGAAGCATATCAACCGCATGCGGACGCTCTACCGCAAGCGGCGGGAGCAACTGCTTTCCCTGCTGCGCAAGAGCCGTTTCGCACAGCGTATGGAAATCATCGAGCACGGCTCGGGCCTGCATTTCCTCGTGAGGTTCCATCACGCGGGCAATGACGAAACGATTGCAAAACGCCTCGCTGCGCAGGGCATCCATATGCAGTCGCTTTCGAGTTACTATACGATGCCGGAGCTGGCCGCAAAAGAAAAAATCTCCGACCTGCAGCACCTCTTCGTGCTCGATTACTCGAGCGTTGAAGAAGCGCGCATGCCGGAGGCCGTGCGCCGCATAGAGCGTCTTTTCACTTGATCCTGTTTTCTTCCATGTCGTAGGTTAATGTTTCCGCAACTGTTTCTTTCCCTTTTTCGATACAGACGACGTGTCCGTAGAACGTCACCGTGTGCTCGTTCCAGTTGCAGCTCGCGCTTTCCGCGCGGATGATGAGGCCGGGGTGCTGCAACGCGACACGGCCAAAGAGCACGGCGGCTGGCGTGAAGCCTTCGAGGCAGACGGCATCCGCTGTGAAGTAGATGTCATCGCCAACATGCATTTGCACGTTGCCTTGGCCCCAGATCTCAAGTTCCGTTGCGCTGACCTGCGCGTCGTCCATCTGTGTGATGCGGTTGTCGAAGATGACTGTGACATGGCCCGTGAGATGGTATCGGCCAGTATTTTCGTCAAATGTGGTGGTATCGGCGCTGACCGTTGGCTTTTGCGGCGCCGATATGGCTACGGCAGGAGGAATGAGCAGGAAAAGCAGAGACAGGAACATCAATAAGAAGTGGCGCGAGTGTTGCATAAGCGGTCATCCTCCTTTGGGAAGTATCATACATTCGAGTTGCATGGTTCTTTCAAGGTCAATGTATATTATATCACGTTTGATTTAGGAAAGGCTTTAGGGCTTTTGTAGTCATGCGGGAATTTTTACTGGAAACCTGATAGCTTGCATGATATAATTCAAAGGTCGGGGACTGGGAGAACAGGGTTTATGGAGTTCATTCATCCTATGATTGCTCAGTGATCTCATATAAGGTTCTCGTTATTTTGCAAATTTCAGGCTAGGAGCCTGCGCGATACAGGGCGGTGTTTTTCATCAATACACAAGAGTCACTTGAACAGAAATCGAGCAAGGGCGAATCGTTCCTGAAGGGGACGTTCATCCTCACGATTGCCGGTTTTGTCGTCAAGGTTATCGGTTCCTTGAATTGGATTTTTGTTTCGCGTATTCTGGGCGGCGAAGGCATCGGCCTTTACCAGATGGCGTTTCCTATTTATTTTCTCGCGATGACAGTTTCCCAGGCCGGTGTGCCGGTGGCGATTTCCATCATTACAGCGGAGCGTGTGGCGCTTAAGGATATCTGGGGGGCTAAGCGGGTCTTCCGCATTTCGATGACCTTCATGTTGCTTACGGGTATCATTTTTTCCTTGTTGACTTTTTTTGCGGCAGATTGGCTGATTGATTTTCATTTTATCCGCGATGCGCGCGCGAAGATGGCAGTACAGGTGCTGGCGCCGACGGTCTTCTTCGTGACGTTGCTGGCGAGCTCCCGCGGCTATCTGCAGGGGTGGCAGCGGATGACGCCGACGGCTGTTTCCCAGATTGTCGAGCAGATTTTCCGCGTGGTCACGATGATTCTGCTCGCCGATCTCCTGTTGCCGTGGGGACTTGATTACGCGGCAGCGGGCGCATCGCTCGGTGCGCTCGCGGGAGCGGTGACGGGACTCATCGTCCTCGTTTACTTCCATTGGAAGCTCGATCGCGATATCGAGCGTGACTACGGAAAAGAGCTTGCGCCGCCTGGGCAGGGGCAGGAGTCGGCCGCGAAGATCATGAAACGCATCTTCATGCTCTCTCTGCCGGTTTCCGCCTCCAGCCTCATGTTGCCAGTCGTCTCGAACCTCGACCTTATGATTGTGCCACAGCGCTTGGAGGTCGCCGGGTACAGCGTTAATGAGGCGACGGAGCTGTTCGGCTATCTCACGGGCATGGCGGTGCCGCTGGTCAATCTCTCGACCATCCTCACGGCCTCCATGGCCATGAGCATTGTGCCGATCATCTCTGAGGCGCGTGCGCTCAAGCAGATGGGACGTGTCTACACGCAGACGGCAGCGTCTGTCCGCATTTCCAATTTCGTCTGCTTCCCTGCCTTCGTGGTCGTCTTTGTCCTCGCGACACCGATTGCTTCTTTGATATATAATGCACCTGGCGCGGGACCGGCGGTGATGATTTCAGCGTTTTCGATTGTCCTGCTCGGCTTGCACCAGGTATCGACAGCCATCCTCCAGGGACTTGGTCATCCGACGATTCCGATGGTGAATATGATCTTGGCTGCAGCGGCGAAGGTTTTCCTGAACTGGAACCTCACGGCGATCCCCTGGCTGGGCATCATGGGTTCCGCCTGGGCTACAGCGGCTGATATGGGTGTCGCGGCAATCATCAACCTCTTTTTTATTTACAAGTTTATCGGGTACCGTATGGAGGTGCCGCAGCTGATCAAGACAATCGCCTCGTCTGCGGTAATGGCCGTGGCGGTCAAGGGGTTCTATGATTTCACCTTGAGCTGGTGGGGCATTGGCGCTGTTTCGACGTTCGGGGCTGTATTCTTCGGTTGCTTTGTCTATATTTTCGTGATGATTCTCATCGGCGGCATTTTGGAGGAGGATATGCAGCGGATTCCTATGATCGGTCGCTACAGCATCCGTTTTTTGCGCGCCATCGGCGTGTTCAAGGTGAAAAAAGATACAGCAGCGGATGCGGCACAGGAGGATGTAAAAAAATGAAACGTCTTGTTCTCGCTTATAATCCTGTGTCTGGGCATGCGGCGTTCAAGCGGAAACTAGACTGGATCATCAAGGAATTTCAGAAGCGCAACTGCATGGTGATTCCGTATCGCACGCTGCGGCATAACCACCATTTTCATGAGTTTGTCCGTGAGGCCGCGCCGGATGGCATTATCGCGGCCGGTGGTGATGGCACGGTGCATGAGATTGTGAATCTCGTGATGCAGCACGGGATTTCCCTGCCTATCGGCATCATTGGCAGCGGCACGTCGAATGACTTCGCAACGTATCTGCACATCAATGACGATTTCGATGCGTATTTCGATGCCATCGCCGCAGGCAGCACGCGCGCGGTCGACCTCGGGCGCGTGGGGGAGGAATATTTCATCAATGTTGCAAGTGCTGGGATGATGACGGGCATTGCGCATGAGGTGCCCTCACGTCTCAAGAATGCGTTGGGAAAATTCGCGTATTATTTGCGCGGCATTGGCGAGCTGCCCAAGATGCGTGCCATGCAGTTCCATGTGAAAGCGGATGGCAGGGAATATGACTTCGACGGCTATCTTTTCGTCATCGTCAACAGTGCAACAGTAGCGAGCCTGCATGATGTTGCCCCCTGCGCTGCTATTGATGATGGAAAGCTGGATTTTCTGGCCATCCGCAAAGGGAATGTACCACAGCTCATGCGCGTGGGTACCGAGTTGCTATCCGGTCATTCTGTGCTGGAGAATCCGCACATACTGCATATCCAGGCGAGCAGCTTCGAGGTGACATCGGATGCGCTGCTGGTAAGCGATCTCGACGGTGAGGCAGGGCCGGCACTGCCGCTCAAAGTAGAGACAGTGCCGCGGGCTGTGCAGGTTTTCTGCTTTACCTAATCGGCAGTTCAGATGTTTTTTCTATGTGATGCGTGCAGATGCGGGGAGATTCGAGATAGTCGCGGCTGGAGAGATCGGGCTGTGGCAGTGTGAGTTCGCGCAGTTCGGTGGCGCGCAGATCCAAACATAACATGCGTTGGAGCGGCGATAAGTCTTTCAGAGGCTTTCGCCGCTCTTTGTCATTCAGGTACTTACCGATTTTCGTGAGGATGGGCAGGTACGCAGTGCGCTTGGCAGCATGCAGCAAGGAGGTGCCGGAGCCTGCTTTCACGGCAAGCAACCGCAGATAGGCTGGACCGCAGGCGGCGCAATGTTCGGCTTCTTCTTTTGTGAAGCCCATGAGGATATGGAGTAGTATGCGTGAGAGGCTGCTGAAAGGATAGCGCCGCGTACCCAGGTGATAAAGACATTCCTGCCAGCTGGCGGCGATGCGGACAGCGCGGAGCAAGCGATGCTCCAGTCCTTCGCGCATGTCAGCGGTATCTTGCAAGTCGCACTCCGCCATCACGTGCAATCTGGCGAGCAATGCGCGATACAGAAACTCTTGCTGTGGGTAGCGCGATGGGAAAATACTTTTCAGCATATCGAGCGTGTTTTGCGGCATGACATCGGCAAGCGCTTTCCAATCCGGGGCGGTTGTGGCACAAGATGTTGATGGATTCGCATGTGCGAGCTCCGAACGGATTCCTGAAGCGCTGGCATAGTGACAGGAAAGTGCCTGTTCATGATAGCCAGCGCCGCAGCGCGGAATGAGGAGGGGCTGCAGGCCGGGGGCGAACTGGCTGATTGTGCGCAGGTATTCGATGGCGAGGATGTTGTTTGGCTGGCGCA
>Ga0256405_10007683_pt1 | contig 15971 bp, 11 predicted proteins | sample RumenRJG_02DNA_FD_189096 | JGI IMG/M metagenome (GOLD analysis project Ga0256405, IMG submission 189096) | Bovine rumen microbial communities from Lethbridge, Alberta, Canada - RJG_02 | ecosystem: Host-associated > Mammals > Digestive system > Stomach > Rumen | place: Canada: Alberta... | reverse complement strand
TGATTGAATAATTATTCGCCAACGAGGTGGAACCATCACCTTGTCAACTGCTTTTGTATATTTATTATAACATATTCACCAGTAATGTCAACTTGAGTGAGGGTTGATAATGTCGGAAGTGGTGATTATATTAAGATTTATAAGGAGACTATATATGATTTGTACAGTTGCTATATTCAAAGAGGATGATATGTTTATAGCCAAGGATTTACGAACAAGTGTTGTAGACCAAGGTGATACTATTGATGAAGCGTTGTCTAATTTGAAAGAAGCTTTAGAATTATATTATGAAGATGATGATCACATAGAAGATTTTGAAGATGTTGTATTCACGACATCTGTAGAGGTGAGTGTGTAATGCCGTCGAAATATCCCACATGTACTTCTGAAGAGGTTGTAAAAGTATTAAAACAGCTAGGATTTGTTACAATAAGTCAAAAAGGAAGTCACAAAAAAATGTCTAATGGTAAGCATAAGGTTATTGTTCCTATGCATAAAAGGGACTTGAAAAAAGGAACATTGAAGGGAATATTAGAGCAAGGTGGAGTTTCTTTAGAAGAATTTATGCAGTATTATTCCTAATATAGTGATAATGCTCTTATAAAATAAAACTGAAAGGTGAACAGTTCAATTATGAATGAACAATCAAAGAAGTCAAAAGGATTAATAGCTCTTGTAGTTATTATAGCGTTAGTTGTAGTGGTAGCTGCAATTGTTGCTCCTATCTGGCTTAAAAATGTTGAGAAGGATAGAAGAAGCGCTGATGTAGAAGAAGCGCGTAAGATTGAGAAAACAGTTAAGGAGAATGCACTTAGTGCACAACCAACAATTATTGTTGGCTCTCCTGTGGAAGCTAATTCCGATACAGTTCCTAACATGACTACCCAGCCTTTAACACAGGGTAATGCAGTAGAGAAGGGAATTCCATTTACATATTATTATGTGAAGCAGGGACAGTCCTGCGCTGTATATGTGGGTAATGACAGGACATTTAACTTAGTTAACGACTCCCAGGCTGAGCAGTACATCAATAAGTAGGTGAAGTGATGGCAGTCTTAATACTTATGCTAGTGTTCATCTTTATATTTGGAACTATAATAGGCTCATTTCTTAATGTTTGCATCCTTAGGATTCCTAAAGGAGAGACAATTGTAACAGTACCGAGTCATTGTATGAGCTGTGGATATCACCTTAAGTGGTACGACAACATACCACTGTTTAGTTATATATTTCTTAGAGGACGATGCAGAAAATGCGGTGAGCACATATCAATTCAATATCCCATAATTGAGGCGATTAATGGAATTGCTTATGTGTTGATATTCTTGTGGTTTGGCGACTTTGAATACTTTAATTACTTAACATTTATTGATGCAGGAATATATTCACTGCTCTTTTCTGCGTTATTGGTGCTTACAGTAATTGATTGGAGAACATACGAGATTCCAGTTGGAATAAATATATTCATACTTGTCCTGGGAATAGGACACCTGTTCTTAGACCTGGATAATTGGTTGACCTACGTAATTGGACTATTCGCAGTAAGTGTTCCGCTACTTCTAATCCTGCTAATTAGCAAGGGACGAGCAATCGGCGGCGGTGATGTGAAGCTAATGGGAGCTGCAGGGTTGCTCCTAGGGTGGAAGCATATACTATTAGCATTTGTCATAGGATGCATAATAGGTTCAATTATTCATATAATTAGGATGAAAGTAAGCGGCGAAGGCAAGGTTCTTGCCATGGGACCATACCTGTCCGTTGGAATTATGATAGCCGTATTCTTCGGCGATTATATAATTAACGCATATCTGACGCTAATTGGTTTGGCTTAGATATGGTAAATGTGTTATTGATATATTAATTGACATATATATTAAGAATGTAGAGGAGAAGGAAAATGGCAGAAAAAGTGTTAAGCATTGAAATCTCGCCACACCTAACCAAAGTGGTTGAGACGGAGAGGAAATCCATGAAGGTAGTCCATGGTGCGTTCTATTTTGAGACGCCTGAGGATACCTATGAGAATGGTACAGTTAAGAGCAACCCTCAATTCAAGCTGCGACTAGACAAGGGACTGAAGGAAAACGGCATTAAGACTAAGAAGGCAATCTTTATTATCCAGGCTACCAACATTGGTAACAAGGAAGAAGTTATGCCTAAGATGAAGGAAGCTAAGATTAGGGAATATATTGACACTAATGCTAGCACATTTTTCCCAAATGGCGGAGAGAGCTTCAAGTTCACTTACCGTAATAATGGAACTGATGAGGAAGGCAAGATGCGTGCCCAGCTATTCGCTATTCCTAAGAACATTATTAAGAGTTATGAGGACTTGGCAAGGGCTTGTGGCCTAACTCTTGTTGACATCGAAGTTGTTGAGAATGGTTTAGCTAAGATTATAAGAGAGAGCTATCCTAACGGAACAATTATCAGTATTGATGTTGAGTCTATATGTACATATCTTACTATTGTTAAGAGTGGTGATATCGTGCTTCAGCGTATGATTCCATTTGGTATAGACGAAGCGCTGACAGCTCTTAAGGAAGCGGATTCATTAGGTATGGGATTGTCATACGATAAGGTGTTCGAAGAGACGACCAAGCGTGATGTTTTCTATAAGAGATTAGAAGGGGATGGTCTTGAAGAAGACGATATCAAGGATGTTGCCACAGAGGAAGTTAGATTCGTAATTGGTAACTTAACAAGATTCATCGATTACTATATGTCACAGCATGCAGAAGAGAAGATTGACAAGGTAATTGTCAGTGGTCTTGCAACATATTGTAAGGGCTTCCCAGTTCTACTTGCTAACGAGCTTAACAGAGAATTAGTTCTTGCAGATTCTACAATCATTAGAGAAGTTGCTAATAAGAAGGGTGTTAAGAACCTAGGCATCTACCTATCAGCAATTGCAGCTGCAGCTAACGCAGATAACTCTGTTGTAAGTGCTGGTAGGAAAGACAAGAAGCTAGAGTTCGGCAAATCAAGCCTTGTCAGGGCTGATGATGACTTCTCAGTTGCTAAGAAGGTATTCATTATAGCGGTTATTTTAGCGCTTGTTCTTGCACTGGCAGGAATTGGCCTTAAGATATATTTTGATCACAAGACAGATGATCTTAAGTCACAGATTAGTTCTTATAAGGATGCGAAAGAGATTAACGAGAAAATGCTGGCTAATAAGGCTAATTACGATAAGGCAATGGCAGTTGATAAGTTATCGACTGTTGCAAATGATAAGTTCCTCAATCTAATTGGTGAACTTGAAGCGAACTTGCCATCTGATGTAGTTGTATCTTCTATAGATGCTGATTCTGATTCGGTAGTAGTTGAGGTTGAATCTGCTTCTAAGCAGAGTATTGCATCACTATTATCAAGCTTTAGAACATTTAATTCAGTTAATGTAGCAGATACAATCGATATTAAGTCTACTACCAATGATGCAGGTATAACTCAATATTCGACAGCTATCAAATGCGAATATAAGTCTGATGATACTTCTTCAGCGACCGCAAGTAGTTCTAGCAGTACAACAAGTAATTCTACTAGCAGTACTTCTAATTCTACTAACAGCTCAAGTAACTCATCAAGCAGTTCTAACAGTTCTGCCAACAAGACTAATTAGAAAGGAGGCAAGAGATGAATCAATTAAAAGAAGAGATTAATGAGAAAATCCCTAAGAAAACGCAGAAAGTAATAATCTATCTTGTAAGCCTCATAATAGTAGTGGTTGTTGGACTTCTTGTATTCAAGCCAATGCTTGATAACGCTCTAACCAGCAAGAAAGAAGTAGATAAGCTTGAGAAGGAAGTAACAGAACTTAAGAAGCTTGACGCTGCAAAAGAGACTAATAAGAAGGCATCTGAAAGATATGAATCAGATACTAAGACTATATTAGCAAAATATCCTGCTGATGTATTCCCAGAGGATATGATTATGATTCTTAGTAACTTAGAATTTACAACAGGAATATTATTTACTGACCTTGAGGTTCAGAATAATAATTATGTAACAGATAATAGTGACAAGACTAGCGTGAGCCAGGCTAATAATGCTAAGTCAAGTAGCTCAAGTAGTTCTAATAGCTCTAAGTCTAGCAGTAGTACTAGCGCGAACTCTAGTAGCTCTAATAGTAGTTCAAGTAGTAGTGCTAATAGTAGTTCGAACAGTTCTAGCAGCAACAGTTCGAAGTCTAATAGTAGTTCGAACTCAAGCAGTAGCTCAAATAGTTCTAAGTCTAACAGCTCTAACGCCAGCAAGACTAATGGAACTAATACAACAGCAGCTAATGGCTCAACAACAGTTGTATCAACAGAGCAGTATGACTTATATGTAACACCTGTAGATTGCGCATTTGAAGTAAGCTATACAGGAATTAAGCAGTTATTCTCAGCACTATTTGCAAGTCCACTTAAGAAGAATGCAGAGAATATCACACTTACATATGATAATGATACAGGTAATTTGCTAGGAACAATGACTATTAATTTCTATACTATGAAGTATAAGGATAACCAAGTAAATGGACATGAGGCTATGCCTGGTGTCAGCAAAGGAACACCTAATATATTCCATTCAATTAATTAAGGAGTATGAGTATGGGAGCAAAGGATAACAATAAAGGTTTCTCCTTGCTAGAGCTTCTTGTTGCAGTTGCAATTCTTGCTGTTATAGTAACGCCCTTCTTAATGGCATTTTTTACAACAACAAAAATTAATGCTACAACTAAGGACCAGCAGCGTGCGAAATTCGCAGCAACCAACGTGATGGAGGATATACGAAGTCGCGATGTGGATTCTGTGCTTAATGAATGTACGCAACTAGAAGATGGAACCTTCCAATATACAACTACACAACAATCTGACGGTATTGAGTATACTGTGGAAGCTATCCTGGATCCTAGGTATTCGGACGCGTCTAAGTTAGATGAGGCGACAGATTACAATGCTGAGAAGATGGCACATATCTATGGAATGAATTCGGCATATGATAGTTTCTATGAACTAGATGCAACAACGGATAACAGCAAGATTGAGCAGTTAGCCGAGATAATGCTTGGTAACAGAGATGAAGAGAAGTTAAGAGAAATATATAGTTCTGTTAACCGAGAGATTATACTAACTATTGCGGATAATTCGAAGGGCGGTACTGATGTCAAGGTAAGAAGTGTATATTCTATGCCGTCTGGTGCTAATATCAATAAGGTTGAGACACAGGACCAGATAATATATTCTGATTCTACAGGAGAGATAGACCTTAGAAATGTGTATCTGTTCTATGATCCATTATATAATGGAACGAAGAAACAGGCTAGAGAGACTATAACTGTAGTCAATGAGAAGGGAATAACTTGCAGTGTATATCTTGTAAGGCAGGATTGGCCAGTAGATCAGACTACTGATAAGTATAAGAACTTCCCATTCTTTAAGTATTGCGAATATCCTGATAATGGTTCTCGCAATGACAATTATATTGTAAATGTTAGATTAAAAGAGCCTACAAGGAGTGATAGCTCTATTAAAGGTGATGACGGAGAAGTTAAGGTTCTTACAACAATTAAGACTAATATTGATGAACTCCAAGATGCTAAGAAGGTAGACGCCTATATGAAGGAGAGTTCTGACAAAGTTCTGAACGCTCACTTAAAACTTACATATAGTAATTCTGGCGACAATTACGCATTTACGAAGACAGTTGATGGTAATACATATACGGCTGCTAGAATAATGGGACTTAGTAACTTGGCCGGAGAAATAGTATCAGACCATGTATATAAAGTAACAGTTAAAGCATATAAAGGTGTAGGAGATGACAAAGAAGAAAATGCTTCAAGCACGATTACAGCAACAACTCAATAAGAATAATAAGGGATCAAGTCTTGTAACAGTATTACTTGTAGCATCAATTATTGCGGCTCTTGTAACAGTTGTCCTTGCCATTGTTCTTCTTAATGTGTATATGAAGAAAGCTGATTTGGAAGGACAGGGAGCCTTCTATGATGCTGAATCTGCGTTAGAAGAGATTAGAGCAGGACTTGCCAAGGATGAATCTGATGCAACAACTACAGCTTATCTTGATACACTATCTAACTATGCTAACTTAGAAGATGAGAAGAAGACGGTTAACTTTGATGAGATGTTCAGCGAGATTATTAAGAATAAGTTGACAGATACATCCAGTGGCTTATATAAGATTAGTACTTTAGAGGGCTATCTTAGGGAAACTAAGATGAAAGATGGAGTTGGAGCTGAAATTCTAACCAACCCTGCTGATGCACATTTTAATATCACTAAGGAAGGCGCTGTTCTTAAGGATGTACATGTAAGATATACAGATAAGAATAACTATGTGTCTGAGATTAAGACGGATATTGTGTTAGAGTATCCACCTGTTAATTTCCAGAACGCATCTTCAATTGATAATATCCTAACATATGGATTGATTGCTGATAAGGCATTCGATCCAAGAGGTTCTGTAGAAGTTATTGGTAATGCTTATCTTGGTTCAGAGCTTGGTAAAGATAATAAGATTAGTAGCGCCAACGTTGACTTCAATGCTAATGGAACACAGGAGACTAATGTAATAAGTGGAGGTAACTTCCTGTTAGATGGTTCGACGGTTAATACTAATAATATAGCCTTCTGGTCTGATAAGATTACTCTTGATAAGTCAGAGTTCAATATGAATACAGGTTCATTGTACATAAAAGATGACTTAGTGCTTGGCAACAATGCTAAGAGTAAGCTTGCCGGTAAACTTATTATGTTCGGTAATCCATGGGTTGCTAAAGATGATAAGATGGTTACTTCTTCAGAGGTTAGAGAGGCTGCTACTAAGGATATGCCTTCTTATTCTAGTTCAATTCTTGTAACTGGTTCTGATGCAGGACTAGACATGAGTGGCCTTAATACAATGGTTATTGGTGGTTCAGCGTATGTTGATACTGAATCACAAAACAAGAATCTACCTACAGGAAAAAAGAATAATAAGAATATAGTTACAGGACAGTCAATGGCGCTTAAGTCTGACCAGAGAGCATACCTTGTACCGCCTACTCTTGTTGGCGCAGAGTTGAAAGAAATCAAGGAAAATGGTAATGTTGTAAGACATGAGAATTATCAGAATGGTTTGACCAATCCTATGACTGCTAATCAATTCAAGGCACTGCAACAAGAGATTATGACTGCAAAAGGCTATACAAGTGAAAGCCAGATTCAGCCTACAGATTATGTCAATATGAATCTTGCTGAGCCTACCCTTGGCGTAAGTCTTAATGCATTCGTTATGGCTCATAATCCAACTAAGACACCTGATTGGTGGAGTAAAAATGGCTATCTGCCATCTGTTAGAGCCTGCGCATATCCTACTACAAGTGGTGGCGGTTCTATAGTATATCTATTTATAGAATTCCAGACTGTTGGTGATAATTTTACTGGTCAGCAAAATACTGATTACATACCTGCTGAAGCATTCTACAACAACTGGTATAAATTATATAATTCCACAGCTACTAATTATCAGAGATTGCTTGGTAATATAGATTATTATGCAAAATATGGAATCAAGCTTCCTAAGGATGTTAATGATAAAACTAGGATGTACTTTACAGGTAATATATTAAGTACAGAGCTATTTCCTGTTATTGTGCCTGATATTATTACACAACCTGACTTCACAATAGATCTTAATGTAGAGTACTCAAAGCAGTCTGCTTATTATCAGGATGCGTTCTTCACACTTAATAAGAACTTATCTACCAGATATGTTACTCTGACTGGAGATGAAAAGCAGAATACATTGTTTAATAACCTTATAACAGAGTCTGTGAAGGTGGGGGATGAAACATATAAGTTATCTGGAACGAAGTATTATGTATCACCAACAGGTGAAGGTGCTGTAGTTCATAAGGGAGATGTGACCTACAATAATAGCTTAGAAAACAGCTTGCGTAATGAAACGGATGTTAACGGAGATAAACATAATGATGCCAAGATTAATGTTATTATTGCAACGGGTGATGTAACTGTTAATGATAATTTCGAAGGCATGATTATTGCAGGTGGCAAGGTTAATGTTAAGTCTGGAGTTAAGGTCACCTCAGATTCTGATAAAGCTGCCAAGGCTTTGCAGGCGCGAAAAGAGGATGATGTTAATGATACAGCTGCTAACTTCGTAATTAATGCTGCTAAGTATCTACTTGGTGGTACAGGTACTGTTGATGGAGACAGTGGTGAGATTACTATGAAAGATTATGTAACATTTAGAAACTGGACGAAGCAGTAGGAATTATCATATATTTACTTAAGGTGTAGATATGGGAAGTAATTGTAAGAGACGACAACTTAATAATCAGGGCTTCTCCTTAGTAGAGCTTATTGTTATTATGATTATTATTGTTATATTAGCAACAACAGTAATAGTTTCATTCGTCAATACTGCTGACCAGAAGGTTAAGTCAAGCGCTACATTGATTACAAAATATATGGACAATGTATTAAGTAGTGCTATGTCTAAGGGGAATGCCTGGTTTAAGATAAGATACGATGATGACAAAGATAACTATTATGTTGAAGATAGTGAAGGTCATTCTGAAAAATTATCATCTAATGTAACTGTAGGTTATGATGTAGAAAATGGTGATAAGGGAGTTAAGATTGATGATACTAATTCACAGTTAATGTTCTCTTATAGCAGAGTTAATGGTTCATTTACACCTATTATTGATAGTGTTAATCCTGATGGGACATTTATCTATAAGACCAAGGGAGAAGGTTATGCATATCCAGATAAGATATATGTAACCTGTAATGATTCTAGAAGAACAATTCAGCTTTATGTTAAGACAGGAGTGTATGAGATTGTTGAGAACTAAGTCTAATGATTCAGAACTGAATAAAGGATTTACTCTTGTAGAGCTTATTGTGTCTATTGCCATATTCGCCATAGTTGCCGCTGCGATAATAGCATTTTTCAGAGTGGCAATGACTCAGTATAAGACTAATACCAATGAGGTCAATATACAGACAGAATCACAGATGACGTGGAAGAGAATAGAGAGCAATGTGTTAATTGCCACTAATGGTGTATGGACGCCGTCATCTTCTAGGATTGATTTGTATAACTATAATAGTGACGCAGAACATAAGAAGACTGTCACAAGTATATATTATAGCAATGATTCTAGTAATCATACGGTATACTATCAGGAGTACTATATTGATGAGAATAACAATATGGTTGCAATAGGAGAGCAGCAGAAGTTTGCTAATCTTGTTACTGCCTTCGAGATAAAGATATACGATAAGGATGGTAATGTGATTGATGGTAGTGGCAATCTGATTGATAAGGATGGTAATGTTGTTGGCGTGCTAACTAGTGGCACAAGGCCTTATAAGGTATCTGCTCATATAGAATATGATGCTAATGGAAGAACATATACATCTGATAATACTGTTGCAATTCGTAATACGATAGTTGCATCAAATGATCCTAGTGAGATATATGCTAACATAGAGTAGAATGATGTAGAAATTAATGCGAAGAACCTGCTTTTATTGCGGGTTCTTTTTTGCGTGCTTTTGTGGCAAAACTCTTTAATGTAGATAATGATATGCCGATGATATATATGAGGTTTTGTGGATAAACTATTTATTATGTGGTATAATACAAAATGTGTATTTATATATACATTTAGGAAACTATATAAGAAATATTATAGTTTATGTGACGAATTAGGTTGTTGTATAAGGGGTAGGAGAGTATGCTTAAAAGAATCACTAGATCCAAAGTTGTATATTGTGTTATTGGCTTTATAATATTAGCGCTTGCTGGGGTTATAATAACTAGTACATATGTAGGAATAGAGGCGTCTAGTGGTAGTCCTATGCCTAATTATATGACTAAGGAATTAGTTGATGAAGAAGGCAAACCTAATCCTCTCGGAAGTGCCAAGAATCCTTATACAATTGTTGAGATTGTACCAGACAAGGATTCAGCAATGATTGGGTATCTGATAGATGGTCAGGAGCCTAGGGACTTATTGTCTATAGGTGCGCAGTATAATAGTAATCCTGAGTCTACTGATATAGGCCCTAATTCAGCGACAGGTATTTATAAGGAGGCATTTGCATCTGAGATAAGTCCTGGTTCAGTAGTATCAGAGCCTGATGAAGAGACAGGTAAGCTTCCTATTCTAAGCATATTCAATAAGGACAAAGACACTATTAAAGTCAAACCTGAACCTTATTTTGTTGAGAAAACAGACAAGTATTCTGGCGAAGCTGCAACTGATAATGTGGCTTATTCGCAGTACGGATATTTCTATAAGGTTCAGAATGGAACAGGATATTATAAGTATGAGGATGGAATCTTTAAGCCGGCTGAAGGAACAAGTGGTAATTTCAATTGGAAATGCCTTGGACACTTTAAGTATGTAGGTTATGGCAAGGGTACGTGTAATCGACTGACAGATGGAAGAGGTTTCTCATATGATACAAGTAAGTCTGAGGGAAATGTAGGTAGTGATGCAATAAAATATGAATACTCTATGGTGGGAGACTTTGTATGGGAGCCATCATTAGCATTTGCAGGAGAGAATATCTTCGCCGAGAATCAGACAGAAATCACATATATGGACGGTGATCAAACCAAGAGTAGACCAATCAGTGAGGCTGAACTTGGAGATGCTGTCTATATGACGAGAACAGAAGACAAGTTCTACGAGTATTCAGCATATGAGATAACCTGTAAGGATCCATTTATTAAGAATTTTATTGGGGAAAATGCGTCTAGTCTAAACTATGCAATGCAGGTCGTAACAGTTACGCCAGATGAACTTATTGTTGATGATAATAATGGCGATGAGGCGAAGAAGGCAAGAGACCTGATTGATATGGTAGATATGATTATTATCCATGACTGTGAGACAGGATATAGAATTGCTAAGTCCCTTGATGGTCAGCCTTCATATTCAGCCCCTACATTTGGAGAAGGTGCTCGCAAGGATTTGACTGCCAAGACTGTTGAAGCAATAATCGAGCGTGGCGCATCGGGATATACTACTAATGAGATGGGTGTGGTAACAAGTAAGCCAGCGGCGATTGTGTTTGATGAAGTGGCTATTGAAGCGGCAGAGAATAATAGTTGCCCAAATCTTAAGACATTATATGATGTCTATAACAATCTTGGAGCTAAGCTTGCATATAACTGGAAGAAGGGTCAGTCGTACATCTCTAAGGTGTCTGATGCAGTTCCAGCAGACAAGAGATTTGGATACGGTACTCCAGATGCACTAGGTAAATCCAATTTCGTTTATAATTTTGTAGGTGATGATGATTCATGGTTGACATCTGCTTTTACTTATAAAGAGAAGATTGAGAGAACTACATTCAATGATAGTGCTTTCTTCAACCTTGATACTTATGATGAAGAACATCCAGAGAGGCCTTCTACGTTGGACCCAACCATGTCAGTTGCGACAATGTTGATGGCAATTGATAGAGAGACTTATGGAATTCATCAGTCTAATAAGCTAGATATATTAGAGTTACAGCCTAATGAACAATACTATTATGATGAGTCAAGGCCAGATGATTGGGTAATGTATTATGTAAGCCTGTTCCCTTGGTTTGTTGGTACATCTAAAGACATAGTAGATGATGTTAATGTTGACAGGATGGCAACATATCAATTCATTGGAAGGAATGAGGATCTTAATGAGAACTATGATTTGATTTTGATTGGAAATAATAAGCAGGATGAGACCAATGGTCAAAATACAGGTAAGCCAGGATATAATTATGACTCTTATGGACCACAACTTTCTTATACTGCAGTAGGTGACCAGGTTACAAGAGAGGATTCTACTAACGGTTATAAGTCCAATTTGAGGTATTCTGGTAATGATTTAACTAAGAAAAAATATGATCAAATAATGGAATTCGCAAAACAGGCGCCTGTAATTGTGGATGATAAATTGTATGATAATCAAATGAGTTCACAGTCTAGGCCAAATACATATATAGTAGATAATAGTTCCTTTGTATATCAAATTGCAGATAAAAATGTTGATGATAGTGAGCCATTTATTAACAAACACGCAGAAGGCGTTTGGAATCCTCAAAAGGCAGTACTTGTTAAAAATTCAATGACTGTAGAGAATATTTCGCTTGATTTTACAAAAACGTTGTATGGAAAAGACGGTTTTCCAACTGAATATGAAAACCGAAATGATAGTTATATGAATAACAACCAGCAAAGAGATAGTGCAGGTAATAATATATTACAGTATCACTTTGTATTAAATGGTTCGGATGAATCAAACTATAAAATTAACCTATACACTGATATTAATGGTGATGGTATTTTTGAGGGATGTATTAGTCATAGCAATGAAATTGATGCAAATATTGACAAAATTAATGATGCTGACAAATACAACGAAGCAAAAGCATATAGTGAAAAATCCTCAAATCTTGTTATATTTGATGAGACGGATAAATACGAGGTTAACGAGAAAGACTTCCGAGGTGGAGTGCTTTTAAACAATCATACGTATTTGGTTACCAAGATATTGCCTGATTCTGATGTGGGGTTAATCCCTTGGAAGTTGGAAGTATACAATATAGGAAATGATTCAATTAGATTTAGTAAAATAGGATATACCAGAATAAAAACAGATGGAAGTAGTGGTTCGAAACCGGCTATTAGAGTGTTGCAAATGTGTACAACTCCTGACATGAAAAGTAATGGTAAACCATACGTAGTATTTGATTCAAATTATGTATTTTTTGAAGCGCTTGGATATAGGTTAGAGAATACTGTAGCAAATCATTTTGACCAATTTGCAAATGTTCCAGGAGGTGATTTTAGTAGAATTAAAGTTGATTATATGGAGAATTATTCTCAAGATAAGCAGACTAATGCTAATATAAAACCTTGGTATGAACAATTCAATGGAAAACCAAAAGAGTGGACAAATTTTCTCCTTAATAATTATGATATGTTGATTATTGGTTGTAGAGATGAAGCGAAATTTACTACTAATGAGACATTTTTACAAGGTTTTGAAGAGTTCAGAAAAGCGGGTAAAGCTATTATATTAACCCACGATTTAGTAGAAGATTATTCATTGTCTAGTGATGTGACAAATGATGTTAGATACTATCTAAGAGATATTTCTGGTCAACTTAGAAAATACTATAATGCAGTAGATGTTGCTAATAATGGTAGCAAGCAGTTCTATTATGATAGATTCTGGACATTAGGAAAAGAGTTGTCCGCTATATATAGCCCTCTTGATTATGATACGTATGTTGCAACAGGAAGTAGGATGGTTAGAGATTATTTAGATAGTAAAGGTGGCTATATGCACGCCAATATGATAATGGATAATTCTAATAGAGTAATGCTTACTTACAATAAGTATGGTGGAGGCTGGCTTTCTAGTGAAAAATATAATTACATAGATAGAAAGCTAATAGGAAAGAAAAAGTTTGACGACAGAAGCGGGATAGAATGGAATTCAGGAACTTTTGAGACTACGTCAATCATACCAGCTAATGAAGGGAAAATTACAAAATATCCATATAATATATCGGGGGTTTTGACGACGAGACCAACTCATACACAGAATTATCAATTAGATCTTGAATATGATGAAGATGGTGATGTTATGGTGTGGTATGACTTATATGGTCCAACTGATACATATAAAAACGGAGGAATATATACTACAAGGTTACATGATGCTCGTAATAATTACTACATATATTCTAAGGGTAATATTATGTATACGAGTATGGGACATACAGAAGGCTCTTATGACATAAAGTCAATAATTCCACTTAGAATAGTTAATATTCCGGCCATAGGCGATGATGAGATTAAACTATTTATTAATACAATGATAGCAGCGTATCGTTCATCAGCATCAGACCCATATATTACTGTTACTAATGCAGCTGCAGCAAAAAATGGAAATACATCTACAGTGTATCTTGAGGATAGAGAATTCGGATATGATATTTCTAATCTGAATAATGAGAATAACACTGCAGATTATTATCCTCTAAGGTTTAGAATAGATGATGATACGACTAATACTAAGATAGAAAGGAATTATAAGATTCAAGTATATGGTATTGACTCAGCAGGTAATGAAACATTCCTCTGGGAAAAAGATGGAGCTGAAAGATCAAAAGAATATGTGATTGATTCTACTGCTGGTGAGCCTGATAATAGTAGATACAATTATACTTACGATAACGTTAAACTGAATGAAACTTTGAGGTATAAGGTTGTTCTTACATCTAGTGGTATAGATAGGTCTAAAAACAAGCCTCTGAAAGAAACTGAAAGCGTTAAGTATATAAATGTTCAATTGATGCCAATGTTCGGTATGCGATAGTTCTAGTTCTAATTTCAGATGTAATTAATCAAGCCCCTTAAAGCAAATGTGCTTTAAGGGGCTTATGTTATATAATATGTCATATCGGTGCAATTTCTACTATTCTGTGGTATAATATTTAATGGATTAAAATGTATAGAATATAGGATAATTATTCGATATATATACTATAATATACGAATTTGGATATTGTAAGGAGAGGTCTGTGGGAAAAGGAATGAAAAAGAGCAAAGTAATACTAGTTGTCAGTGTGGTTGTTGTGGCACTTGTTGTGGGTGCAATAGCCTTTTTTTCAGTGAATGCATTACAAGCATCTGATGATAGTGCATTGCCTTCATATACAAAGAAAGATATGACGAAGCTGCTAGGAAGCCCTGAGAATCCATATACTATCTTAGAAATTGTACCAGATGAAGAGTCTGCAGCATTAGGATATCTTATTAGTGGGCAGGAGCCACAGAATCTTAAGGCAATTGGCTCAACTGACTTAAATAATCCTGATTCTGCAGCTGCCATATATAAAGAAGCATTTGCAAGCACAACAAGTCCTTCTGCTTATGTAGGTGATCGCGCCAACGCATATATATTTGATGCAGACAAAACATCTATTGGAACAACACCAGTATCAGGCTTTGCTGAGAAAGAAGATAAATATGAATCAGAAGCAAGTCCAGGCACAGATATGGCTTATTCTGAATTTGGATATTTTACCAAGGTGAGTGGTGGAAAGGGCGCTTATAATTATGACTACACACGTAAATGCTTTATTCCAGCAGCAGAAGGTAATTATACATGGACAAGTGTTGGTGAATTCCAGCATGTAGGAACAGGACAGGTTCCACAGGGGAGCGTTCCATGTGCCAGAATGCTTGATAATAGCCAAGGTCAAGATAGAGGTTACACTTACGATAGTGATAAGAACACAGGTGCCGTAGGAGAGAGTGCATTTAAGTATTATTATTCTCCTATGGGTGACTTTGTGTGGGTTCCTAATAATTACTTCAATAATGAAGACATATTCAGAGAGAATGCTACTGATGACGATATTAAGGCGGCTAAGGACGGCGATAAGCTTTATATGACAAGAACTGAGAAGAAGTATTATGTCTATGAATCCAGCGTAATAATATGTAATGATATTCCTATCAAATACCTTGTAGGTCCAGATGCGACTGCTATGACATTCAAGACGCAGATAGTCTCTGTTACACCTAAGCAGCTTAAGGTAGATGATTTTAATACTAGTGAAGCTGATAAAGCCAAGGACTTAATTGACACTTGTGATGCAATTTATGTTCATAATAGTGCTATAGGGTATAGGATTGCTGATGCTTTAAAACCACCTTCAGATGACGAGGAAGGTTTTATTCCGCCGCGTAATTTTGATAAGTCATCGACTTCAGGAGACTTGTCCCTTAAGACGGCTGAACGTATTATCGAGAGAGGAGCTGAAGGTGTATCGAAGGATGCATTTGGGCAGGTGACAAAAGGACCTGCAGCAATTATATTCGATGAAGAAGCTATCAAAACAGCTAATTCTTATGTTAATAGTTATGGAAATCCTGAC
>Ga0256405_10007682_pt1 | contig 15972 bp, 12 predicted proteins | sample RumenRJG_02DNA_FD_189096 | JGI IMG/M metagenome (GOLD analysis project Ga0256405, IMG submission 189096) | Bovine rumen microbial communities from Lethbridge, Alberta, Canada - RJG_02 | ecosystem: Host-associated > Mammals > Digestive system > Stomach > Rumen | place: Canada: Alberta... | reverse complement strand
ACAGAATCTCCAAATACTTCACCCCATTTAGAGAATGGCTGGTTAGTGGTAAATATCGTTGAACGTTTTTCATATCTTGCAGCTATTAGCTGAAAAAATACAAATGAAGCATCCTTATCAGTTGGTATATATCCAATTTCATCAATTATTAACAAAGAGTATTTATAGAAGTGTTTGATCACTTGTCCTATTCTTTGCTCAGCTATAGCTTTCTTTATCTTAGCCATCAGCGTAGAAAAATTGATAAAGTAAGTTGAATATCGCTGTGATGCAGCCTCAACGCCTATGGCAATTGCCAAATGGGATTTTTCAACACCAGGCGAGCCCATAATTACCACATTGTTATGTTTGTAGGTTATCATCAAGATGATCTGAGATTAAACAGTTACTACTAAAGTTTTATTCAAAAATTTTACAGGCCAATGTCTGATTCATTAAAACTATTCATCTTTAATCACTTTTTTCTGACTGATTTAATTGTAAAATATGAATTTTTACTATTCGTTTAAATCAATTAGAAGTTACTTCATAAAAAATGAAAAAAGATTATGTAATGGGTAATAGTGCCATAGCAATAGGCGCTTTAAGCTCTGGGGTCAAGCTTGTTGCTGGCTATCCAGGTACACCTTCAAGTGAAATCATAGAAACCATATTTCATGTACCTCATGAAGGTGTTCATCTTCAGTGGTCTGTAAATGAAAAAGCTGCAATGGAAGTTGCAGCAGCTTCAGCTTATTCTGGTGCCCGCTCATTAGTCACCATGAAGCAGGTAGGATTAAATGTTGCATCTGATCCTTTAATGAGTCTTGCTTATGTTGGTGTAAAAGGTGGAATGGTTGTTGTGTCAGCTGATGATCCTGGTCCAATCTCTTCACAGACTGAACAGGATACCAGACGATTTGCATCATTCTGTAGAATTCCTGTTTTTGATCCTGCATCGCCTGAACAGGCATTTGAGATGATACAGGATGCTTTTGAGCTTTCAGAAAAGTATGGCACTCCTGTTTTGTTTAGACCAACTACAAGAGTATGCCATGGTTATGCTTCTATTGAATTTGATGAAAACTACAAAGTTCATGATTATGAAGGCTTCAAAAAAGATTCCAAAAGGTGGGTGATCTTTCCAAAGCTTTCTTATGCCAACCATTCAATGATGGAAAAGAGAAATCTTGAAATTGGTAAAGAGCAGAGTTTATATAAATTTAACACTGTTTTAAATGCACATCCTTCATCAAAAAAGGCTGTAATTGCTGGAGGTATCAGCTATGCCTATGCCAGAGAATATTTAAATCAGAATAAAGACGTCTGTTTAATTCAGGTTGCAACCCCATATCCTCTTCCTGAGAATTTCTTATTGAATGCGTTACAGGGAATAGATGAAGTTATTTGTCTTGAAGAACTTTCTCCTTATCTTGAAGAGGAAATACTTCGTCTTGCAGGTGCATACCATCTTGCAATAAAGGTAAAAGGTAAGCTCACAGGTAATGTACCTCATTCAGGAGAACTTTCTGTAGGTGCAGTAGAGAAGATTTTAAATGAGTTTTACGGTATTACTGATCACAATATTCCTTTTGATGACAGTTCAATGCCAGCTTTACCTGTACGCCCTCCTGTACTATGTGCAGGCTGTCCTCATAGAGCCTCATTCTACGCAGTTAAAATGGCGATGAGAAAAGAAAAGGCATACTTCTGTGGAGATATAGGTTGTTACACTCTTGGTAATGCCTTGCCACTTGATATGGTTGATACATGCCTGTGTATGGGTGCAGGTGTTACTATGGCACAGGGCTTTAACTTTGTTGAACCAGATGCCAAGACCTTTGCATTTATTGGAGACTCCACTTTCTTTGCATCAGGTATAACTGGCGTTGTTAATGCTGTTTACAATGAAGCTGATATGACATTATGTGTTCTTGATAATTCTACAACAGCAATGACAGGTCATCAGCCTCATCCAGGTACAGGCTTCAATCTTATGGGCAATTTTGTTGATAAGATGAATATTGAAGCCATATTAAAGGCAATAGGGGTAAAGAAGGTTGTTACAGTTGATCCTCTGGATTATAAAAAGTCAGTTGAAACTGTTAAAGAATGTGCTGCCATAAAAGGTGTTAAGGCAATAATCTTTAAGTCTCCATGCATATCAATTGTTAAATCCGGCAAGATATGTCACATTGGAGATAAGTGTAACAACTGTAAGCTCTGTATTAAGAAACTGGGCTGTCCTGCACTTATTATCAATGATGGTAAAGTATGTATTGATAAGACTCTGTGTACCGGATGTGGTCTATGTACTAATGTATGCAATCATGGAGCAATAGAGGTATCAAATCTTGAATAAGAACATTTTAATCTGTGGCATTGGTGGTCAGGGAACTGTTCTGGCTTCAAAACTCATTGCATCCTCTGCAATGGCACAAGGAAGATCTGTACATTCAGCTGAAACAATTGGTATGGCTCAGAGAGGAGGTTCTGTTACCAGTCATGTAAGAATAGGGGATGATGTTTTCTCTCCTTTAATTCCTGAAGGTAAAGCCGATCTTATTTTAGCTTTTGAACCTGCCGAAGCGGTGCGAAATCTTAAATATCTTAAAAAAGATGGACTCGTAATTGTAAATTCACGTCCCGTAAAACCAGTTACAGAATCTCTTCTGGATACAGGCTATGATGGAAAAAATATGATTGAGTATTTAACACAAAGTGTTAAAACCTTAGTTGTTGATGCGGACATCATTTGTGAACCACTAGGCTCAACCAAAGCGTTTAACGTTGTGATTTTGGGCGTGGCAACAGGTGCTGACGTGCTTGGTTTTGATAAAGACACAATGATTAAAGAAATTGAGAACAGAGTAAAGGCAAAGTTTGTTGAATTAAATAAAAAGGCTTTTGCTCTGGGATTTGAAATAGGACATAACTATGAAGCTTAGTGACAAACAGTTAAAGCTTGTTGACGCACAGATTAAGCGTCTTATTAAAACTGACAGCTTTTACGGAAAAAAATATCGTGAATTAGGCATTACAGGGTGTGAATGTGAGGAAGATTTTAAAAAACTTCCTTTCTCCTCCAAAGATGAATTGCGTCTAGCATATCCATTAGGAATACAGGCTGTTGATGATAAGGATGTGGTCAGAATTCATTCATCATCAGGAACTACAGGAAAGCCTGTAATCATTCCTTATACACAGAAAGATGTTGATGACTGGGCTACTATGTTTGCTCGCTGTTATGAAACTGCAGGAATAAATAAGACAGACAGAATTCAAATTACTCCTGGTTATGGACTTTGGACTGCAGGTATAGGATTTCAGGCAGGTTGTGAAAAATTAGGCGCCATGGCTGTTCCTATGGGACCTGGTAACACTGAAAAGCAGCTGCAGATGATGATAGATCTTAAGACAACTGTAATTGCGGCAACTTCTTCTTATGCTCTGCTCTTATCTGAAGAGATAACAAAGAGGGGGCTTAGAGATCAGATTTTCTTGAAGAAAGGTGTAATTGGTTCAGAGCGTTGGAGTGAGACCATGCGTCAGACTATCAGACGCAATCTTGGTATCAGTCTTTATGATATCTATGGTTTAACAGAGATTTATGGCCCTGGCATCGGTATCAGCTGTGATGAAGAAAATGGAATGCACTATTGGGATGATTATATCTTCATTGAGATTATTGATCCTGTAACAGGGGAGAATGTTCCTGATGGTGAGAGTGGAGAAATAGTAATCACTACTCTGGTAAAAGAAGGTGCACCTCTTTTACGTTTTAGAACACATGACCTTTCAAGAATTATTCCAGGAGAGTGCAAATGTGGCTCTAAGTATCCACGTCTGGATATTATTTCAGGACGCAGTGATGATATGTTTAAGATCCATGGTGTTAACCTCTTCCCAAGTCAAATTGAGGCTATTCTCGGTATGGTTGATGGTGTTGGTTCAGAATATCGCATTATCCTTGCAAGAGACAATGATACCAAGAAAGATGTTCTTCATATTACTGCTGAAGCGGAAGGTCGAGTTGACTTTGCTCAAACAGGCATGTCTTTAACCAAACTATGCAAGTCAAGATTAGGTGTAACTCCTAAGATTGCGATTGTTCCTGTAGGATCACTTGCAAGAAGTGAGAAGAAGACTAAACGTGTGGATGATCAGAGAAGTTAGTACTTCTTTAATCTCTCCGAAAATCACTATCTTTTCAGGCTCTTCGTGCACATCTGTGGATAAAATCTCAAAGTAGTGCCCGATAAAAGCCTCTTATTTAACTGTTTTTAAAGGTTAAAACAAATGGATGTTGGCTACAATGAGGCTTTGAAGTTCTTTATCGGTCTTCTTGCTATTATCAATCCTTTTGGAGTTCTTCCAATTTTCATATCGCTTACTAAAGATATGACACCTGAAGAAAGACGTCATATCAATGTGGTTACACACATTGCTGTCACCATAATTCTTGTGGTATCAATGTTTCTTGGTGAAGAGATTTTAGAGTGGTTTGGCATTTCGCTTAATGCTTTCAGAATTGCTGGCGGTGTGCTGATTTGTATTATTGCCTACAACATGATGCAGGGAAGTTTGCGAATCAGAAATTCCCGCGACAGCCAGGATAAAGGCTCATCTTTTGCCGTAGTACCTATGGCTTTACCTTTAATGGCCGGTCCGGGTGCTATCAGTTCAACTATTGTTTATGCCAGCGAATTCCATGGTTCTTCAAACCTGCTGTCTCTGTTTTTGGCTATTATCGCTTTCTGTCTAATCAGTTTCACCATTTTCAGTATGGCTTCCATAATCTACCGTTTTCTACGTCAGATGGGGGTAGTTATCGTATCTAAGATTATGGGCATTATCATGATGGCCTTAGGTGTTGAAATCTTCTCCGCTGGTCTTAGAGGAGAATTTCCTCTTCTTGGAAATTAAATTGCTCTTCATTTAAACATTAAAAAAAGACCTGGTTTCATCTGAAAACAGGTCTTTTTAATTAATCAGGACATCCCTTCAAGTTACACTATAAACTTGTTAACTGTTTCGTCCATTCTTGAAGAAAGAGCATTAAAGTCATTGGTGATATTTTCTGCAGCTGCTGATGCATCTGCCATTTCCTTGGTGAAGTCTTTAATTGAAGACAGATGGGCAGACATTTCCTTTGATGTACCGGTCTGCTGCTCGGTTGCAGCTGCGATCTGAGTGATCTGCAGGTTAACATCGCCAACCTTCTGAGTAATAACATCAAGAGTTGTCTGTAAATTACCGGCATTAGTTGCGATTTCATCCATCTTTGATACAGTATCAATAATAGAGTCGTTAGCTTTCTTAACATCATCCTTAACGGTGTTAATCTTAAAGGATATTTCTTTTGTTGCCTCTGCAGTTCTTACTGCCAGAGCGCGAACTTCATCTGCTACCACAGCAAATCCTTTACCATGTTCACCAGCACGGGCAGCCTCAATAGCAGCGTTTAATGCCAGCAGGTTGGTCTGACTTGCAATATCTTCAATGGTTGCGATGATTGAGTTAATTTCCTGAGTCTTTTCACCTAAGGCAAGAATAAGCTGAGCATCTTCTTTTGTCTTTTCAGAATGAGCTCTAATGTCATTTACGGTATTGGTAACAACATCCATGCCGTTAACTACAAGTCCCTTGGTTTCTTCAGATGCATTAGCAGCAAGTGAGCAGTTTGAAGAAATTTCCTGAGAGGTTGCAACCATTTCTTCTGCTGCAGAGGATGTGGTAATAAGCTTGTCTAAAACCATATTAGACTTATACTGAATTTCCTGAGAAGATGCTGTCATGTTTGAAGAAGATGTCTGGAGAACCTCTGAATCGTTCTTCATAGTGACAATGATTGAATGCAGATTGTCAATCAGCTTGTTCATGTCAGCACCTAAATGACCAAGCTCGTCATGACCAATCTGAGGGATAGGATCTTTCAGGTTACCAGCTGCAATCTTTTCTGAAGCCTCTCCTAAGATTCTGATTCTTGATGTAATAGATTTTGCCAGAGCTCTGAAGAAGATAAAGTTTAGGAAGATAACAATTATGATGATCACTACATTTGAAACTGGTGATACGTCGCTTACAAGTTCATCAGATTTTTCTCTTGAAACGCCGTCGAGCTCTTTCTGAACATCATCAATCAGTTTATCAAAGGTATTTCCAAGAGGTACCATGTAATCTCTAATGATGCCTGTACCTTTATCAATATTTCCTTCATTAACTGAATCTGTAAGAATGCTTCCTACTACCTTGTCGTAGTCTGTGATGGTCTTTTTTAAACCGTCTAATTTAGAACCGTCTACAATACCACCCAAAGCAGTAATCTGCTTTTCCATCATGGACTTGTAGTTAGAAAATGTTTCCTTCAGTTTTGCCAGATCTGCAGGCTTTGCGGTAGGGTATTTGATAGCTGCAATACGAAATTCTTTAAAGCTGGCCTTCAGTTCTCCTAAAGATTCCTTTGCGGGAATAACTACATCAATTACTGATGCTACTGATTCCTGAGCATCTCTTGCTTTAATGAAAGAGCTGATGCCGACAAAAGAGAGCAACAGTAAACTACAGAAGATAACGACAGAGAACTTCTGTACAATTGAAAATTTTCTAACTTCATCCATAGATTTAACCTTCATTCAAAAGTGAAAATAATAAAACCTCTTAACGGGTGCTATGCATTTAATTGTGATAAATAATAAAAAATTACCCAAGTCTTTTAATGATAAATGTTTTTAATTAACCTGCTTAAAATAAAAGATAAAACTTTGAAGTATGTAACAATGTTGTACAATATTTGCAAGAGTGTTATATCTGTAATAGTTATAAAAGCAGGATGCTAAGAATTAAAGATTGATATATGAAATATTAGACTTATGAAAAAAAGTTATAATTAAATAATAAAAATCGATGGTTTTAAATAAGACTGCTGTTTAATATCCGACAGCAGTCTGATAGAAAAACTAATCTTTTGGTTCAATACTCATTAAAATCTGAGCACGCATATCCTGAATGAATTTTGGGGCAAATGTGTTTAGCATTCCATAGAATTGATTCTTGAGTTTTTCGTATTCTTCGTACTGATCTTCGAAGGTCATGCACTCATCAATCTTGTTCTCTAAAGTTTCAAAGGTGTAGCTTGAGAGCATGTCTCCAATTACTATGTAGTCATCTCTGTCATCAAATAACTTGATTGCATAAACTTCATCGTAGAAGAAGAATTTTTTGTATTCCTCTTTCTGTCCTACCGTCATGTCAAAAGCCTTTTTTGAGAAGATAGAGTAGTCCTGATTACACTCATTCTCGAACATATCTTTTACTTTTTTGGTGTTTTTGGCACTGTGATAGTAATCCATGGTAACAGCTCTTACCAAAGCCATACCTTCTGCAATTCTTTCAGCATTTTTCTGTGCGCCTAAACCAATCCACAGACGCCTTGCGTTTTCGTACATCTGTTCTGCTTCAACGTAAAGGCATCTAGCTGCGAGAATACCAGCGAGGTTTTCAATTGCAGATCCGTTTTCATGAAGTTCAATTGATTTTGCAAATTTAATTGCGGCTGCCTGCCAGCAGCCCTGATTTGCCAGTTCCACTCCTTCTTTGTAAATTTTTTCTGATTCCTTGATTGGATCTGGTTTGTTGGACAGAGCCTGCTGCTGTTCCAGCGCTTTTTTTAATAGCTCTTTTGCTTTTTCTTCATTTAATTCTGTTGTGTCTTCAAGGTTTTGATTATCTGACATGGTAAACTCCTTAATTGTGTGTATTTCATTAAAGTATAAAGATAATGAAATACTTAAGGTGTGATATATGTTAAAGCTGAGAAATTTAGAATAAATTATTGAAGTTAAGATGGTGGTATGCTGCCTGCCAGAATCGAACTGGCGACCTACTGATTACGAATCAGTTGCTCTACCTACTGAGCCAAGGCAGCATATTAAAGCAGATTTTAAAAAAATTTAAACAAATTTTCAAATTTTATAAGGTTTTTTGATAAAGAAGGCTCATTTTTACTGCTTTTCATCAGGAATTTTTATACCTTCAATTTCAAGCAGCTTTCGTTTAACTTCAGTTCCATAGGCATAACCACCTATACCATTGCTCGCAGTCACTCTGTGACATGGAATGATTAAAGGCAGAGGATTGCAATGACAGGCTCTGCCACATGCCCTTACAGCCTTTATGTTTCCTGCTTTTGAACTTAAATTCTTATAGCTTATCAACTGACCGTAGGGAATCTTTGCAATTTCCTTTAAAACCTTTGAGTAAAAAGGAGGAAGACTATAAGCATAAGGAAGAGTAAATTCTTTTCTGGCGCCAGAAAAATATTCTGAAAACTCTTTTACGCATTTTTCATACAGTTCTATATCTTTAATTTCTTTGCTTTTTTCTGGATACATGTTTTCAGACAGTTCAACTCTGATAACTGACTTTTCAGCGGTTGTTACTGTAACAAGGCAGAATGATGTTGCAATTGAAAATATATCCATAATCCTTTTTATATTTAATGCATATAGAACAGATTTAAAGAGTATTTTATACATCTTTTAAGATTTTTCATAAAATTAAATAAGGTAAAGTCAAAGGAATAATTATGGCTTGTAGAGCCAATAGAGTGGAACGATGGACTAAACACTGGAGTCGAAATTATCGACACAGCACATCAGCAACTGTTTACGGTCGTATATCGTATCTCATCACTGTTAAAAGAAAACAACTTTGAAAAAAGCCTTTTGCCTGTATCTAAGCAATTAAGTTTTTGAAAAGCTATACCGTTGAACAATTTTTCCAGGAAGAGGCTGTGCAATTAAGTCTTAATTATGAAGAATACGAAATGCACAGGCATCTTCATGATAATTTACGCAACGTTACTATTCCTGCTTTAGACAAAGATCTTGAGGAAAACAACTACAATCGCGATTCCATTGAAAGATTTATCTCCATTGTTGCTGGATGGCTTACGGGACATATTATGATTGTAGATCTGGCAATTGCAGGTAAGTCTCGTTCTAAGTGGTCAGGTTTTGACCCTTTTATTGAAGAGAGCACTTTACTGTATCTGATTGGCAAGATGATCTGCATATCACTTGCTAAAGCGGATAAGAACGCTTTTCAGTTATATATTCAGTTATCTCAGAAGTATGTTTTCAGATTATAAAGGTTCTTTATCAGAATGAGAGATTTGAGCTTGAATCTCACCGTTATCTGAGTCTGACAGATTTACGCTTTTCTTTTAAACGCAGTTTTCCTAAATACAGTCTTTTGTGGAAGACAGATCATGGCTTTATGGGGGTTGCCTTAAATAAGGATCAAAGAAAAGATAAGGGCGCCAATGGCGCCCTTGTTGTGTAAATAGGACAGGATTATTTACCTGCGTTATCAATAAAGAGTTTTACATTTTCTATAACTTCTGAGAGCTTGATTTCAAACAGCTGGGTAACCATAATCACAACGATTAGGGCTGGAATTACAAAGCGAACCAGGAACAGGAATGGTCTTAACCACAGGAACTTGAATGAACCACGTGAAGTTAACTCATACCATAACTGGTAGGTAGTCATCTTCCAGCCAACGAATAAAGCTGCACCCATACCGGTTAAAGGCAGAATGATCTGGGAAGTGAAGTAATCAAGGAAATCAAAGAAGTTTCTTCCGAAGATCTTGTACTCATCCCATGGCCCCATTGACAGAGAAGCGGCAATACCAATTACAAGGCTCCATACAGTTACGCAGGTGGCTGCATGAGTTCTCTTAATCTTTAATCTTTCTGATACGAATGCGGTTGCAACTTCATGCAGGAAGATAGCTGAAGTTAAGGCTGCTACTAACAGTACAAAATAGAATACTGTTGGAATTAACCAGTTTAAGAAAGGTACTGTTTCAAGTGAAGTATTAAATACTCTTGGCAGAGAAATGAATACTAAACTTGCACCTGCTGATGGCTCACTGCCTGCTACAGAAAATACTGCAGGGAAAATAACCAGACCTGCCATGATAGCAACAAGGGTATCAAGGATGCCAACAGATAATGCAGTGCGGTTTAAATTAACATCACGTCTGAAGTATGAAGCGTAGGTAACAATACCCATACCAATTGAGAAAGAGTAGAAGCACTGACCTAAAGCAGAAAGACATACATCAGGAGTAACCTTGTCAATATCAAAGTCAAAGAGGAAGCTGTAGGCTTTAGAAGCTCCATCCATGGTTGATGCGAAGATAACAAGGAGAATGAGGAGAACAAAGAGCATTGGCATTAAGAACTTTGAAAGTCTCTCAATGCCCTTTTCAACACCGCATACAATAACGCTGTGTATAAGAGCAAGTACAATCAGCAGATATACAAGAGGCTTCCATGGGTTGGTAATGAAGTTTACAAAGTTGTCTGCAAAAGCTCCTTCATTACCCTGAACAACAGCTTTGCCTAATGTTACAAAGCTGCCGGCTGCTGCTTCCTGCAGGTAGAATAATACCCAGGCAACAACAACATTGTAGTAACAGAGAATTACAGCAGCAACCAGAACTGAAGCAAAGCCAATCAGCTTCCATGGAGTTTTTGGTGCCAGTACTGTATAAGCATTACCTACGTTTGCCTTGGCATGACGGCCGATAGCAAACTCTGAGATTAGGAGTGGAATACCAAAGAGAAAGATGATTACAAGGTAAACCAGTAAGAATGCAGAACCTCCGTTCTGACCTGCCTGGGTAGGGAAACGCCAGATGTTTCCAAGGCCTACTGCAGAACCTGCAGCAGCCAGCAGACCACCTAATTTAGTGGCAAAGCCTGCTCTTGATGCTAGATTGCTCATAATAACGCGCCTGAAAATTGTAAAAAAATTTTGTTTGGCTATAAAAAAGCCCCCTTCAGGGGCTTATTCTATCTAATAGTTTTAAAAATTTCTTAGATTTATAACCAAGTTTTTAAAATCAGCTTAAAAATCAGTTTAGTCCAAGCAGTGGTTTTAACTGAGTGCACCATTCTGATACACGCTCGTCAGTAAGCTCTGGCTGGTTGTCCTCGTCAATTGCAAGACCAACAAAGTGGTCGTGATCTAATAAAGGCAAAGGAGAGGTAAAGTCGTAGCCAACGGTTGGCCAGAATCCTATAAACTGAGCTCCTCTGTACTGGAATGTTTCATAAAGCATTCCCATACCGTCTAAAAAAGTATCAGGATAGCCTACCTGATCTCCTGTACCAAATAAAGCAACGGTTTTTCCTGTGAAGTCCATTTTCTGCAGCTTTGGCATAAAATTGTCCCAGTCTTCCTGCAGTTCACCTATGCTCCAGGTTGAAGTTCCAATGATGAGTTTTGAATAGTTTGACATCTTGTCGCCATCAACTGCAATATTAAAAAGATCTACCTTGTCTTCACCTAAGGCTTTTACAATCTTTTTGGCAACTTCACCGGTTACGCCTGTATATGTTCCATAAAAAAGGGCGATATCTTTCATGTTTTTTTCTACCACATTACACATTTAAGTTAAAATTATTGAGAGTATTATATTTTAAGAATTTAATTCTTGTTGCAAAGGTTTATCACTTTAAATTTATTATCATTAAGTTTTGCATTAAACCTTTTGTATTAGCCTATAAATCAATAATTTCTCTATTAAGGACCAAGATATGCCAGGATTTATTGTTGATGAAACTAGATTTATGATTTCTGATGATGATAAGGAACATTATTTTGAAGAAGGTTATGCTCTTCCTTTTGGCATTAGAATAGGCGAACTTGAAGATGAAAGTGACTGCTATGAACTGTATGTCAGTGAGGATGGCACCTATTACATACTTGCCGTAAAAGATGAACTTCATTTCAAATGGATTGAAAGCGGTCTTCTTTTAAAGAGTGATTTTATGGATTTGGATGTTGATGGTGTCAGTCTGCATCTGCTCTTTTCAAAAACCTCTGCAAAGATTGCAAGATTAACCTCTTTAAGAAATGATAAATCCTGCCGCTTTGCAATGGCTTTATATTCAGCTTTTGTTAAAACCAGAACTATTGATCTTGAGTCAAACCTGCGTGACGGTATTTATATTGAAAGGTTATCTGTAATTCTTCCAACCTATTCTCTGGTGGGTAAGGTTTCAGATCGTGCTTTATTTGAAAATGCTGTTAGAGGGAAGCTTGATCCTGAAAATCTGTCCGCCCCGGATGGTCTCAACGACAGCCTTTCTTTTGTATATGTTAAAAGACTTCTTTCCAAAAAGGGGTTAAACCTTTCAAAAATGGCTCCTCTTTTTGAACCTGGCGCTGTAGAAAGTGGTTTTAGCTTCGGTTTTGAGAAAGATGTTCTTTTTACAGCTCCGGTTCTAATAAGAGATCATTATCAGGTTTATGACACCAGCTCTGATTCATTTGTATTGATTATGGATAGTCTGTGGGCAGAAGCTCTCTTATCTACTTCAATCATCAATCAGATTAGTCTTAACTCTCTGGCCATTGATGGGAAAAAATATTACACCATTGCAATAAAGAAAGATTCTGCCATTGAAGCAATGGATGACAGAATTTATGGTCACTCCAAGGGATCTGCAATGCTTCTTGCTCAGGCTATGAGACGAACCAGAGCTCTTTTGCCATCATGCATTCTTTCTAATGCCCTCTATGTTGAGTCTTTAGGTTATTTACTGCCTGAGACCTTTAACTGCGAGGAAAAACTAAACGATCGCCAGACGATAGCTTCAGTTCTTGCTTATGGACCTTTTGCTATGGCCCCTTTTATGGATGATGAGAATGTAGACATCATAAGTGTCGCTACCAGATAAAAAAATTCCAGAAAGCAGTTTTAAATACTTTCTGGAATTTAGAAGAATTATTCTGTTTTTTATTTATCTTTTAGAGGAAGTAAACAACATTAAGTCCTACAGCATGCTCCTTCTTGCTGTAAGGAGTTGTGTAGTAATCACCGCCAGATGCAGCTTCATGCTTCTTGTCAGCATCATTCTCTAAAGAGAAGTATGTTTCAAGAGCTACTTCAAATTGTGGATTAAGTGTCCAGGCTACAGTTGCAATTATGCCTTTTGTTTCAACGCTCTGATTTGCTTCAGTCTTGTTGTCTGGTACATACTTCTGCCAGTCGTAGCCAACGTCTGCATAAATGCCGTTTTCAAATCCATAACCGAATACTGATTCAAGGCCTTTAATCTTGAAGTCTTTCTGATAGGACTTAACGCTGTGGTCTGACTCTGAGTAAGATAATGCAACATAAGGACCAGATCTGAAATGACCCCATACCAGGCCTGCAGCATAAACCTTGATGTTGTTGTAATCGCCAGCTGAAGCTGATTCTTCTTTCTGACCTTTCAAATATTCATAGCCTAATTTTAAGGATAATGGTCCAAACACTACATCATCAAAGGTATATCCTAAGCTGGTTGAGAAGCCTGAATTTACATCAATTGATTTTTCAAAACCAACTCCAGCCTCATCTTGAGCTGTCTGATAGGCAAATTCACCAGAGAAACCATTGTAATCAAAACTGTACTTAATCTGTCCTGGACGGCGGGTGCAGTCAGCAAGTAGCAGACCTGAGAAGTCATAGTGAATATCGGTACCTGCAAGAACATTATATACAGGGCTTAAATAGCGGCCTAATGTAACTTTGCCGTAGTTGCCAAAGTCTACACCAACATACTGATCTCTAGTACCAAAAGACTCTCTGTGGTTGCCATCAGCAGTATCCCACTGTGTGAAAGCAAAGGCCTTTATTCCATTGGTGATCTCAGATGAACCTTCAATACCAAAACGGGCATTGTTTGATAATGTTCCGCTCTTGCGTGCTGTAGTTGGATATGGAGCGATATCGCCATTAGATCCTCTTGCTCTGATTCGACCGTTGATGCTTAAGGTGGTACCGTCTTTATCATAAATGGTTGCTGCAGTTGCAGTATCAGCAAATGCAGATAAAACAAGAGCAGATGCAATAGCTGTTTTTAAAATGGAGTTTTTCATAATATGATCCTTTATTCGTATATATTCTTTGTAAACTGCGTTGAATGGATTTATCTTAATAGAAATTGGCTATATCGATACTAATCTAAAAACTGATTACTTGGTCTTATAAATAATTCGATATTTCAACTTATTTACAGATTGTGTATAGGATATACTTACAAGAAAAATGAGGCAAATAATTTATAATATAATGTTTTGATATGTTGTTATAGAAAATAACTATAATTGATTGATTGATAAGTTATGTTTGTAAGCCTTTATAAAGGGAAACAAAATGGCACCTTAACTTAACGTAAAGGTGCCATTCATTCTAATCTAGATTACTACCTAAATTCCTGATTCTGCTTCTTCAACCTGAGACTTAAGCTCTTTTTCGTGAGCCTTTGCCTTCTTTAATTTATCTTCCTTTGAAACCTTCTTTGTGAAGTACCTCATTACAAGTACGAAGAAGATTGGCACATAGAAGATAGCAAGGATGGTTGCTGTAAGCATACCGCCAATAACGCATACGCCGATTTCATTTCGACCTGCAGCACCGGCTCCAGAGCTTAATGCCAGAGGGGTTACACCGAAAATAAAGGCCATAGAGGTCATTAAAATAGGTCGGAAACGTAATCTTGCAGCATGGATAACAGCTTCTGTCAGTCTTTCGCCTCGGTCATAAAGTTCTTTTGCGAACTCAACAATAAGAATTGCGTTCTTTGAGGCAAGGCCAACAGTTGTCAGCAGACCAACCTGGAAGTAAACGTCATTTGCAAGTACAGTCTGTACAGGCAGGAACTGGGTTAAGATTGCTGCACCAATAGCACCAATAATACCCAAAGGAACAACGAGCATAACTGCAAATGGAATTGACCAGCTCTCATAGAGAGCTGCAAGTGACAGGAACACAACCAGCAGTGAAATGAGGTACAGCATAGGGCCCTGAGAACCAGCTAACTGCTCCTGATAAGATACACCGTTCCAAGCAATTCTGTAGCCTGGAGGGAGTTCCTCATCAGCAATACGCTGCATTTCTGCCATTGCCTGACCTGATGATACGCCAGGTACTGCCTGCCCCTGAATGTTTACGGCTGAAAGACCGTTAAAGCGCTCCAGTCTTGGAGAGCCATATGTCCATTCTAATGTAACGAAGGCATTAAATGGAACCATAGTGCCGTTGTGGCTCTTAACATACCACTTGGCAAGGTCATTTTCAGTCATACGATCTCTGTCGATACCCTGAATATATACCTTCTTAACCTTGTTTCTGTCCATGAAGTTATCAACATATGCTGAACCCCATGCAGCAGAGAAGGTGTTATTGATGGTATTTGCGTCAAGACCTAAAGACATAGCTTTTTCGTAGTCAATATGGAGCTTGAGCTGTGGAGTATCATTCTGGCCGTTTGCACGAACCTGCATTAACAGTGGAGACTTTGATGCTGCGTACAGGTACATATCGCGAGTCTTCATCAGCTCTTCGTGACCGTGTGAACCCTGATCTACAAGATAGAGGTCAAAGCCTGATGCAGTACCAAGTTCCGGAATTGCAGGAATATTGAAAGCAAATACCAGACCTTCACGGATACCGCCTAATAAAGGCATATAAGCTCTGTTAGAGATTACGTCTGCGTGCTGATCTTTGCGGGTACGCTCTGACCAGTCCTTTAATCGGACAAAGCCCATACCTGTATTCTGACCCATACCAGAGAAGGAGAATCCAGATACAAGCATAACTGATGCAACGTTTTCCTGCTCAGCAGAGAAGAAGTAGTCTTTAATCTTGAAGAGCACGCCATTGGTCTTTTCGATGGTAGAACCTGATGGCAGTGTAATCATGGTTAAAAGCACGCCCTGATCTTCACTTGGGAGGAATGCGGTAGGAATTCTGGTAAAGCCAAATACTAAAGCTATGCAGAAGCCTACGTAAAGTAAAAGATAACGACCGATCTTCTTAACAACCTTCTGAACATTGTTCTGATATGAAACAGATGCAATCTCAAAGAGATGGTTCCACTTTCCAATAATCCATCTGATTGGAGAGTAGATGCGATCGAACTTT
>Ga0256405_10007681_pt1 | contig 15972 bp, 11 predicted proteins | sample RumenRJG_02DNA_FD_189096 | JGI IMG/M metagenome (GOLD analysis project Ga0256405, IMG submission 189096) | Bovine rumen microbial communities from Lethbridge, Alberta, Canada - RJG_02 | ecosystem: Host-associated > Mammals > Digestive system > Stomach > Rumen | place: Canada: Alberta... | reverse complement strand
TCAAGTCCTTATTTAGAAAAGCATATACGCTGTCTGTATCATAATCATATCGTCCATTAGGCAACAGTTTCGTTTTTATAATTCCCTCTTTTACATATTTAGTAAGTGTTTGTCTTGATATTTTTAGCAAACTTAATACTTCTTTGGCTTGCATATTATCACCTCTTACACCTACTATATCATATATTTAATATTGTTTCAATATACTTTTGAATATTTTTAATGTTTTATTGTACCATATAGATAATACGATTTGTATAATTTGCAATTTGTATAAATATTATTTATTATACATTTTGTAATTATACTATTTGTATATCTACAAAACAATAAACGAATTGTATTTTTGCTCTCATCATATCATTGGCATTCTGAGACAGAGATATCTGTCAGCCGCTTCTAAACGGTACGATGTTGATCTTCAAAGGATCTGATAACCCTCAAAAATCCTCTGCCATAGCGTTCTGTCTTGATGTCGCCAACGCCCTGAATTTTTTTCATCTCTTCCGGTGTTTTCGGACGTTTCTCCGCAAGCTCACGCAAAGACGCATCACTCAGCACCGCATATGACGGCACAGACGCCATGTAAGCCGTTTTTGCACGGTGAGCCTTCAATTTTTCATACAACTGCTCATTTTCCTTTGACAAACATATCTCTTTCCTTACCTGATCGTATTCTACGACCGGGTTTTTCCCCTGACACACACTGCAAAAACCGCAGTCCTCTCCATAGGATTCACCAAAATAGTTCAGCAGTCTTTTTCTCAGACACTCTTTCGATGTGGCATAGCGCATCATCAGATGCAGGCGGCTTCTCTTCATTTCCACATATTTCTGAAACTGCGGCGAATCGTCCTCTGCTTCTTCAGCGCTTTTTTCGATCATGTCCCGACAGATCCGATAGTCCTTTGATTCATACAGCAAAATGCATTCCGACTTCTCGCCGTCTCTGCCTGCTCTTCCTGCCTGCTGGTAATAGTCTTCAATGTCCATCGGCATATTATAGTGGATCACATAGCGCACATCGGGCTTGTCGATCCCCATGCCAAAGGCGCTGGTCGCTACGATCACTTTTGCTCTGTCGTAAGTGAAATCCTCCTGATTGCGTTTTCTGATCTCATCCTCCATGCCTGCATGATAAGGCAGGGCAGAAATGCCGTTTCTTTGCAGCAGCAGTGCAAGCTCATCCACTCGTTTTCGGGACATACAGTAGATGATCCCCGACTGATTCCCTGCTTTCTTCACATAATCCAGCACATACCGCGCTCTGTTATCTGCGGCGTATACGCCAAAGTATAAATTTTCCCTGTCAAAACCCGTAGATGTCAGAGCAGGTCTTTTCAGTTCTATCAAACGGACGATATCCTGCCGAACATTCTTAGTCGCCGTCGCTGTAAAGACGGCGACCGGCGGACGGAGCGGCAGTTGGTTCAGAAATTCGGGTATTTTCCGATAGCTCGGACGAAAATCATGTCCCCAGCGAGAGATACAGTGCGCTTCATCCACAGCGATCAGGGAAATCCGACTGTTGACGGCAAAGCGCATAAATGTTGGAGATAACAGCCGTTCAGGCGCTGCGTAAATGATCTTGTACATTCCATTGCAGGCATTTTCCGTTGCCTTTTCCAACTGTCTTGGCGTCAGTGAACTGTTGAGATAAGCGCCTCTGATCCCCCGCGCCAGCAAAGACCTCACCTGATCCTGCATCAGGGAGATCAGCGGAGAGATCACCAGCGTGATCCCCGGCATCAGAACAGCAGGCAACTGATAGCAAAGGGATTTTCCTGCCCCTGTCGGCATGATGTTGAACGTATCCCGACCTGCAAGGATATGTTTGATGATGGTTTCCTGTCCTTTTCGGAACGTGGTAAAACCGTAATATTTTTTTAATGCTTCATAAATATCCAAAAATGCCTGCCTCCGATACGGTATCTGTCATTTACGGTGTTTTTTCGGTGAAAGTCTTTGATGCTGTATTCCGTTTTCCTTCGCTGCGTCAAAAACCCATGTGTACCGTGTGATATCCAGCCGATCCCGAAAGATCAGCAGCGTTCTTGTAAAGACGAGAGACTCTTTTTGTCTTTTGTTCAGTGTCTTGATCGCAGATTCCAGTTTGCAGGCATCGGAACGGCTGTCACAGCGCCAGAGAGCGATCATTTTCTCTGCATGGTGGGTACGGGTATAGGCGGCGGCTTTTTTACTGCCGCTGAGATGTTCGGAAAAGCGGCGGTCGGGATCGGTCGTGATCCCTGTGTAGATCGACTGATCTTCACACCGCAGCATATAGGTATAGTACATCTTATCCGCCCTGACGGTTTTTCTGCATTTCTTCGTGATCCGCCCGCACCGCAAAATACAGATCGGTACTGTTCCAGTTCACATTGGTCGGCGTGATGATCGCTTTGAGCGCCACTCTGCCCACGCCGTATTTTCTGAGAGAGCGTATCAGCATATCGATATCCTGACTGTTGAAACCGCTCATAACAAGCATCTCTTCGTCAAAATCCTTTTCGGGAGCAGCGCCCGATGCTTCATAGCCGTCAATTCCTGCAAGGCAGCCCAATGTTTCGCCGTAGCTTTCCTTCGGCACTTCCTTTGCAGCCGCTTTCAGTGGAACAAGTGCGCGCCTGACCCCTGAAAGTCTTTCCTCACTGAAATTATATAATAAAACCAGTTTTTTCATATCTTTCTCCCTTAGGGCAATACCGCACAAAGATAGTGCCGCAGATGCGCTGTCAGATTTTTCGTCAGATTGTACAGAAATTCCGAAGGCATACTGACGTATGTCGAGGGATTTTTGTGCAAGATGACGGAAAATATGCAAGCAGATGTGGCGCTAAGCCGCAAGGCGGTCTTTGTGCGGTGTTGCCTTAGTCCGTATCCAGCTTCAATACTGCCATGAACGCTTCCTGCGGCACTTCAACCGTGCCTAACTGCCGCATACGCTTCTTGCCTTCCTTCTGCTTTTCGAGCAGCTTTTTCTTTCTGGTGATGTCACCGCCGTAGCACTTTGCCAGCACGTCCTTGCGCATCGCCTTGACGGTCTCACGGGCGATGATCTTTCCGCCGATGCACGCCTGTATCGGCACTTCAAAAAGCTGACGCGGTATCTTTTCCTTGAGCTTCTCCGCCATCTTTCTGGCTCTGCCGTATGCCTTGTCCGCATGGATGATGAACGACAGCGCATCCACCACATCGCCGTTGAGCATGATATCCAGCTTGACCAGCTTCGATTCCTCATATCCCGATACTTCATAATCAAAGGACGCATAACCTCTTGTACGGGATTTCAGCGTATCGAAATAGTCATAAACGATCTCCGCCAAGGGCAGCACATAATGAATGTCCACTCTGTCGGAGTCGATATATTTCATATCCTTAAAAATTCCTCTTCTGTCCTGACAAAGCTCCATAATATTGCCCACATATTCCGACGGCGCATAAATATGAGCTTCTGTGACAGGTTCTTCGGCTTTGGCGATCTGTCCGGGGTCGGGATAGTTGGTTGGATTGTCGATATATTCCACCGTACCGTCGGTTTTCGTGATACGGAAAATAACACTCGGAGCGGTAGTGATCAGGTCAAGATTATATTCTCTTTCCAGACGTTCCTGAATGATCTCCATATGCAGCAGTCCCAAAAAGCCGCAGCGGAAACCAAAACCAAGCGCTACAGAAGTTTCAGGCTCAAAAGAAAGGGCTGCATCGTTCAGTTCGAGTTTTTCGAGAGCTTCCCGAAGGTCGGGATATTTTGCGCCGTCCGCAGGGTAAATGCCGCAGAACACCATCGGCTGCACCGCACGATATCCCGGCAGCGGTTCGGGCGCAGGGTCGGCGGCGGTGGTTACGGTATCGCCCACACGGGCATCGCTGACAGTTTTGATCGACGCTGCAATATAGCCTACTTCGCCTGCATAGAGCGCCTTTGCAGGCTCCAGACTGGTAGCGCGCATAAAGCCAAGCTCCACGACCGTAAATTCCTTTCCCGTTGCCATCAGACGGATCGTATCCCCGACCTTCAGGCATCCTTCTTTGACACGGACATAAATGATCACGCCCTTGTAGCTGTCGTAATAAGAATCGAAGATCAGTGCCTGCAAAGGTTTGCTGTCATCGCCCTGCGGCGGCGGCACAAGCCTGACGATCTGTTCCATTACATCGTGGATATTGATGCCCACCTTTGCAGAAATGCAGGGCGCATCCTCCGCAGGCAGACCGATCACATCCTCGATCTCATTTTTTACCCTGTCGGGGTCAGCACTCGGCAGGTCGATCTTATTGATAACAGGAACGATCTCCAGACCTGCATCCAGCGCTAAATAGGTATTGGCGAGGGTCTGCGCTTCGATTCCCTGAGAGGCGTCCACGACAAGTACAGCGCCCTCACAAGCCGCCAGCGATCTTGACACCTCATAGTTAAAGTCCACATGACCGGGGGTATCAATGAGGTTAAACACATATTCTTCCCCATCGTCCGCATGATACACCAGCGTAACGGCATGAGCCTTGATGGTAATGCCTCTTTCCCTTTCGAGATCCATATTATCCAGAAGCTGATCTTCCATATCACGAACCGCAACCGACTGCGTCTGCTCCAATATTCTGTCCGCCAAAGTCGACTTTCCGTGATCTATATGTGCAATAATGCTGAAATTTCTGATTTTTGATTTATCCGATGCCATAATGATTATCACCTGCTATATCGTTATTCTCTTTTATTATAACACAGCAGGATAGGTTTTGTAAATCAAATTTCCGTGTAATTTCAGGGTTTTTGAATAGACTTCCTCGGGAACCGGAGAAGTGCCGTATTACGCAGGATATTTTGTGCCGGGCGAAGCGTCTCGAGTGCAGCACTACTTGGTGTAATGCAAGGGAGAGACACAAAGCCCGGTGCAAAAGAGACAAGTAAGACGGTGCTTCGGAAGTTTCCGAGGAAGTCTAATACCCTTGATTTTTTTAGTAAATACAGAAAAGGACAAAAAAGGGGAAGCTGCAGCAAGGTACAGCTTCCCAAAGGAAAGGATGGTTATTTCAGCACAAAGACGCTGTGAGCAGGCATGGTCAGGGTCTGACCGTCCAGCTTGATGGAATCGTCATAGGGCGTTTCACGATAGAGAGCGTCATTTGCGTTATGTGCGAGGATGTAGCCGCGCATTTCGTTGACTTTGAAGTCGGAGGAAGGAATGGTCACGGTTGCGGAAGTTTCTCCGAGGTTATACATCACTAATACGCTGGAATCCTTGTAGGTAGAGATAAAACCTGCGGTCTCTTTCTTGTCCTCGAATGTCAGCGCCTTGATGGTGCCTCTTGCGATCTCAGGGTTCTGATTGCGGAGAACGATGGCGCGTTTGTAGAAGCTCATCAGAGACTGATCGTTTTTCAGAGAGCTTTCTACAGAGATGGTCGGTTCATCTTCCATCTTTGTGCCGCCGGGGATCTTCTTAACATAGCCGTCTGCGTCTGTTGTTGACCACAGCATACCTCTGCGCACGTCGGGATCGGGCGGATTTACACCGTCCATTTCGATCTCTTCACCGTAATAAATGAAGGGGTTGCCGGGCGCTAAGATATACATTGCCGCAGCAAGGCGTTTTTTGGTATCGTTCGTAATAAACTCAGCCGATCTGACGGTATCGTGGTTAGACAGGAATTTGGCGTCGATCGCATTCGGGTTGTTCTTCAAAAGCTGTCCCTGCCATGATTCCAGGAAAGAAACAAAGCCTGCGGCGTCTGAACCGTTGATGCTCAGGTTAAAGCTGCCCTTCGAGCCTTGTCCCTTGAAGTTAAAGAAGCTGTCAACGCCTGATTTGTAGTATTCAGCGATGGTGGTGGAATCCGTCCAGCACTCACCGACCATATACACATCTTCCTTGACGCTCTTAGCGTAGTCATAGAGCCATTTCAGGTCTTCGATGGAACTGTCGTTATCATGCTGACCGTATTTTCCGTCCACACTCTCGAACCACAGTACAGCGTCCAGACGGAATCCGTCTACGCCCATATCGAGCCAGTATTTGGTGATCTTTTTCAGTTCTTCCCTCAGTTCAGGATTTTTGAGGTTCAGGTCGGGCATTTCAGAAACGAAATTACTCTCATAATACCAGTCGTCAACATTTGCTTTTGACCAGCCGTCAATGTTGTTGCCCTTTTCAAAATGATAATACTGTGCGTAGCCGTCTGTCTTGCCTTCCTTCAGTTCATCGAGCGCTTTGCGGAACCACTCGTGTTTACTGGAGGAATGATTGATCACGAGGTCGATGATCACGTTGATGCCGCGCTTGTGAGCTTCGTCCAGCAGCGTTTTGAAATCATCATTCGTACCGAAGATCTCGTCCACAGTGTAATAATCCTGCACGTCATATTTGTGATAAGAAGGCGACTGCATGATGGGCGTCAGCCAGATGCCGTCAATGCCCAGATCCTCTGTCGTTTTGGGATCGCCGTCATTCAGATAATCAAGGTGTTGTGTAATACCCTTGAGGTCGCCCTTGCCGTTGCCGTCCGAGTCATAGAAGGAATAGGGGAAGATCTCATAGAAGGTTCTGAATTTATCTTTTGAGGATTCATACGAAACCGTTTTGAAGCCGCCGTCTTCGGGGATGTTGGATTTCACAACGGGCGCAGTACTGACAGCAGAGGTTTTTGAGTTGCTGTCATCGCCGCCGCAGCCGCCAAGAATCACCGTACTCATCAGACCCGCCGCTAACAGAAGGGCGCAAAGTTTGCGTTTTGTCATAAAATGTTCTCCTTTCTTAAGAGTACTCATCTATCATTGTCTTTTCCACATATGCATTGAAGTCAGGCTCTGTGGGAAAAACGCTTTTGCTATTGGGAAGTATCCTGATAGAAGCGATATGATCCATTGATACATGGCCTCCTTTTTGTGTAAGAATAAAGCAGGGAGCATACGCATCCCTGCTTTGGATTTGTGGTAAATTAACCCTTTACAGCGCCGCCTGTTACGCCAGATACATAGTATCTCTGCATGACTGTGAAGAGAATGGTGATCGGCACTGCGATCAGCACTGCACCTGCGCAGAAGGTCGTAAAGTAGTTGTTGATATGATCCTTATCGATCAAGGTATAAAGACCGAGAGCGATGGTATAAGCCTGCTCGTTATCCTTCATAAAGTAGCTTACGAAGATGTAGTCTGCCCACGGACCGAGGAAGGTGGTCAGAGCGGTATAAACGATGATCGGCTTAGAAAGCGGAAGGATGATGACCCAGAAAATTCTGTTGCTGGTTGCGCCGTCGATGCGGGCAGCCTCGTCCAGTGATCTCGGGATCGTATCAAAGAAGCCCTTCGCCACCTGATATCCCAGACCTGCGCCTGCGGAGTATACGATAACCAGCGCAAAGAGCTGCTGATCGAGGTGGAAGATTTCCATGATGCTGTAGGTAGCTGCCATGGACATGAAGCCGGGGAACATACCGAGGATCAGACCTGCATTCAGGAGCTTTTTACGGCTCTTAAAACGCAGACGGGAGAGGGCATAGGATACCATCAATACGAACAAGGTAGAGATGATACAGGAAAGAACGGCGATGATGAAGGTATTGATCATCCAACGACCGTAAGGAACGTTAGGATCGGTAAACAATGTCTGATAGTGTTTGAAAGTAAAGCCTTCGGGGAAGAGGTGGGATGATACACGATCAACCGTATTGAAAGACTGCAGAACCAGCCATACGATCGGGAAGATCCAGATCAGCACCATGACTGAAAGGATAACATACACGATGATGTTTGCGGTTCTTCTTTTCGCAGCGTAACCGGTCTTCATCTGAGTTTCTTTTGTATTCGTCATGAGAATTCCTCCTCATTCTTTGCTGCCTTGGACATATTGAATGTGATAAGAGAACCGATGGCACAAACAATAAATACAAGGATACCAATGACTGCGGCGAGCTTATAGTCTTTCTGGTCAGCCGTCAATTTATACAGCCATGTTACCAGCAAGTCTGTCTGACCTGCAGCGTTGGAGTAGTTGATCGTATCGCCCGGACCACCGCCTGTAAGGAAGTAGATAACGTTGAAGTTATTGATATTGCCTACGAAGGTAGTGATCAGATAAGGAGTCAATACGAAGAAGATATACGGGAAGGTGATCTTGGTGAACTGCTGAACAGCATTTGCACCGTCGATACGAGCGCTCTCGTAGAGGTCTTCGGGAATGTTCATCAACAGACCGGAAGAGATCAGCATGGTATACGGGATACCGACCCACATATTGACAACGATAATCGTCACTCTTGCCCAGTTTGCATCGGACAGGAAGGGAATATGTGTGCCGAACGCTGCGTTGAAGCCGCCTGTATCGTCAAGAAGAAGTCTCATAACGAGGAGGGTTACGAACTGAGGAACGGCTGCGGTAACAACGAACATGGTTCTCCAGAAGCCCTTGAACTTGATGTCCTTTTTGTTGATCAGGAGCGCAAGGATGATACCGAAGATGAAGTTTGTGAAGGTTGCGAAGAAAGCCCAGATCAGAGTCCAGACAAGAACCAGACCGAAGGTCTTGGACTTCTTGGCGTCTGCGTAGAATACTTCAGCGAAGTTCTGGAAGCCTACCCATTGATAGAGTCTGATCTGACCGTCATGAGCCTTGTCGTAGTTGGTGAACGCCATGAGGATCGTGAACAGGATGGGGAGGATGTTGAATACGATGAGCAGAACGATCGGCAGAGTGAGGAGAGTGATGTGGAACCTGTCATCGAGGAAGGTCTTCATCTCATCCACAAAACCAATGGGCTTTTTGCCCTCTGCGCGAAGCAGCTGAGTATTGTAAGCGGTTTTTGTGTTAGCAATATAAATAATGAAGAAAGCAAGGGTTACGATCATCGTCAGAACGAAGAACAGCAGAACCTTGTTGGATTCATCGTATTTGCCTTCGTTGGCAACATACTGTGAGAACCCGTCGTCTACTACCTGCTTTACGGTCTTACCGACGGTGTTGGTACCTCTGACGATATAAGGCGTACCGTTGACAACTTCAGGCGTCCATGTCAGCGTTGTGATCTTGCTGACGCAGATACGCTCGATATACTTTGCGCCGAAACCGATCATAAAGAATATGTAGCCCACTTCTGTTGCAAGCAGGATAAGTCCTTTTACGATCTGACCATGCATGATGCTGCCGGCGCCCATGATCACATAAGACAGCTTTGTTCCGATATCACCCTTTGCAAAGCGTGTACCGTAGTTTTTGAAGAAGTGACCGATCCCAAGGAAAAACTTCTTGATAAAGAATCCGATCGCCTTAAAGAATTTTACGATAGCACCCGGAATACCGGTGAAGAATGATTTCAGCTTGTAGGCAAAGCGCTGTCCTTTGGTCATCTGGACATAGTCAAGATAATCCATTCAAATACAACTCCTTTTTGTCTACTGAAAAAATAACCTGATGGGGAAACACAAACGATCGGAAAAGTTCCGACCGTTTGCGAAAAAACCGATAACAGAGATCTCAATATCTCCGCAGGATCATTCACGACCGATCAGATCATGAACCTTCCTCTGCGTTCTGCTGAGCGCCCTTGAGCAGTTCTTCGAGCTTGCTGTCAGGAAGAGTACCCTTAGAGGTTACGATCTGGCTGCCGACAGAGTCAACGCCTGCGCCCCAGTACTTAGCGCCAACGGACTGACCCTGAGCATGAGAGTGGCCGCCCTCTTTCTGGTCTGCGATAGCCTTGAATGCAGGATCGCTCTTGATCTCGTCGTTTGAAGCTGCCTTTGTGTTGGTCGGGATCAGACCTCTTGTTTCATATCTCTTGATCTGAGATGCTTCGCAGGTCAGGTAGTATGCCAGTGTCTGAGCACTGAAGCTGCACTTGGAGTTTACGTTTACGCCTACGAGCTTGTAGCCGCCGAATGCATCGAGCTGCTTCTGCTGGCCGTCCATCAGAACGGTCGGGAGCTTTGCTGCGCCGACGTTATCCTTGCCGAGTGACTTCTTGATGTCCGGACCCATCCATGTACCGATCACGGCTGCAGCGAGCTTGCCCTCTGCAAAGCCCTGTGATACGAATGCGTTGTCGCCCATAGTACCGGGAGTTCCGATAAAGCCCTTGTCAACGTTTTCTGCGATATGGCACATAGCCTTAGCAGCGGACAGACCCTCAGGAGTACCGAAGGTAGCGGTCTGCTTGCCGTTTTCAAACTTGATGGTGCAGCCTGCTGTGAAGAAGAAGCCTGTGTTGTACCAAGCGTTGCCCATGTTGAAGTAAACGCTCTTGCCGGCAGCCTGTGCCTTAGCGATCATGGTATCCATATCCTTGACATCATCCTCAGAGAAGATGGTCTTGTCATAGTACATGAAGAAACCGTTGTCAGAGGTCTTCGGATAAGCATAGAGCTCGCCGCCGCTGCTGCTGACGCCGATTGCGTCTTCACTGTTGTTTTCTTTGATATCAGCTGCATAAACGCCGGAAACCTTAGCGATCGCGCCTGCCTGGAGCAGATCGGAGAGCTGGTCGTCTGCAAAGCTGAATACGTCTGCTGCCTTGGTAGGAGCTTCTACTACCTTGCCGCCTGCCTGGTCTTCGCCCTTGACAACGGTAGTGATATTGAAGGTATATCTGCTGTCGGCAAACTTGGTCTTGAATTCGTCAACAAGGCTTGTCTCGAACTGCTTGTCGTCGCTTGCGCACCACATTCTCAGTGTGATGGTGCCGCCGTTTGCAGCAGCTTCCTCTGCCATCTTGTTCTTAATGGTGGTAACGTCCTCTTCGCTGTCGAGGCTCAGTTTCTGCATTGCCTGCTGGCTGGGCTGTACGACAGGAGCAGCAGATGCGCCGCCTTCTTCATCATCTCCGCCGCCGGTGCAGCCTGCCATTGCGGTAGCCGCCATCATTGCAGTCATCAGCAGTGCAATGATCTTTTTGGATTTACTTGCCATAATAATGACCCTCTTTCTTTGAATGATAGATTTTTTGCACGCAAACCCGTGCCGGGAGGCGATCCAATGACGGTTTTCCGTTTTCCGACATCACAAAAAGCCGACATACTTCGCCGCTGCTATTATCATAACACACGGAACGAGCAATTTCAACGGTTCGTTGTCATTTTTATCATGATTCATAAATCCTGTCTTGAATTTTTGTATAATATAATATTGTATTTTCTGTAATTTGGATATATTGCCTATATTAACCATAATTATTTTGTTTAATATTTATATGAACCCATTGTGCATATTGACGAATAAATTTTTAAGGAAATTTGAAATTTATTTCCGATTTATGAAAATTTCGTAACAAATTTTCTTTTTTGGAATTAAAACCGTTTTTTTGTCCGATCATCGGTCAAAATACACAAAGCATATTTTTCATAAAAATTCAGTCTATTGTACAGCATCCCACAGATTTTTTTGTGCAAATGCCGAAAAAATTATTGAATGAACCTTGAATCATCCTGCACTTCTCCGGTTTCCGAGGAAGTCTGTTTTTCATCCGAAAAATCTTGCCGCGGCTGTCAGCAGCAGGATACCTCCTGCGATCATCGAAAATATTTCGGGACGAATCACTCCCTTTGCTCTCAGGTGCGCAGCACCCTTCTCTCCTGTCAGCAAAAACACATACTGAAACACGCCGCACAAAAGCGGTACGAAAAAAACCGCCGCGCCGCATCCAAGCCCTGCGCCAAATCCTGCCGCTGCGGAATCTCCCGACAGCGCCAGCCCGATCACAACAGCTTCTTTTCCCTCGATCCTGCGTGAACGATCGCTGTCACAGCACTGCGCATCCGAAAGTACCCTGACAGGACTGAAACGCTTCCTACCTTTTTTGACTCGTCCCTCCTGTTGGTTGAGCGGCTGTTCCCGTTTCTTGGCTCTGTATTTTTTGACTCCGCAGAAGATCATATAGAGCCCCAGCAGAAAAAGCAGTCCTCCGCTCACAAAAGCACCTGCGCTCTGAGGAATCTTTCCCTGAAACATCTCCCCGATCATCACCGAAACGCCTGTTGTCAGGATCGTCACCAGCACGATCAGCATTCTTGACAGGCACGGTATCTTCACACCGTCCAGTCCGCACGAAACACCGATATTGACCGCATCTATACTCAGCGCCGATGCAAGCAGCGCCATTTCCCAGAATCCCATCCCATTCCCTCCAAGAAGATACCAGACTTCCTCGGGAACCGGAGAAGTGCCGTATTACGCAGGATATTTTGTGACGGGCGAAGCGTCTCGAGTGCAGCACTACTTGGTGTAGTGCAAGGGAGAGACACTTCGCTTGGTGCAAAAGAGACAAGTAAGACGGTGCTTCGGAAGTTTCCGAGGAAGTCTATTGTTACATACTATGCAAAACACTCATACTTTGGGTCTCGGGAAGATATATATGTAACAAGAACGGATGAAGGAGTGTGAAAGAATGGAATGGTATACAGTCAATGCCCGAAAATGCATAGAAGCCCTCCACACCGACCCGAAAAACGGTCTGACAAAACAGGAAAGCACCAAGCGTCTTGCTCAATACGGGAAAAACAAGCTGACCGAAAAAAAGAAAAACGGCGTCCTCAAAAAATTTTTTTCTCAATTTGCCGACTTTATGGTGCTGATTTTGCTGTGCGCTGCGGGCATATCTTTTTTTACCGCCATATCGGGAGACGGTGACTTTACCGAACCTGTGATGATCCTGATCATCGTGATACTGAACGCCGTTGTCGGCACGATACAGGAATGCCGCGCGGAAAGCGCCATTGAAGCGCTCAAAAAGCTCTCGTCCCCTCACGCAGAAGTCAGGCGCGGCGGAATATGGCAAAAGATACCGTCGGAAGATCTGGTCCCGGGCGATATCATAACAGTCAGTGCAGGAGATCTTGTCTGTGCGGATGCAAGACTGATCGACAGCACCTCTCTTTCTGCGGAAGAAGCCTCTCTGACGGGTGAATCCGTCCCCTCCGAAAAACACCACGAGATGATCCTGCCAAACGATACCCCTCTTGCCGAACAAAGCAACATGATCTTTTCTTCTACCGTCATCACCTCCGGTCATGCCGTTGCTGTTGTGACCGCAACAGGAATGAACACGAAAGTCGGCAGGATCGCTTCTCTCATTGATAGCGAAACAGCGCCGCCTACACCTTTACAGAAAAGTCTTTCCAAAACAGGAAAGCTGCTCGGCATTGCTGCGCTGCTGATCTGCGCTTTCATCTTCCTGCTCGGAATGTTCCAGCACCAGCCGCCGCTGGAAATGTTCATCATGTCCATCAGTCTGGCGGTAGCCGCCATCCCCGAAGGACTTCCTGCTGTCGTCACCATCGTATTAGCCCTCGGCGTCCGCAAAATGGCGCTGCACCGCGCGATCGTCCGTCACCTGCCTGCCGTAGAGACCCTCGGCAGCACCAGTGTGATCTGTTCGGATAAGACAGGCACTCTGACTCAGAATAAAATGACGGTAAAAGAAGTCACGTCGGGCATCCGTTGCGTCAGCCCCCATTCCTCTGTCGGCTGTTCTGTTCTGTCCCTTGCCGCTCTTTGCAGCAACGGCACAGTCACCAAAAAAGGAAACGGCTATGAAGCGGTCGGCAGCCCGACCGAAAAAGCGATCCTGCTTGCCGCTGCGGCATCAGACGCTCCCAAAGAACAGCTTGAGCGCCTTTGTCCGCGCATAGACGAGCTGCCCTTTGATTCTGTCAGAAAACGTATGCTGACCGTTCACCGCCTGTCAAACGGCAGCTTCCGTATCATCGCAAAGGGTGCGCCCGACATCCTGCTCTCCCTTTGTTCAGAACTGGAACAGGAACACAAGCGCTCCCGGCTGACCGACTCTGTCAGAAGATCCGTCCTGAGCGCAAACGACCGTTTGGCTCATCAGGCGATGAGAGTGATCGGCGTTGCTTACAAGGACTGCAAGATCCTTCCAAGAAAAGAAGAACTTGAAAAAGACCTTGTTTTCTGCGGACTGATCGGCATGACAGACCCACCCCGACCGCAGGCAAAGCAGGCAGTGCAAAGATGCCGTCAGGCAGGGATACGTCCTGTGATGATCACAGGCGACAGCGCCGTTACTGCTGCTGCGATCGCCGCAGAGATCGGCATTGATCTTTCAGGAACTGTCATCACAGGCGCGGAGCTGGATAAAATGGATGACAAGACCCTTTCTCAAAGCATTCTGAAATGCAGTATTTTTGCAAGAGTTTCTCCCGAGCATAAAGTACGCATCGTCAAAGCGTTCCAGTCAAGGGGAGAAATTGCCGCTATGACGGGTGACGGCGTAAATGACGCTCCTGCGCTGAGGTGCGCCGATATCGGCTGTGCGATGGGACTTTCGGGAAGTGATGCGGCAAAGAGCGCCGCTGCCATGATCCTGACAGACGATAATTTTTCTACGATCGTAGAAGCCGTTGAGCAGGGCAGGGGTATTTTTGAAAACATCCGCCGCACCGTTCACTTTCTCCTGTCCTGCAATATCGGCGAGATCCTGACAGTCCTCTGCGCCTTTTTGATGCGCCTTCCGTCTCCGCTGCTTGCCATGCAGCTTTTGTGGGTCAACCTTGTAACAGACTCCATGCCTGCCCTTGCATTAGGCGTGGAACCGACAGGAGAAGACGTGATGCTGCGTCCGCCTGCCAAAACAAGAAACGGCATCTTTCAGAAAGGTATGGTAAAGAAGATTATCTTTGAGGGCTGTTTCATCGGCGCACTCTCGTTTTTAGCCTTTACCATCGGCAGAGTGTTCTTTGATACCGACAGCGCCGAACCCATTGTCGGCAGAACCATGACCTTTGCGGTACTGAGCCTGAGTCAGCTGTTTCACGCTTTCAATCTGCGCAGCCGCACGTCTTTCCCAAAAAAGAGCCGTTTCAGTCCTCAGATGATATCAGCTTTTCTCATCGGCTTTGTCATGCAGACCTCTGTGATCTCTCTGCCCTTCCTCAATCCTGTTTTCTGCACCGCACCTCTCACCCCTCTGCAATGGCTGATCGTTGCCGTTTTGTCTTTGTCCGCATTATTCCTGGGCGTGCTGCAGAAAAAAGACTCTCATTCCCTCACTTCTTCTGCAAAAACTGCCGTCACATTCCGCTGAAATGATCGGAGAAGCCTTTTTCATGCAGAAAGGCTTCTCCGATTTTTGATATTTACGAGGGTTGCTATGTGCCTTCAAACACAAGAATCACCGCTCATCTCTTTACATTCCGAAAAAAATTTTTTATGATGATCTTAACACTGCACGAAAACATCCCTCCCGTTCGTTATATCAGTGAAAGGAGGTTTTCACTTGAAAAACACAATCGTCGACGAAAAAGACCGCTCTGCGATCATTGAAGCGGTCATCCGTGAATATGCAGATATGATATACAGGATCGCATACCAGCATATGGGAAACCACCATGATGCAGAGGATATCCTGCAGGAGGTAAGCATTGCGCTGGTCACAAAGGACGCTCCTCTCCGGGATCGGGAGTACCTCAAACGGTGGCTGATACGGGTAACGGTCAACAAATGCCACGATCTGTACAGACAAAAAAGAGCCCACAAAACAGAAGACCTGGATGACTACATAAACACACCCTCAGAGCAGCAGGACGCTGTGATGGAGGAGATCCTGCAGCTGCCCGAAAAATACAAAACCGTCATTTATTTATATTATTACGAGAGCTTCACGCTGAAGGAAATTGCCGATACGCTGAAAAAAAGCATCAACACCGTCAGCTCCGAGCTGCAAAGGGCAAGAAAAAAGCTGAAAAAAATCCTGACAGAGGAGGAATTGCCTTATGAAGAAAAATGAATATACCAAAAAGCTGTCTGAGATCAAAGCGCCTGAGTCATCCGTTGAAAAAGCAGTGCAAGCGGCGCTGCAAGCCGAAAAGAACAGAAAGGAACTTGTTGTTATGCCTAAAAAATCACATACGATCATAAAATTTATCTCCGCAGCCGCAGCCTGCGCCGTGGCGATCACAGGTATCGCCATTGTGTCCAACCTGAATAAAACCGAGCCTGTGATCAGCGATCCGTCTGCTGCGT
>Ga0256405_10007680_pt1 | contig 15973 bp, 28 predicted proteins | sample RumenRJG_02DNA_FD_189096 | JGI IMG/M metagenome (GOLD analysis project Ga0256405, IMG submission 189096) | Bovine rumen microbial communities from Lethbridge, Alberta, Canada - RJG_02 | ecosystem: Host-associated > Mammals > Digestive system > Stomach > Rumen | place: Canada: Alberta... | reverse complement strand
GTCATTATAAGCTTTCTTATAAAGCTCTACCAGTTCTGCTGTATACACTGCTGTCTTAAGTCCTAGTGTCTGTGCTATCTTTTTATTAACAACTATTATGCTATCTTGTGATAAAATATCTAAAAACATAATTACCTCGATTTCGTTTCCTAATATATTATACAATGTGAAAAAGCGAAACTTTTGAGATTTCGCTAATTTCATTATTTTTACGCGTACGTATGTAGTTTTTTAGTCTAAAAGTGCTTTTTTAGCTGTTTTTTGGCAATTTGCTAGACATGCTCTCAAATATCTGTATAGCTTTTGATTATTTGCCTTACCAATCTTACTTAAAGTAGCATTTAGTGGCTCAATTCCTATTTTATAGGTATCAATAAAGTAGCTTTTGTAGTCTTCGTCTAGCTCTGTTAGATTTTTAACTAACTTATGTGCCCAAAATTCACTTTGCTTCTCACTTACTCTAACTTTTTCTCCGTTTTCATTGATAAAACTGCTCTTGATTATCTTTACTCTTGTTGTATCACCAAAAGCAATCTGATCCAAGATAATTGCTTCAACAATTTTACCACTATTTATCATTCTTTGTATATAATCTTTAACGTTATCAGCGCTATCGTCATAGTGTCTGTCTTCTGTATACTGCTCATCTTCTAGCATATCCTTCAAAGTTACTAAGTGTGTTCCATCACCTGTGCAAGATAAAAAGCTTGTATCAAAACTTAGTTGTGGCTTATAGTTCGTGCTGTTCTTATCTAAGTTAGCAATATAATAAGCTCTTACATAAATAGTATTTAATGCTTGTAAAATACAAGTCTGTGCATTAACTTTCTTTTCTGGCTTTAACCAACCTCTATATTTAGCTGCTAAATTTATTGCTTCTACTAAATTACCATAGCAATCTTCTATTTCTAATTTTAATGCTTTTCCGTCTTTTAAGAATTTCTTTCCAATTGTATACCAATATCTTAAAACTACTGCTGCTAAGTATTCACTTTGCTTTACTTTATCATCTGCATCTAAAGCTTCTATATATCCATTCATAAGTTGATCTGGTGACATGCTTTGATAATCACCTAATCTACTTGCATAAAATACACAATCTTTCTTAATATCTTTAATCATATTCCTTTTTGCCTCCTTATATAGCAAAATAACTAAGTTATCTTTAGTTATCTGCTTTTATTATATCATGTTTCTTTTGATTTGTAAACTACTTTTGTTCCTTTTTTGTCTTAAATTTGTACAAAACTTCATTAACTGGCAACTTTGATCTCTTCTTATTCTCAACAATAGCATTAACATCTAAACCATTTTTGATTACATTTCTTAAAGTTGTGCCACTTAGTGTAATAATCTTGTCAAACTTTCCATCTGAAGTTACTCTTGCTAGTTGGTATCTATAAGCATTGTGTCTTGTTCCACCACAATATGTTCCTGCTAAGTAAAAGTTTACTACTTTCCAACCGCCTGACAATTCCATTCCTACATACTTACTTCTTCTCATTTCCTAGTTCTCCTTTATCCAAGCATAATCATCATCTGTCTCTAATTCTAAGCTTGTGCCGCTAATCCAAGAATTAACAACTCTTCTAAAAGCTTCCATCAATGAATTATACTTTTTAATTTCTTTAATATAGATTTTATTACTTCCGTTATTGTTTATTTCAAGTTCACCAATATTTAGTTCTTCTAGTTCTGTGCAATAATCATCATTGAAGATATTAACAATGTTTTCTGTTGTTTCTCCAACTATATCACACTTTGAATAAGCATTCATTAAGTCTCTTAAGTCTTCACATAGTTGGTCAAAACTGCATACTAAGTCAACATATTCTCTTAATGTGCTTCTATTTCCTGCAACCGTATCACCATATTCTTTTAAGTATTCCTTATATTCTTCATAGTTATCATTATAAGTTATACAATCTGGTAAAACGTTATCATTATCACCTTGTCTTGTTTCTGGGTCTCTATTATATAATACTAAGTATCCACCACTTGCACCATTGAATCCAACTTCATACTTGTTGTTTCTTTCCCAGTCTCTGATCATCCAATTGATTTCATCATAGTCATCTTGTTGTGCTTTATTTAATGCTTTCCAACAATCACCTTCTAAGTCTAAGTTATACACCTTAACATTGTTGGCAATACTTCTTAAGTTGTTCCAACTATTCATAGTGTTATAAGTGAAGTGTTCCTTCAAAAACTCAAACATTTCTTTATCATTATTTCTATTAACTTTCTTTACAAACATAACTACACCTCCATACGCTTGTACATATATTATAACACAAAATTGCACAAAAGTAAATCTATTTGTGCAAAGTTTATGCAAAATTTCTATCTTTTATAATATGCTTCCATAAAAGCATTTTTTAATTCTTCGCTTGAAAAATAATAGTCTCCTCTATATGTTGTCTTAGAATCTATTATTCTCTTTGGCCACTTCTGCTTACAAAAATCATAAACATGTGTTTCGTCTTCTTCTCCAATCGGTATAATCCAATCAGCTTCTCTATTCGGTCTAAATACATACATATATCTAAACATACACTAGCTCTCCTTTTTAACTCTGTGTCTTACAACACTAACGTTTCCTTTCTTGATATCGTCCATTAACACTAGTGCTTTCTTAAAGTCTTCAAATGTTCCTCTAAACTCTGGCGTATTCCAATCAGTATATGGCTTTGAATCATTATTTGTTCCTACTTCAACCATTAACTGATTTTCATTATTATACCACATCTTAGTGATAACGCTTCCATCAAAACTTTGACAGCTTGACTTAAAGCCACTTGCTTTTGATCCACCTCTTGTTGCTTCAGATCTGTTTCCAACTACCATTCCATAAAATGCTGACATATTTATAACCTCCTTGTCCTCATCTCTGTACATTTATTATAACGTACTTTGCGTCAAAAGTAAACCCTTCAACGCAAAGTCTATGCAAAATTTCTATTCGTTATTTTCCTCTTCTGATTCCTTTTCTTCTTCGTCGAAGTATTCATCGTCATAGTCTTCGTCTTCATCAACTAAATAGTCAATTTTTACTTCTACTATTTCATTATCTTTATTGTATCCAACATAAGCATCATAACTGCCATCACCATATCCGCTTTCACTCCAAGCGCCATTGCACTTAAATAAGCTATTAGTTGTAGCTATTCCACCGCGAGCTTTGAAAAACTCATCATCACAAAGCTTGCTCCAAACACTATCTAAGTCTGGCTTGTCTTCAAATACTCCACAAAGTCCGGCATCTACTCCAATATCTGCATCTAGCTTTTTAGTCCAAAATACTGCTTGACCTCGTGCTTTCATAGTTAGTGAAGCTACTCTGTCTCCCCAACTACCACAATTCTCAATTTCTATTGAAGCATCCCAAGTGCCTTTGAAAACATTTTCTATTGTTGCTGTGCACCAAGTGCCTGGCGCATAACATGGATCAGTTATTGTTAAGTGTCCTTTTGTAAATGTAATTGTTCCTAAATTTTTATTCATAATTATTTCTCCTCGTAATTGTCTTCGTCATATTCATGAAAGCATAAACCGCTATTCTTTTTATTATAAGTATTAGTCATTGCTACAAATGATTCTAAAAACCATCTAGCATCATCTCTAAAGTCTTTCTTAGTCTGATTTGGCTTAACACTAACTGCTGTGCTCCAAACATCACCACCCATACTTGCTGTATACCATGGCGCATTCATAAACTCAAAGTCAGCACAATCAAAATCATTTCTTACTTTTATTTCTTGATCAATAGCATAGTCTCTGTCTGTTCTACTATGAATAATAGTATCATCATTTTTATCCCAGCCACCTGACCAACCAACTGCTACACATAAGTCGCTACTTAAATTAAAGTGGCAGCATCCTTGATCTTCATTAACTAACCATTCTACTGATTCCTCTAAAAACTTCGCTAACTTATCAATATTCTTTTTCGTTACTACATTCTTTTTGTTCATAAGATTTATAGCCTCCTTATATCTTACTACCTATATTATATCACAAAAAAGTGGCCTTGTAAACCACTTTTTGTAAAGTTTTTGTAAAGTTATTTTATTCGCTAACTCTTGTATATTTATACGCTTCACGAATATTTGCACCAAAGTATTTACCTAATGAATGACTCGCCATAAGTTCGGCATACACTTCTGCTGGCACATTGTTATAAACATATTTGCTTCCGTTCTTAAACTCAACTGCTAAAAGTTTTAAGTTGGTATCATAACCTACTTTTGCTAGTGTTGATGATTCTACTTCTCTCATTTCCATATTATAAAACTCTCCAATAATCTTTTTTTACTTGTTCGTAATAATCGTGGTCATATCTTCCACTTGTTAGTACTTCACCTACTACTCTGTAATTTGCTGCAAAGTTATTACCACTAACTCCTATTGCTGAAAAAGCACCACCTCTATACTTAACTATAATAAACTCTTCTCTCCAACCTTCTGGTTCTTTTTCATAAAGTTCAAATCTAACTTCTTCAACATTGCTTTGATATTTAGTTATAACTTCACTAAGATCAGATATTTCTTTTGCTTTGCCGTCATAAAATACTTTTAATCTATCTGTCATTTCTCTCACCTCTCTATAATAATTATATCACCTTTCAAAGAAAATGTAAATACTTTTTTGTAAAGTTTTCGCAAACTATTTTACATCTCTCCGCCACATGTATTATACAAAACTATCTCTTCAGTATCAGCACTATTCTCTTGTAGGTCATCTAAAGTTATTCTGCCCACGTCTAGCAAAGTACAAACTGCTATACAAAGTGGTTCTAAGTCGCAGTTCTCTCTTAAGAATAAGCTATAAGTATAATCACATACTAGCTCAAAATCTTCAGCTGTCAAAATGCTATCTTCAACTATTGTCTTCTCACCAATATCAAATGCTGACTTAATAAGCTTAGTGCAGCTAATTGCATATAGTTGTCTATTTGCTGGGTCTTTATTTTGCCACTTTTCAAATTCATTTAATGTTTCTAAGTATTTCATTTTTTATCACCTCTAATATTATTATATCATTATTTTCAATATTTGTAAACTACTTTTTTCAAAAATATTGTAAAATGAGATTATTGAAATTTCGACGATTTCGCGCACGTTACATACGTATATAAGTAAAATGCTTAACTTTTGCTAAAATTAGTCCCATTTGGCTTATAATGAGCCCAAAATAGCATTAAAAAGAAAACGAAGGCGCCTTGACTAAGCAAAAACGCCCCCGCTTATCATCTTTTTTAGCTTTTTGCTGCTTGTCTAGCTTCTGCCATCGCTAAAATACGACCTGGAATTACAAAAGCTTGATTACATCTATCGCAGCATCTATGTTCTGGCTTAAAAGTAGGTCTAACTACTACTAACTCTCCATCTTTATTATAGTCTCTCCAAGCTGCTCCGTCTGGATTATTACCCCATCCTGCTTCCAAAGCTCCACATATACAACAAGTAAATACTTCATCTTTCATATTTAACCCTCCAACTTAATCACATAATATTCACTTCTTTCTAATGAATTACCATCATCAAAGTCATTGCTCATGAATAATTCTGGAATATTCAATGCTAAAGTATTTTCTACTAATGTGCCTCTATTTTCCATATTACGCACATAGTCATCAATATGCTCTTCATACTCAGCCATATCATCAGCATCGTCCTCATCTAAGTCAAAACAATCAGCATACTCATGTGCTATTCGATCTAAGTCTTCTTCAGCTAATGTCTTAACTTCTTCAAACTTGTCAGTCATACCAACTACATCAAGTGATGTGTATACGTCATAATCATTTGTTGTGGTAGTAAAGCTACCGATTACCATATATTTGCTCATTTTTTAAGTCCTCCTAATTTCTTTCTATATTTATTATAACACTTTTCTTTGCTTTTGTAAATAGTTTTATGCAAAGTTTATGTAAAGTTTATTATACGTTATTTGTAGCTGAATCAATTAAAGCTAACATCTTTGATAATAAAGCTTCACCTTCTTCAGTTTTAATTACAGCTCCAATTAGTGCACATAAAACTGTTCCAGTTACTGTATATCCTTGTTCATCTCTTACTATATAACCATCTCTGTGCATAATATTTGCTGCTAGTGCTTCAGCTTTTACTTCTAATACATCTAATTCCTTGTTTTCCATAATACTTAATCTCCTTTATTAACCTTGTCCTGTGATAATTCTGATAGTTGCTCTATCATTATTACCTTTTATATCGTATACATCAATACAATTTAATTTCTTACCATCAATGAATACTTCATCTTTTTCAAATAAGTCCATATCATCTGTTCTAAATCCAACTTCTTGCTCAATTCGATCATACTTTAGATGAACATTATGATATTCAGTTCTATTTTCAACAATAATATCACCATGTAGATCATATACTTCAATTATTGTTAATTTCTTTTGTGGTCCATCTATTAAAGTTTTTCTTGATTTCTCAATTACCTTCCAACCTTTACTTTTTAAGTCAATTACTTCCATTTGTTTTTCCTCCGTTATTTACTTTCTACATATATTATAACACAAAAAGTGGCTTTTGTAAACCACTTTTCGCAAACTTTTTGTAAACTTTTTAGATTTCTCTATAATCTTTATCAGCAATAATCTTTTCTAGTTCATCTCCGGCTGCTACACTTTCTTCTTCGATTGTTGAATCAAAATCAATAACATTTGCTGTAATCTTTATATTTGCTGGTAAGTTAGTATAAACATTTGTTACTTCACCATCACCTATAACAACTATAACTTCATATTCCTTTTCCATAATTACACCTCGTATTCTTTAATTTCACCTTGATAAATTGTTGTGCTATTTCCATCATCGTATAAAACTACTTTGAAGAAATCATCTGTAAGTTCTGTTTCATCACTTAAAACTTCACCATATTCTCCATCATATTCTAAGTATTCATTAAATACTGAATATAACTCTTTCTTTGCTGCATCATAATCTGTGAATACTTTTTGTGCGTCTATGTTAATTGGATCGCCTTCATAAGCATTATCACAACTTGAAATTGCTGTAAATACATAAATCTTAGTCATTGAAATCACCTCTCTTTCCTAATAAATAATCTAATGCTTGTGGTCTACCTGACATATCTGGCATTAAGTTCCATTCTAAACCTGTGCTTTCATTATAGATTCTAACTCTTGTGGCATTAGCATCACCTGATACATCTGTGACTATATCACCTTCATCTAATAAGAAAACCTTATCAGCACGCTTTTGTAATTCTTCAAAACTTAGTTTCATGATTACCTCCTTAATTATCTTCTATATTTATTATAACATAAAAAGGGTCTTTTGTAAACCCCTTTATGCAAAGTTATTGTAAAACTATTGTCGTTTTAACTCTTCAACTCTTGCTTCAACTAATGCTCTTGTCTCAGCAGTTAATACTCCACTAATCATATATTCTAAGTCAGCAATAACTTCATCAACATCATAGTTATTTAGTACTGCAAAATCATCAATAGCAAATGAAAAACCATATTGGTCATCACCTTCATACTTATCAATAATTTCCCAAACCTTTTGGTCCTTTTGTTCTTTAGTCATAATTTAATTCCTCCTTAAACAAATAAATTATCAATATAATTGTTAATGTACTTTTTTAATTCTTCTCTTGAACCATACTTATACTTGCATCCTGATGATCCGTCATTAGAAATATAAACATAATCTTGTCCATCTTCTCTAAATAACTCTACTTCAATATTTGCTAATGTTCTGTCGTCATCATAAGTATCTGTATCATTGTTATCAATAATATTAAAGTATAAATAATCTTCATCAGCACAATCAAACTCTGTTTCATACGCTTGATAGTCATAACCGGTGTCAAGAACAAATATTGTATCTGCTTCTAAGTCAATTAAATCATTACTAACTATTATTTGATTATCTTTAATTTCAACATCATCATATTCAACTGGCGCAATTAAAATATCAATATTTCTTAAAGTATCAAATAAACCACCATTGTCTATAATATCCCAAACAAATGTATTTGCTTGTCCTTCACTCATATTGTTAATAATATCTTTAATGCTCTTTAGTCCTAAAACTGCTAATTCGGCTTTGTCTAACTTAAAGCCCTCTAGTTCTAACTTCTTAATTAAACTATTTTTAGTCATAAATTAGTCCTCCCAAATATCTACACTATCTTCTGCTACATTGTCCCAAAGTTGAATACAAGTATTCTCATCAGCATATTCTGCTTCGTCTCTTGCAACTTTTTTTGCTGTTTCTAGGTCGTCATATTCAAACTCTAAAAACTCTTCTGTTTCGTCATTTTCAATAGATAAAATATATCTTTTTTCTTCCATAAGTATTTACCTCCTATTACTTATCTTCTATTATAATTATATCACGTATTTATATAAATGTAAACCCTTTTATGCAAAATATTTGCAAACTATACATCTATTATAAAATTATTTTTGAACTCCTCATTTGCTTCTTCTTCTATTTCCTTCAAAAGCATATTATCACTAGCTTTTGCTTTTTGCTCAATTTCTAAACGCTTTTGTGCAGCAATAATTTTATTGTATTCTAGTAATAGCTCTTTAGTTAGTTGATGTGCTTTTTGTCCGTCATTTATCGGTGTCTCTTCATCTATAGAATCTGATCTAAGTTGCACTGCTTTGAATTGTGCTAATAAAGTGCTATGTGTGTTAATCCACTTATTTGCTTTATCAGTAGTATACATCGACTTGTATTGCATGGCATTATATCTTTCTAGCTCTTCTTTAGTTAAAGAATCAAACTCACCAAATGCTAATTCATAGTTAAGATATTCAAAGTCCTCTACTTGCTTTCCTAGCGCTAATACAAATGTAATAAATGCTATTTTTTCAGCTTTGCTATATTTTTGAATACACTTTAATATTTTTGTATAAGGTAAAAACCAATACTTAACAAATAGCTTATTTCTGCAAATAGTATAGATCATTTCATTTTGAAGCTTTCTGCAGTACTGATATTTAGATAAGTTTAATTCATCACCTTCACTGCTATAGTAAAACTTTTTTCTAGCAATGTGCTTATAAAAAGCTCTTAATTGAAAAAATTGCTTAACAAACTTCTTAAACTCTCTGTCTTTAATTACTTGTTTTGGATTAAATGAAGAAGCTTCTTTATAAAATATTCCACCCTCATACTTTAATGTAGGGTAGTCAGACATTAGCATAAAAAATGGCTGTGATTTCTTTTTTGCCTCTAACTCAGCTGTTTCCATAACAAAGCTATTCTTAGCTACTTGTTCTATAGCTACATCTCTTTTTGTCTTAAAAATAGTTTCCTGTCTAATTTCTGCTCCACACTTAGGACATTTTCCTATACGCACTATTTTATTGCGCATTTCAACTGGCTCACTTCTTAGCACGTTATTTAAGAATGCTGTGTGATAGCACGACATACACAAAATACATGTATTATTATTTGTTAACAAACCATTAACTAGCTTTTGTTTTTTAACTTCTCTATTGTCTTCCATAAGCATATTTTCCTCCTTGATGTTTAGTTATTCTAGCTTTTCAAGCAAGTATTACCAACTTGCTTGATATACACACTCATAGTGCTCGCCATGCTCACCTTCGTATGACTCTAAAAATGTTTCGACTTTGCTTAATAAGTCAGCTGTGTATTCTAGCTCCTTAAAATACCACTCATCAATTTCAGTTGAACCAAAGAAAAATCCTGATTGTGGTGGCAATAATTCTTCTGCTTTATAATGATCTTCTAAAACTTGATTACAAGCATAGTGTAAGTCAATAATATTAGCTAAGCTTAAAGTAATAGCTTCACAATTATCAACTCCGCCAGCACAATTTTGCACAAACCAGTTATGAATAGCATTTGCTTTTCTCCAATAACCAATTTGATAATCTGTAGTTGTATCAACGCTCATAAAGTTTCTTTCAAAAATATTATTTTGAAAATCTTTTAATTCTTTAGGATACTTAAGCTTAGGATCACTCCAATGTGCTTCAAATCTCGTGCGACTTTTGTAATCTGTCTTTCTTAAGTATAAATACATATCTAATCCCATAGTTTTTATCTCCTTTGTTTTTTATTTTCTAATATAATTATAACACTTATTTAGATAAATGTTAATAGCTTTTTGTAAATTATTTGCAAAGTTATTGCTAAAGCTTTTTCTTCATCTATCTATTTCTATTATAGCATAAAAATAAGCGGCTTGTAAACCGCTTATCTGTAAAATCTATGCAAAATTTAATGCTTTTAGAAGTATTACTTCTATAATAGTTCTTGTGCAAGTATCTTGTCTACATTATAATAATCCTTATAAGAAATTCTAATAAGTTTTAAATTATGATTTTTACAATATTCATCTTTTAACTTATCTCGTTCCTGTGTTTCTTTGAATCGTTCTGCTGTATTCCAATGGCCTAGTTCATAGTGTTGAATACCATCATATTCTATTAAATAGCATAAATTATTATCTTGGTCTAATAAAGCAAAGTCAAATCTAAGTGGGCTATGTTCAGCTTTGTAATAAAGATCTTTAAATTTAAATTGTTGCTTGATAATATAATCTGTATTTTTCTCAAGATAGTTTAATACTTTATCTTCACCTCTTGAATGATAGCAATCTGGACAACGCTGACCATCTAGAATAAACTTTTGTGGCACCATCCAAAATTGGTGCCCACATGTATTATGTCTAAATAGCATCTTAGTTTTAGCATTTTTATACTCTGATAGTATTGTATATTCATCTGCTACTAGATCAAATATTTTTTGATTTATTTCATCAGCCGAATAAGTAAATCCGCTATGATTTACTTCTAATTGCTTACAATATGGACAAGTTTTTTGTTTATTTAGAATAGATGTAGCGACTATTGAATAAGTATTGCCACAAGTATTATGTTTAATAGTAACTTTTTTAGTCAGTCCTTTATATTCAGACAAAACTTGATAGTCATTACCTAGTATCTGGTTAACTCTGCCCAAAAAGCTTGTATTAGTAAGTCTAAGTTTATCACCTATTCTCTCTGCTCTGCAATATGGACATCCTTGACCTATAAATAGCTTAGCCGGCTTACTATAAAATTCTTTATTACAAGAAGTGCAAAACATTTTTACTTTTGTATTAGTATTTTTATAGCCAGACTTATATAAATATCTGCCTTTATGAATATCTTGAATACGTTTTAGAAATTCTGCTTCTGTAACATGCTTCATTAGCTAATCTTCCTTGCATATTGTGTATTATTTGCTAGCTTAACACCAAGTACATTGTCGAAGTGCTCTGAATGCTTTGGATTATATCTGCCAAACTTTACTATAATATTTGGCCACTGCTTTAGCTGCTCTACTTCTGCACTAATCTCAGCTTCAATATAGCCTGTGTAAATAACAATGTCATGATCATACTTTAATCTAAAAGCTTTAATAAGCTCTAGTAAGTCACTAAATGAATCAATGGGCTCTAACCCCGCGCATACTAAAGCTCTACTGCCTCCTTCTAGTGCCTCTTCATATAGCTCTAGAATTCTGTCAATACTTATATCTATATTTTTTTGCTTAGCTAAGGTAGAATTTTGGCAGCATTGCACACCACATTCCACTTCACATTTAAAGCTGCAATTTGGAAATGCAATGTACATTGCTGGATACTTATAGTTTATGAAATCAGTAGATATTAGATCTTTTATAAGCATAAGTTAATCTGAAATTACTGAAGTTTCACCATGCATTAATGCAGAATTATACCACTCTCTAGCAGAAAATTCTTTCTTACGTTCTTTTGAGTATGATTTGCTTGGGGTTAGGAAACCTACAATTCTTTGCCAAGTATCTGCTTTAGGCTTTCCACAAATTGGACAAATATCAGTGCCAACAAAACCATGACCATTTTCACAGGCATTAATTCTAGTATTAAATGCAAAATAGAAAACACCTTTCTTAGCAATTCTGTTTAGCATATCCCAAGCCATATCTTCATTTGGGAAGTTTGATTCTAAGTTTATGTGGGCAATAGCTCCACCTGAACATTTCTCATCAAGTATTGAACTTAGACGTATCTTTTCTGAAATTGTGCATTTTTCTGTTAATGGTATCCATTGATTAGAATAAATTGAGTAGTCACTAATATTGTATAATACAGAATCTTTTGCACAAAGATTAACCGCCGCGCGCTCCGCTGGAACACTTTCAATATTAAAACTATAGTCTTCAGTAAAGCTATCTTTAACTTCATTTAAAATTTTGAAAATCTTATCAGCTAGTTCAATTCCTTCTTTTGTATAGCTCTTATTACCAAATTCATCTGTAGCAATGTATCCAAACTTATCTATAACTTCGTATAAACCTAGAATACCTATTGTGCAGTATTGATGATCTAAGCTCATACCACCTTCTACATAGTTTGGTAATAAGCCTTTCTCAATATTTCTAGAAATAATGTGTCTAACTCTGTCTAACACCTTACAGCATAATAAAGTTCTCTTCTTTAGCAAGCTTAGGTATTTTGCTTCAGATGCATCAGCTCCAAGTTCATAAAACATATGCACTAAATTGATAGTATTAACTTTAACTGATCCTATGCTTAGCTCGGTACCACCAATACTATTAAAGAAACCTTTTAGCTTAGTAGTATCACTTAGTAGTCTGCAGCAATTTGATAATGTAGTAACATCCTGGCCAACAAAGAAGTTAGAATCATTCCAAGTGCAGTTATGGTCAGAGCACCATCTAGCAAAACTTTCATCAACAAATTTGCCTTCTTGATATAGTAATGAATATGTAAGCACTGGGAAAGTAAACATGTTATGTGATCTGATCTCACTTACTACTTCCATAAATAATTTCTCATGTTCTATAAATTCTTCAATATAATCTATAGCTAGTGTATCATCAGGAAATATAAGGTCTCCGAACAAAGCAGTGTAGTATTCTCTATCAAATATACTTACATTTACAAATGCTGATTGATCAACTCTCATAAATGGTTGATTTAATCTATAGATAAACTTTTGGAAACATTGTTTTAAATAGTAGTCTTTGTCTTTGATAAAGTAACCGTTTTCTAAGTCATGCTTATAAAAATAAAATGTCCATACTAAAATATTTGGAATACCTACAGCACCTGAACTTCTGTTTGACATAAATGAAATATATTCAATTACATCGTCTAAAAATGTAGCTAAATGCTTTGGCGGCTCATTGTTATAGTTAGGTAAGAAGAATAATCCTTCTTTAGCTAATCTAGAAAGATCATAAGCATAACAGTATGGTTTCATGCTAGCGCTTGGAAAATCGTGCATATAATACGCGCCTAGATACTCATTCTTTAGCCATTCTTTGGCTGTAGCTAAACCATATTTCTTCTTTAGCTCATAGAAAATCTTATTCATAGCAATTATCTTATCAATAGATTTTCCTTTTTCAGCTAAAAGTGAAGCAATATCTTTATGACTTGCATTAGCATTATTATCAATTGTTACATCATTTACGTTTTTATCTACGAATGAATTAATAAAATCGCTGAAATTTGTTTGTGAACTGTGAATACCATTAAGTATTTCAAAATCTTCACCATATTCATCTACTAGATTTTGTAAGGCTTTTTCAAAGTCTTTTGAAAGTTTGATATCAATATTCATACTATTTTGTTACCTCTTGTAAATATTTAATTGCATCTGAAAAGTTTAAAAATTTATCATCAACTTGAAGTATTGGTGCAGATAGCACATTATGTTCTCTGCCTACTTCTAAAACTTTAGCTTTATCTCTTTCTACTTCATATGGTAGATTAGCTTTAGTTAACTTAATTTCTAATACTTTGCATTTTGGGCAATCAATTGTGTAAAACTTAATCATATTATTGTTCGTCTCCATTCTTGTTAATTAATTTTTGTTGTTCTTGATAATATTCTTCTGCTTGTTGATAGTTAAAGAATAGATTATCTATTTGTAAAATTGGTAAGTCTAACTTATATTTTTTTGCAACCCTACTTATAATCTTGCTATCTTCTACTATCAGATAAGATAATTGTAATTCTTTAAGCTTTTTTTCAATTAGCCTAGACTTATTATCATATATAGTGTATAAAATTATTTCCATGTATAAATATCCCCGATAATTAAATTTATATATTTATTTATAAATATATAACTTGCAAAGCCCTAATGGGTAGTGCATTTATTTTAGCACTTAATTAAGGGCTTAAAATTAAAAAATAAGCAGCTCATAAAACAAGCTTACTTTTAATAGCCAAGATATGTCTGAAATACTCTGAATTCAGAAGGATTACGTCTATTTAGCTACTAAAATTTTAGTCGCTTTTCTCTGTAGTCTTGCAGATGCTCTTGGGGTCTTTCCTCACCTGCTAATATACTTGTTAAGTTCTTACCTAGCAAACAATAGCAGTAAAATTCATCAAGCATATCATATGTAAGTTCTTTTTCTGCTGTATAAAATTTAATACAAGCATCTAACTGATAAATTCCACCTATTGTAGCAATACTATCATTATTATTTTCACTTACATCTATCAGATACTGCTTATATAATTCTTTGTGTGCTTTCTTAATAGCTTTAACAATTTTCTTCATTGCATGATAATACTCTACAACAAATGCTGCTTGTGCCCAGTTCTTTATAAATTCAAACTTGGAATGCTCACCATTTATTGCTCTTGCTATTAATTCGGTAATTTCGTCTTTATTATCTGTCATCATTATATTATACATTATTTTTATTTATAAAAATAAAAACCTGGTCAGTCGATAACCAGGTTTTTATAAGCATTTGATAGGAGGTGTTTCATCTGCTCATTATATTATACAATGTTAAATTTGAAATTTTGATAATTTCGTTTTAAACTTCTTCAACTTCTCCGTGTTTTTGTGCAAGTCTATATTCATCTGGCGAAATAGTGTGATATCCAGGTTCATCTAGCTTTCCATCAACAACAGCTAAATTAGGATCAATATAATCGTCAATTGCATCACCTAGCACACGTAAAGCTTGATCAAGTACACCCTCTGGGTCAATTACTCCAAATCTGTCATTATAACTTGCATCAGCTTGTGTAAACATATAAATAGTTTTTTGTTTAGTAGTATAGAAATCACCTGTCTTTTCATTCTCTAGAGTTATATTCTCTAATGTACAGAATTGAATTGGCTTTTGTGAATCAGCTTCTAATTCATCTAATACCCATGGAAGATTATAATTTACTGTTAGCTCTGGTGCAGGAACTTCTACTTTGTTTTTCTCAAGTAAATCTTCTTCTGCAAAAGATAAACCTAAAATTGGTGAAAGATCAACCACTCCTGAAGTAACATAGGCACGGTCTACATCTTCATTTAATGTTAGGTTCTCTGATTTGTTTTCTGTAGCTAATTCAGAATTTTCTTCAGCATCTTTAAGTGCTTCTGAATTGTTTAGTGATTCATTAGCTTCTTCCTTAGGCTCTTCTGCTGAATCTGAAACTTCGGCAGTTTCGTTTTCTTCAGCTTTAGGTTCTTCTTCAGTAGCCTCAGGTTCTTCAGTAGCTGTATCTTTAATAGCTTCTGGAAGATCTTTGTCTAAAGTAGCTTCAGTTTCTTCTAAATCTTTCTTAATATCGTTAGCAATTAGCTCATTATCAGCTTTTAGAAGATCTTTTTCTAGTTCTACCTTCTTATTATTTAAAAATTCAATGTAGTCGTTATATAATTTAAGCTTTTTGTCTAAGTCTACTTCTTTCTCAATAGCTTCTTTGAAGTATTCCTCTGTAAGTGGCTTTTCAAGTGGCTCTTTCTTCATTAAGCAGTCTAATGGCTTTTCATCTTCAGCATGTGTTACTACTTTATTTGGTCCTTGACAATCTACTACTGCATTATCTATACCTTTAAGCTCTTGATCACTTTCTACTGGTGGATGTTCTTCATTAACATGCTCTTCTAATATTTCTTCATCACC
>Ga0256405_10007679_pt1 | contig 15978 bp, 17 predicted proteins | sample RumenRJG_02DNA_FD_189096 | JGI IMG/M metagenome (GOLD analysis project Ga0256405, IMG submission 189096) | Bovine rumen microbial communities from Lethbridge, Alberta, Canada - RJG_02 | ecosystem: Host-associated > Mammals > Digestive system > Stomach > Rumen | place: Canada: Alberta... | reverse complement strand
AACAAAAAACGATGAAAATGAAATGTATTAAATTGATGACATTGCTCATGGTTGCCGCTTTGGCAACGGTCACCTTCACGGCTTGTGGAGACGATGACAAAATAGAATTACCCGAGCGTACAACGGTAAAATACACTGTCTCAATCAGTGGAGACATGCTTCGCTTCTACGACATAACAATTAATTATCTCACTCCCACTGGTATTGAGAGAAACGAGACTTTAAGCGAGCACACCTGGTCATATAATGAGACCGTAGAAGGACGGTATTATGAGTTCAAATTTATTGTACGCGCTATACTTAAAACCAATTTCAGAGAGCTTGTCGAGGAATACAAAAACATTCCAGACGGACCAACAACGGCAAACCTTCAGACTTCCCCGATATATAGCGCATATTTTACAAATAATACGGCAGCCAATACATACGATAACCGCAGGCAAGAGGCTGAAGAACAAAATGTACATATTACTGAGTTGGAGACGTATCTCGAAAATAACTCCTCTTTAATTCTGGTTAGCTTCCCTGAAAACGTAAAATAACATCTCCATATAACAAAAAACGATGAAAATGAAATGTATTAAATTGATGACATTGCTCATGGTTGCCGCTTTGGCAACGGTCACCTTCACGGCTTGTGGAGACGATGACGAGCCGATTGTACGACCAAACTACACGAAAGTGAAATATACTTGTTCGCTGGGAGAGGACTTCCTGCAGTTCTACGACGTGACCGTTACTTACACTGACATCAACGCACAGGAAGTCATTGAGCGTATGTCACAAAGAAACTGGCAATATGAAGGAGAGAAAGATGGTTTGCAGCCGGGTATGCGCTGCCAAGTTGTTGCCAAACTCAAGAGCGACCACGGCGATTTGTCTGCAACATCCTATGACCTGTCGTATGCCTATACCGTGTATAAATACGATAAAGAGACAAGTGCCTTAGAGCGTAACGAGAAGGTAGAGAATGTCGTTTTGAAGGAAAACCTTGAGACATTTCTGAGTGAAAACCAGACCATTGTGATATTTACTTTCCCTGAATAAGCGAATCCATCCGATTCACATTATTATATAATATAAGGCTGGACATGCAGGAACGCCCTGATGTCCAGCCTTATATTTTTTCACTTCGGGGCTAAAGGACGACAGCCGTCCCACTACATGACACCATGAGCATCGAAGCGCTTTGCCCGATTGTTTCGTAGTCGAAATCTATTCCGACGACAGCATTGGCACCAAGTTTCATCGCCTCGGTTTCCATTTCGCGCTGAGCTGCTTCCCGCGCCTCGCGCAACACTTTTTCATAAGTGCTGCTGCGTCCTCCGAAGAAATCGCGCAGTCCTGCCTTAAAGTCTTTCCACACGTTGGCTCCAATAATGGTTTCACCAGTAACGACACCCAAATACTTCTGTATCGGTTGTCCTTCGATTGTCGGTGTTGTTGAGAGTATCATTTTTCCTGTTTTTTAGTTAGACCTTTCCTCATAAAGTAATCTCACCGCTTCCGAAACAGCGGTGATGATTTTCGTCGTAGATGACGCAGAACTGCCCTGGCGCCACACCATGAATCGGAGCATCGGAATGCACCATGAAACTGTCTTCCGACGTCTTCTCTATGCGTGCTTTGAAATATTCGGGCGTATGGCGAATCTTAAACGTCACGTCGGCAGGCAGCAGATTTTCGCCACCGCTCTCACCGTTCCACGTCACGAAATGGAAGCCATGCACCTTAAAGTCGCTCTGGTAGGCTGTCTCCGGGTCGTATCCTTTGCTGACATAGAGAATGTTTTTCTCCATATCTTTCTTGATGGCAAACCACGGTCCGCCACCCAACCCGAGTCCTTTTCGCTGTCCGATGGTGTGAAACCACAAGCCCTTGTGCGCTCCGATGCGCTTGCCCGTTTCCCACTCCACGACATCACCCTCCTGTTCGCCTAGATAGCGCCGCAGGTATTCGTTGTAGTTGATTTTCCCCAGGAAACAGATTCCCTGAGAGTCTTTACGCTTGGCGTTGACCAGATGCTCACGCTCGGCTATCTGTCGCACCTCGTCTTTCATGTAATGGCCGATGGGAAAGAGTGCTTTCCGCAACTGCCAGTCGTAGATCTGAGCAAGAAAGTCGGTCTGGTCTTTCACCGGGTCGGGACTGGTGACGAGCCATTTCCGCCCGTCCGCCCATTCCGTCTGCGCATAATGTCCCGTGGCAATCAGGTCATAGTCGTGTCCTGCCTTGGCATCAAAAGCACCGAACTTGATCAGCCGGTTACACATCACATCGGGATTGGGCGTGAGCCCAGCCTTCACCTTCTCCATGGTGTAACGCGTCACCTCGTTCCAATACTCCTGGTGGCAGTCAACGACCTCGAGACGACAACCGAAACGACGCGCCACAGCCGTAGCCATCTCCACATCCTCCTCGCTCGTGCAATCCCATTCCTCCTGCTCTTCAGGACCTATCTTGATATAGAAGCAGTCAGGATGCAGCCCCTGCCGAACCAATTCGTAGAGCACGACTGAACTGTCCACCCCTCCCGAGAGGAGCACAGCAATCTTTTTATCCTGCAATTCTTCCTGTTTCATCGCTGCAAAGATACAAAATTCCTATCACAATATAGGGATTTTCCGACAGAGTTTTAGGGATTTTACTTTCCTACTGTCCGCAAAAAGTGCTTTCTTTGCCAACATCAAAGTCAACTTCTGACACCTTCTATACTCTATATATTTCCCACGGCTGCCTGATTCCTACGGACGGGCAGCCGTTTTTCGTTGCCTTTCTTGAGCAAATCAACTTGATTTGCTTTTTGAAAGTTCAACTTCTGAAAAACAAATTCAGTGAAATTGGTGACCAAATTCAGTGAAATTGGTGAGCAAATTCAGTGAAATTGATGAGCAAATTCAGTGAATTTGGTCGGCAAAAGCATTGCGATGAAACGACGAAAACACGGCGATTACGATAGAAAAATGCACACGGAGTCGGAAAAAAGTTGCACACATCTCATAAAATAATTGCAGAAAAATTTGGTCATACCAAAACAAACACATATCTTTGCAGTATCAAAATGATATCACTTATTTAACATTTAAAAGAATATGGAAACAAAAGAATTTGCTTTTAAGGGACTAACCATCAATGGTTTCCTGATGCTTTGCATCAACCTCATTCTCACATTTGGCGGCATCGCACTGATTGTCTTGTCAATCATCAATGAGAATCTGCTGTTCATACCAGGCGGAATCATTCTCATCCTGTCACTTTTTCTATGGGGAGGCCTCATCATGCTTGAACCAAACGAAACGCTTGTCATGGTGTTTTTCGGAAAATACAAAGGAACTTTCACGCGCACGGGCTTCTTTTGGGTGAACCCGTTCCTTGCAACCAAAAAACTCTCGCTGCGCTCAAGAAACCTCGACATCGACCCCATTAAGGTCAATGACAAGACGGGTAACCCGATTATGATTGGTGTGATGCTTGTCTGGAAACTGAAAGACACCTACAAGGCAATGTTTGAAATCGATTCACAGACCATCGCAAAGACCAATAACCCTACCACCGTAGGAACAAACGTGTCGGGCGTCATGCGTGCCTTCGAGCATTTCGTGCGCATTCAGAGCGACGCTGCCCTCAGACAGGTGGCTGGACAATACGCCTATGACGATACGGACAACAGCCATCAGGAAATCACGTTGCGCGGCGGTGGCGACGAAATCAACCAAGAGTTGGAAGCCAAACTCGACGAACGCCTCGCCATGGCTGGCATCGAGATTGTAGAGGCACGCATCAACTATCTGGCATACGCACCCGAGATTGCCGCCGTGATGCTGCGCCGCCAACAGGCAAGCGCCATCATCACTGCCCGCGAGAAGATTGTCGAAGGTGCCGTTTCGATGGTGAAAATGGCGCTGGACAAACTCTCTAACGAAGAGATTGTAGAACTCGACGACGACAAGAAGGCTGCCATGGTGAGCAACCTGCTCGTTGTGCTCTGCGGAGACGATACTGCACAGCCGGTTGTCAACACCGGAACGCTAAACCATTAAGCACCGTCATGAGGGTGACTACATAAAAAAACAGCCCCGATGAAAAACAACAAGAGTTTCATTCTTCGCATCGACGCTGATACCATGAGTGCCATTGAGGCATGGGCAGCCGACGAATTCCGCTCCACTAACGGACAGCTTCAGTGGATTATCACTGAAGCGCTCCGTAAGAGTGGGCGGCTGCCGAAGAAAAACAAAGAGAAAACCGACAGAAAGGATTCGCAAACATGACGCAAGAAAACAACGAAAAGACCAAGGACAAGCTCCGCATACAACGCACAAAAGAAGGTACCATATTTGAAATTGTGACTGCCATTCTGATTGTCATACTATGGATTATAGCCATCGCCCTTTACAACAAGTTGCCCGATACGGTTCCGACCCACTTCAACTTGAGTGGAGAAGCCGACGGATTCGGCAGCAAATCCATTGTCTTTATCATGGCAGGCTTAAACACTCTGGTTGCAATCTTGCTTCTAACGACCGCCTACTATCCTCAGACACAGATACGCACGCCGTTCAGAATAAGGAACAACCGGCAATATGTCCCACTCATACGCATGGTGCGCTGCCTCGCTGTAGTCTGCTCCATCCTTCTAACCGGCATCGTCATCAGGATAAGCGGCAATCCTGTCGGCACCTATCTGTTTACAGCTGCGTTGATTTTACTATTCGTTGTGTGCATATTTTTCAATATACAAGCTTACAGACTAAGGAAATGAAAAAGATATTTTTTATACTTTCAGCGCTTCTTCTCACGACAACCGTTTCGTCACAAGCGCTTGATGGAACATGGAACGGAAAACTGAAGGTTGGCGGAAACAGCCTGACCGTCGTTCTGAATATTGACGGTAACAGCTGCACGCTCGACAGTCCGGACCAAGGTGCTAGGGGAATCGCGGCAGAACTGCTCACAAAGACAGAGAATTCCCTCTCCATCCGTGTCCCGAGCATCTATGCAAGCTATGAAGGCAAACTGCAAAACGACACGCTGAAAGGCATCTTCCAGCAGATGGGACAGCGCTTTCCGCTCACTCTGACACGGGGACAGCACGTCGTCAAGCGCCCCCAGACACCACAACCGCCATTTCCTTATCTGACTGAAGAAGTGACATTCTCCAACGAGAGCGACGGCGCAGTGCTCTCTGGGACACTCACCTACCCCGTCGGCTACACCAAGAAGCAACGCCCTACGGTGGTTGTCATGGTCTCCGGAAGCGGACTTCAAAACCGCGATGAGGAGATTTTTGAGCACAAGCCTTTCGCCGTCATAGCCGATTACCTTGCACGAAACGGCATTGCCACACTGCGTTATGACGACCGGGGATTCGGAAAGTCAACGGGAGACGTGGCGACCGCCACTACAAAGACGTTCAAAAGCGATGCCGAAGCTGCACTCCGATTCCTCCGCGACAGCAAAAAGTTCGGCAAAGCAGGCATCATCGGACACAGCGAAGGCGGAAGCATCGCCTTCATGCTGGCTGGAGAGAAGAAAGCCGACTTCATCGTGACGCTTGCCGCACCCGGAGTGCGGGGCGACAGCATCGTCATCCAGCAGAACTACGACATAGCCAAAAACATGGGACAACCCGTCACTTATGAGCAGTGCGCTGCCTTGATGCCCAACATCCGACAACAAATGGCGCAAAACGTATGGTACATGTGGTTCCTGGATTACGACCCGACAGCCGATATTGCCCGCATCGCCTGCCCCACATTGGTCCTCAACGGGGAGAAAGACTTGCAGGTAGATGCAGCCATCAACCTTCAAGCCATCCGTTCAAAGATGAGCAAAAGCCCTATCGGCAGCACTCAACATCAAAAAACAGGTGACTTCCAAATCATCAGCTATCCCAACCTGAACCACCTTTTCCAGAACAGCACGACCGGACTGCCTTCAGAATACGGGCAAATAGAGGAAACTTTCTCGGAAAAGGTCATGAAAGACATGGTTGAATGGATAACGAAACACATCGAATAGCCTTTCAAAAAAAAGGACTTCGTGATTGAAAAAAGAAGGAAAAGACATGGGTCAATACGCCTCCCTATACTTGCCTTCGTCCTTATCATCGAGCATTGAGAGGTAGGAATTGTAACGGCTCTCGGCAATATAATGGTCCTCTACTGCCTGCCGGACGGCGCAATTCGGCTCATGGGTGTGCGTACAATTACTGAAACGGCAGTCTTTCGAGAAACGGAATATCTCGCGGAAATAGCCCGTCAGTTCTCCCCGCTCGATGTCGAAAGTGCCAAAACCTTTGATTCCCGGTGTGTCTATCGCCCAGCCGCCATCGGGCAATGCCAACATTTCACTGAACGTCGTGGTGTGCATACCTGTATGATGCGCATCGGAAATCTCCGCCGTACGCAGGTTGACGCCTGGAATAAGGCGGTTCAGCAGAGTTGACTTCCCCACTCCGCTGTTTCCACTGAACAGCGTCACCTTGTCTTTCAGCAGCGGCAATAATGCTTCCACGCCCTCACCCTTGGACGCGGAAATTGCCACACACTGGTAGCCAACGGTCTCATAGAGGTGCATCATCATCTGCTGATAGCGCAGTTCTTCGTCAGAAAGCAGGTCTGTTTTATTGAAGACGAGCACGACAGGTATGCGATATGCCTCAGCCGAAGCGAGGAAGCGGTCAATAAAGGTGGTGCTCGTTTCCGGGAAGTTGACTGTCACGATGAGGAAAGCCTGATCGACATTCGCTGCGAGGATGTGGCTTTGTTTGGAGAGGTTGGACGACTTACGAATGATATAGTTTCGCCGGTCTTCTATTTCGGTGATGAATGCCGTTCCCTCGGCATTCACCACGATACACACACGGTCACCCACAGCCACCGGATTGGTGCTGCGAATACCTTTCAGACGGAAATTACCCTTGATTTTGCTCTCAACGACGACACCGTCATCCGTGAGGACAGAATACCAACTGCCCGTATTCTTGATGACCAGACCTTTCATTTCGGACGCCGACAGGAGTTTTTACACGGTCATGATTTCCTTGTTCTTTTCCTCAAGCAGGTCGTCTATCTGCTTAATGTATTTGTCGTGCAACTTCTGCAATTCCAGTTCGGCATCTTTCTCATTGTCCTCACTGAGTCCGTCCTTGATGGCTTTCTTCAGGCGGTCTTTGATGTCGCCGCGCACATTGCGCACTTCCACCTTCGCCTTTTCTCCGATTTTGTTGCACTGCTTCACCAGTTCCCTACGGCGCTCTTCCGTCGGTTGCGGGATGTTGAGACGGATGATTTCTCCGTTATTCTCGGGAGTGATTCCGACATCCGAATCCATGATGGCTTTTTCGATGTCTCTGATTTGCTTTTTATCCCAAGGCTTGATGGCAATCGTACGTGCGTCGGGCACTGACACGTTTGCCACTTGGTTCAGCGGAACCATCGAGCCATAGCTGCTCACTCTCACACCGTCGAGAATAGCTACGTTCGCGCGTCCGGCACGGATGCGAGCCAACGACTCCTCCAGAAAGAGGGCTGCCATCTGCATTCTCTCTTCACTCTCGTTCAAAGTTGCTTTTACGTCTATCATATCTTTTCAAATTAGTTTCTTCTACAAAAATAGTGTTTTCATTTGGAATGGACAAAAAATCTTTCAAAAAGTTTTGTTCATGCTTGCCCATAAAGATGTGTGGTCATCAGGCTGGCAAGCTGTTCGAGATACTTCTTGTCGGTCTCGTCGAATGCGTTCAGCTCATCACTGTCTATGTCCAGCACGCACCGGAACCGCCCCTGTCCGTCGAACACGGGCACGACGATTTCCGAACGGCTGAGCGACGAGCAGGCGATATGTCCGGGAAACGCCTCCACGTCGGGCACGACGATGGTCTCTCCCTGCGCCCATGCCGAGCCACACACGCCCTTGCCGTAGGGAATGGAATAGCAAGCCACACTGCCTTGGAACGGTCCGAGCCGCAGACGGTCACCATCACGCAGGGTATAGAACCCCACCCAGAAGTATCCCAGGCGCTCTTTCAGCACGGCAGCGATATTCGCCTGCACCCCTACCTCGTCGGTCTCTCCTGCCATCAGCGCTTCCACCTGCGGAAGCAACTCCTGATAAATCTTCTCCTTATCCATCCTTATCAATATTTTCTTCGTAAGTTTTATTCAGAAAAAGTCACGTTCTCACTTCCTGCAAAGATAAACAAAATCTGGCGAACCGAGTGCAAAACTTTGCAAAAAAGTATGACAATCTGCACTCCCCGCTAAGAAAAAAGCCGATTTTATGGCGACATATCAGTTTTTTTATTACCTTTGCAGGACAATAGAAAGACTAAGAACATGATAAAAAACATCATCCGCACGATAATGACCATTGCGCTGCTGACGGTCAGTTCAGCAGGTTTTGCAGACGACTATAACTACATGAACCTGCAAAAGAGCGATGCTGCCGCGACGACCGAGTCGATTGACCTGAGCACGTTCACGGCAATCAAGTTCAACAATGGGAATCTGACCGTGCTCAACGGTTCAACCACCGTGAAGACTTACGCCCTTTCCACGCTCCGGAAAATCACTTTCGGCAAGACGTCCACAGGCATTCGCGAGCTGGACGCCGTACAGGTCAACGCCCCGGTAGAGGTCTATACTGCGACGGGCGTCCACGTAAAGAGCGGCGATGCCGACCTCAGCGGGCTGCCGCGGGGCATCTACATCGTGAAGATGGGGGGCAAGAGCGTGAAGGTGTTGAACAAATAGCGCAAGGTGAATACAAGAAAAAAGCGGCTCTGACATGGTTGTCGGAGCCGCTTTTGTTTGTCATCTGTCCGTTTGAACGCCCTGCATCCAGTCAGAGTTCGGCAGCAACAAGGTTCGTCAACTCCACAAACTCTGCCACCGTCAGCTGTTCCGGGCGGCGCGTCATCACCTCCTGCGCAAAGAACGCATCCGCCGGCTTGCGCTCACTGAAGAGCGGACGGAGCGACACGCGCAGCATCTTGCGCCGTTGGTTGAATGCTGTTTTCACCACCCGGCGGAACAGGCGCTCGTCGCAGCCAAGCTCCGTCACCCCGTTGCGCATCATGCGGATGACAGCACTCTTCACCTTAGGTGGCGGATTGAACACCGATTCATCGACCGTGAACAGATATTCCACATCGTACCACGCCTGTATCAGCACCGACAGAATGCCGTAAGCCTTCGTCCCTGGCTGCGAAGCCATGCGCAGCGCCACCTCGTGCTGAATCATCCCCGTGCAACAGGGAATCAATTCCTTGTTGTCGAGCATCTTGAAAAATATCTGCGACGAGATGTCGTAAGGATAATTGCCTGTCAGCACAAACGTCCTTCCGCCGAACACCTCGCCCAAGTCCATTCGGAGGAAGTCGGCACCGACGATGTTCTCCCGCAGACGGGGGAAATGCTCATTCAGATAAGCCACCGACTCGCGGTCTATCTCCACCACCTTCAGGTCGCGCTCCTTCGCCACCAGATACTGCGTCAGCACACCCATGCCCGGTCCCACCTCCAGGACGGGGATGTCGGGACACGCATCCACCGTGTCGGCAATGCGGCGTGCCACGTCCAAATCCGTCAGGAAATGCTGCCCGAGATGTTTCTTCGGTCGAACTCTCTTCATATCCGTCACTTGCTTTTCGCCCACAAAGATATATCAAATCCGCCAATCTCGCAAAAATATCGCTACACTTATATACTTACATCAAACTCGCACGTATAAGTACTTTCTATAATTCACCAGATAATTCTTCTACGAACAACCGAGTAATGTTTCATTAAATAACCGAATAAAATATCTACAAACAACCGAAAATTTGCAAATTTCTTTGGTTGATTAGAATAAAAAAAACATCTTTGCAATCGAAAGGCAGATATGCCTATCAAAGGCAAGATGGGGTATATGTTATCCCCATCGGTTGCCTGAAAGACTAAAAAAAATGTCCGCTGATAATCGGGATATTACCAGCGGACAAATCAAGTCATTATTTTCTTCACTTAATCACGACTTTTTTCGTCGTGCCGTCGCTCATCCTCACAATATTCATGCCGCGCTGCAGGCGCTCGAGCTTCCGTCCGTTCAGGTCGTAGATACCCTCAATTCTTCCTTCCGCCTCATCGTCATAGATGCGGTTGATAGCCGTCACGTCGCTCTCCTCGATAAAGAAGAACTCCTTCCATTGGTCTGCCGCCTGATAGGCAGACTTGCTACCGACGGGAACTATGAGTGTGCAGTCCCATTTGTCAACATCGTCTAAAGCTTGTGGTCCGCATAAAGGAGGCGTGGTTGCACAACTTGTGAGTTTTGTCAACTTTGTGCAATTGGTAAAAGCCGACTTCCCTATTTTTGTGACATTCTTAGAAATGGTTAGGGTAGTCAATTCGCTACAATCTGAAAATGTGTTATTTCCAATAGCCGTTACGTCGTTGCCCAAAATATATTCAGTTACTTGACTGCCAAAAATTTTTGCAAATGAAGAATTGATTGCCGCATAGTTCTTAGATGCAATGGCATTATTGTTAATGGTGACGGAAGTCAGACCGCTGCAATATTGGAACGCATAATCTCCAATGCTCGTCACGGAGTTGGGGATAGTGACGGAGGTCAGTTTGTCGCAATTATAGAACGCTTCACGTCCAATGCTCGTCACGGAATTGGGAATGGTGACGGAGGTCAGACTGGTGCAACTATCGAACGCCCTTTCTCCAATGCTTGTCACAGAGTTGGGGATGGTGACGGAAGTAAGCCCTGTGCAGCCGTCGTATTTGCAACTTATTGTGTACCAACTCGTTTTAATTAAAACGGTAGAAAAATGGCGACTCTGATTCTACAGAAGGCGGAATAAAAGCGAATTTAACATTTTTAACTTTTGTAAACAAATCGCGAATTCAACAAGCAAATGCAAATTTACAACAAGTAATAGAAGAAGTACTCAATTGGCATTGATAAATTGAGTATTTTCTCGCTCTTATGTTTTTTTCGTAGTTATTTCATCTATACTGTAGTCCTTCATATGTTATATGGGCTCTCTCCTTATGTATTGTTAGATATCTCCAAATAATCTATCACTTCCATCAAACCTTTTATAGAAAGAGTGGGATAATCTTTCTGTCTCATGAATTGACAAATTCTGTTTTTGTTCTCGATTAGCGAGAATTCAAGTAAGTCATAGTCCCCATATTCCGTTTCTGCCTCTTCATAAAAATCATTAATGGCATGTAGTTGAATTCTCTCTGGCACTCTAAGTTTGTAGATCTCATACATCAGCCTTTTGTTAATTCCTAATCTCAAATATTCAGGCCAATAGGTTGCTGTACCTACTTCCAAATCTTTAACTTCACTCATGTATGACAATACACTAACAGTTTTGTCATGCACCATTCCTTGAAGAAATATGACGATGAGAACCACTTTATCTACATCGATTGACACTTCACTCGCTATTTCATGGTATTGTCTTCCTTGCATCCATAAGATGGCAATTCTTTTCAACCGATCAGGATCATTCATCAACTTCTTTTTTGTACTTGTACTAGAAATCTCTTCTTGAACTGTAGGTAACACTAATATACAATCTATCATAAAGGAAACAAACGCGCCATCAGTCATATCCCACAATTCAGCAGCAAGTTTGACATGCTCATCTGTAATAAATTGCCCCACAGCATCCAGCTCACGCAAATTTAGTCCAGTTTTTTTTGCTAGTTGGTAATGTTCGTCATCAAAGATTCCTTTTAGTACATTATGCCTCGCTCTGAACACACTTTTCAAACCTTTTTTCTTTTCATCGTCAGAAAGTGTATATGCCAAAGATTCTGTCACTAATTCATCAATATCCATTTCATTGACATTCCCTTCTGCGCTCCGTACTATCATTTCATCAATGGCATCAGCGAAAGTAGTCACGGTCAAAAGTTTATTGATATCTTTCTCATCTTCTATCTTCTTTTGATTTACAAGATACTCGACAAGCGTATACAGCGTGCCTTTCAATTTTTCCAGTTTACTATCGTTTGGATCAAGAGCCTCCCGGATTGTTTTAATAAGACGACCATTACGGCTTATAACGGGTACCATCACCGTTCCATACCTCTCTCGCCCAGCTCTTCCTACTCTCCCAATGATATTCTTCAATCTTGTATTGGGCAAATAATTGCCGGGATTAGACTGATCCATTGCAAAAGCAATTACGATAGTTTTAATCGGTAGATTAATACCTTCGGCAAGTGTCGTGTTGCTTATAATCATGCGAAATAATCCTTTATCATACGCTCTTTCTATCTTCTCCCTAAGATCTTGAGGGACATCACCATGATGATATGCAAAGCCATAGTTCAAAGCACGGCAAAACAAATGATCACAACCCAACTGATAGGAAGCATATTCTTTAATAAAGTAAAGTTCATGAGGGTTGGTTATATAATTGGCTGGCGAATCGAAAGGGTTATTCTCCAACACTTCAATCATATGCTTTGCAAGTGTTGTGCAACCGACACCCCTTGTTTTTCCTGTAGTAAACAGCAAAACAGAGCCAGCCTTCAGTGATTTGAGAGCAAGGGCACAACCGACAGGAATTGCTGCTATTTTCCATCGTCCCTTGTCCTCATTATAAGTCCGTAAATATTCTCCTTGTGCATCTTCTCTAGTGATGAAGTTTGGCACACAATACTCACCATCACCTTGTAGATATAAATTTACAGAATTATCCTCTATTAAGGCTTCTGCCAAGACGAGTTTGCTTGGTCTATAAGTACTATCACCAATGTGGTCATCAGTTCCCTTGAGCCATTGATTAACCTCCTCAATATTGGGAATAATCGCGGATATAAATAAGAATCTGATATTATTTCTTGTACGCAACCGCGTTAGAAGCATTTCATAATTGATTCCTCGGGACAAATCTTCAAGCAGTTGCCCTTCATCACAAATAACCAGCGTAAACCTATCTAATGCTTCCGAGGATGACGACTCAATTGACAAAAAAGATTCTGGAGTTGCCACCAGCAGCTGCGCATCTTCAATACAGTCTTCGGTAATTGAGGCAGCACTCCCGCCGTATTTTGTCGCGTATGTAAAGCCCAGCGGATTGTGTATTCTTTTGAAACGATCTCGCAGTTCTCTGCCAAGCGCCCTTAACGGAGCGAGATATAGAATGCGAGCATTGGGATTGCTATGGACCTCATAGTAAATCAACAACTCAGTAATATATGATTTACCAGCACTCGTTGGCATTTTAAGGCTGAATGCTCCTGTATAGTTCAACAATCCTTTGTCAATAGCATCTTGTTGCGACGGCAAAAAAGACAGTATATGCTGACGATAAGAATGCCTCACGTAGGCAGTCCAATCAAAAGTATCATCAATACCTCGGAGAGTCTTCCAAATGTTATCCTCCTGAAATTTCTTTAGAACACAGCGCAAAACACTGGTCATATAAAAATCAGTCGGTGAGTCAAAATCACGCTCTTCATACTTTTTGTTGTAGATCTCGACTTCCTTTTCTAATAAGGCATCCTCTCCGTTCACGACAAACCCCTCGACATTTTTAAAGACTTCGTAATAAGCCTTTCGAACCTCTTTATCTGTTACCGAACCGCCTCCTGTGACAAGGAAAGATAGCAACTGGCTAGATACATCGTCGTAGTCTTCGATATTAATTCCCTTCATTGTCCATGATGCTATGGCAGAATAATCACATAGGTAATATAACGATGCCACATATAACTGATTATTCACCTGCCTTACCCCATGGAAATCATCTGCCGTTTCTTTTTGTGAGTAAATTAAGAGTCCCTTTACTATATCCAGCAATGCTTGTTTAGCCTTCTCTATTTGATCACCTTCTTCTGCCTCATAATAAGCCTTTAGAATGTCGTGGAGTGTCCCAAGCAATGATATGTAGTAGTCCTCCTGGCGGACAACGAACTCACCTTCCGCAGGAATGCCATAACTCCTGCAAAACTCGTATTTTCCCGACTCGTTTATCCAATCAGTTAGTTTTGCCATAATAGTTTATTTTGCTTGTTTTCGTATTTCCGTATAGATGTTCTCATAGACACTCTGAAGACTATCCATCGGCACACAATAGACATTCTTCACTGAAGGATGCATTGTCAGTAAATCATTCGGCATTCTTTTTATTTGCTCTGCCAAAGTTGTACTATCCACTACGGCTACAGCATTATATTCCTTCTGGTAGGTTGTTTTTTCCGCTTTACGGAATCTATATATCTGTTTGTATAGGTCATATAGGTCTTCATCCTCACAACGGGTCAATAAGTAGGGAATCGTCTCGGCTGCACGTTCAACCGCATCCTTGTTGGCATCGAACACGGCCTCTAATATTGTACATTCCAATTTTCCGTCTTTATAATTGATATACGACGGGCGTTTGTGAATTGTATAGACCCCATTGCCTAGCCCTGTGGCACATGTCTTCACCTCAAATGTGAACATAGCATCATCTACTGACGGATTATCCGCATCTTTCAGTTTAAACAAGATGATATCAGTGTATTTACTCGCATCTTTCTTGCTGTCTCTAAAACGCCATTTCATCGGTAGAACGTTTGCCGTAGGCACCCATGTTTGGCAAGCAAGATAGAACGACAATATCTCACCAAAATCACCCGACATCACCATTCCTTTTCGGGGAAGCCTTCGCGAGATGGCATCTTTCCTGGTCGTCGGGAATCGTGATACAATGTGGCTGAGTTTTTCTTCGCTTATATATGCTTCTCTAAAAGGTATAAGACAGTCTTGAACGAAGGCTATTGACTTACTGCTATCGAAAACATAAAATTCTAGTCCACTCTTAGGATACAGGTTAGCATCATGTGTGAAATAATCAGAAATTTCTGCCATTGTTAGTACTATTACTTCTCTTTATCAAAATACAATGTATAATACTTTTGTCTACGTTTCTGGTTATACCCTCTCTCGATATTCTTCTCACCACCAAGAATGATAATTTCAAAGTTGTTGTCTAAGCATACTTTGGTAACGGTTCTTACGCTGCGCCTGTTGATTAATTCTGCTTTCCCTTGGAACGAATCTTTAAACTTTATCTCATTCTTAGTCTGGAAATCATCTACATAGTTCCAGAATGCATCGCCGGCGCCTACCGGATTAAATGCTTTCTCTGCAATGCTATCAACTGATACAGACTGTTCACCCAGGCTCTCTATCACCTTATTCATCATTATTGCCTTTGTCGCCTTGTCATACTCGCCAGTCAAATGCGAAATAAAGCCTTTGCACATGGCCACGGCCTGTTCTGTCTGTCTGAAATCATCCTCACAACGCTTCAATTGCAAGAAATCATTCACCCAGTACTTTGCATCACTTCTGTTGGCATTGTCAACTACGCAGACCACATAACCTTCAGCTTTCTTAATGTTAAAAATCAGACATCCTTTATCCAACTTATTGATGCTCATACCCGTTTGGCTTTCAACACTAAAACCACCAGTCACATGGTTTATCCGAATATAAGTATCTTTATTTTCCGACTTAAATAGTCCAATTGCATCTACAGTTTCTCCGTCTAAAATACAATCCTTAAAATAAACTACGTAGAGGTCGCCACGCTTAATATTCGGATGCTCACTCTGCTCATACAGGTATCTCGCCATCTTTTTACTCTGCTCATGAAAAGTACCATCATTTTCAAACGCTTCACTTACATAGGAATATACAGCATTAAGATCTCTATCTGTCGGATGACTAAATCTATACCTTTCCTCATCCTTAAAAGCCATCAGGAAATATGATTTCAAGATTTCACCCAGCGTTTCGTCCAATTCTACGGGTGATTCAGATAATTCCACTCCCTCCACAGCCGCCTTGTTGCCTATTCTATGTACCGATAAGGCTTTTATTTTTATATATTCTTTGTAGAGCATTTCACTATCGCTTTTATTATTTGTACAACATTGGATGTTTCAAACAAGTTATAGCACCACA
>Ga0256405_10007678_pt1 | contig 15979 bp, 11 predicted proteins | sample RumenRJG_02DNA_FD_189096 | JGI IMG/M metagenome (GOLD analysis project Ga0256405, IMG submission 189096) | Bovine rumen microbial communities from Lethbridge, Alberta, Canada - RJG_02 | ecosystem: Host-associated > Mammals > Digestive system > Stomach > Rumen | place: Canada: Alberta... | reverse complement strand
AAGGGCATCCGGACCGCGGAACAGGCACGGGAAGATGACACCCGCTACCGTGCTGCAATCTTCGCCGTGATGAATGCCTTCGGGAAGGACTGTTCTTATCCGGGACAGGCGGAGCGTACCCTGATCGAAAAGTGGTATAATGACTACGGGTTTTCTGCCGAAATCATCGGTGAGGCCTGCAGCATCGTCAAACTGTCTACCGGCGGAATCAGCTACAGCTATGCGGACAAGATCCTGAACAGCTGGAACGAGGCGGGGATCCGCACCGTGGAGCAGGCGAAGGAGTATGAGGCGCGCCGGAAGGAAGGCGGCGGGGCAGGGAACGGACAGAACGTCCGCAGGACCGGCGCTCCGCGGAACAATCCCGGAAGAACGGTCACCCGCTTTCACAATCTTGAAGAGCGGAACGACGATCTCGAAGCCTATGCGCTGCAGAAAATGAAGAGGGAGCTGGAAGAGGCCTGAAGCATGCCCACAGGGCGCTTCCGGGTTGAGAAAGGAAGCTTATGGCACTGAGCAATTCTCAGTACAACGCGATCATGCGGGAATATGAACGTCTGCAGGCGGAGAGCCGCAGTGAGCTGAGGGCGCGGAAGGAGAAGATCTATGCCGCGGTCCCGGAGCTCCGCGCGCTGGAGCTTAAGGCGGGCAGTTCGGCGATGGAGCGCTTCCGCGCTGCAGTAAAGACGGGAAACCGGGCGGCGGTGGAGGGCTTTTCCGGAGAACTCCGGGATCTGGAGGCGGAGAGACGCCGTCTCCTGGCGGAGGCGGGCTATCCCGCGGACGCCCTGGAGCCCCGGTTCCGGTGCCCGGACTGCCGGGACACCGGCATGGCGGACGGTCAGCGCTGCCACTGTTTCAATGCCAGGGCAGCGGAGCTTCTCTACAGCCAGTCCGGCCTCCGGCGGATCCTGGAGCATGAAAACTTTGACAGATTCTCTCTGGAACTGTATGATGATCAGCGTGTCATCACGAAGGTCGGCATGACGGAGAGAGCGTATATGGAAAAGCAGCTGGAGCGCTGCAGGCGGTACGCCGCGGGATTCCGGGAAAAGCGGGGGAACCTTCTGTTCCGGGGGAATACCGGCGTCGGGAAATCCTTTCTGTCCCACTGCATCGCGAAGGAGCTCATCGACCAGGGCTTTGCCGTCCTCTATCTGGGCGCGGCAGAGCTCTTTGAGTGCATGGCAGCCGTCAGCATGGACCGGGAGGAGGACCTTTCCCGGAAGGAACAGTACGACCTGATCTTTTCCGCGGATCTCCTGATCATCGACGATCTGGGTACGGAAATGATGAACAGCCTGACGATCTCGCAGTTTTTCAATCTTCTGAACGCCCGTGACGTGCCGGAGAAGGGGACAGTTATCTCGACGAATCTCTCCCTCACGATGCTGCGGGACACCTATACGGAGCGAATTACGTCGAGAATTCTCAGCGGATATAGTATAATAGAACTCTACGGGGATGATCTCCGGAGAAAAATCTGAACAGACAACCTGGGCATGAGGGAAAGGAAGCCATGGCAAACGAAGATAAAGTGATCGAGACGATCCCGGTAGGACCTCTGGGACTGGTTCCCCTGAAGAGCTGTGAGGAACTCGGGAAAAAGGTAGATGCGTATCTTGTGCGCTGGCGCACCGCGCGGCAGAGCGAGCATAAGAGCACCATTGCATTTGCCGAGTATCAGAAGGATTCCTACATTATCAAGACGAAGCTGTCCCGTTTCGGCACCGGCGAAGGCAAGGGCACCATCCTGGAGTCGGTCCGCGGCGACGATCTGTACCTGATGGTCGATGTCTGCAACCACAGCCTGACCTATTCTCTCTGCGGCATGCAGAACCACATGTCTCCGGATGACCACTTTCAGGACCTGAAGCGCATCATCAGCGCTGCTGCCGGAAAGGCGAGACGCATCAACGTCATCATGCCCTTCCTGTATGAGAGCCGCGTCGAGACCCGGAAGGGCCGCCAGTCCCTGGACTGTGCGATGGCGCTGCACGAGCTTTGCGACATGGGTGTGGACAATATCATCACCTTCGACGCCCACGATCCCCGCGTCATGAACGCTATCCCTCTGAACGGCTTTGAGACCGTCCAGCCGACCTACCAGTTCATCAAGGCCCTTCTGGAGACAGAGCCGGACCTCGTGGTGGACTCCGACCACATGATGATCATCAGCCCGGACGCCCACGGCATGAAACGGGCCATCTACTACGCAAATCTGCTTGGAATAGAGCTCGGCATGTTCTACAAGCGCCGGGATTACACCCGCAGCGTGAATGGCCGGAATCCCATCGTTGCCCACGAATTCCTCGGGACCGATGTCGCCGGCAAGACGTGTATCGTCATCGACGACATGATCTCCTCCGGCGAGAGCTGCCAGGATGTGGCGCGGGAGCTGAAGCGCATGAAAGCGGCGAGGGTCATCATCTGCGCGACCTTCGGGTTCTTTACCAACGGTCTCGGCCGCTTTGACCGTTACTATGAGAACGGCCTCATCGACCGGATCCTGACCACGAACCTGGTTTACCAGACACCGGAGCTCCTGAGCCGGCCCTACTACACCAGCGTCGACATGAGCAAATATATCGCGCTCATCATCGACAACCTGAACCACGATACCTCCATCAGCGATCTGCTGAACCCGAGCGACCGTGTCCAGAGAGCCCTGAAGCGCCACATGGACGCCATCGCGGCGCGCGGCTGAGATATGAAGGGGCCCCGGGGCAGGAACGCTGCGGAGCCGGAATGAAGATTATGCGCGGCGCGCCAGCATCGCCCGCGTATACAATAAACTGAGTACAAGGAGCGGAAACAGTTATGGCAGACGACAAGAAGCTGGTAAAAGAAATCACCTCCATGGATGAGGACTTTGCCCAGTGGTATACGGACATTGTTAAGAAGGCGGAGCTCTGCGACTACGCGAGCGTCAAGGGCTGCATGGTCATCAAGCCGGCGGGCTACGCCCTCTGGGAAGCGATCCAGAAGGATCTGGATGCGCGCTTCAAGGCGACTGGCGTGCAGAACTGCTACATGCCGGTGTTCATCCCGGAGAGCCTTCTGCAGAAAGAGAAGGATCACGTCGAGGGCTTCGCGCCTGAGGTCGCCTGGGTCACCCACGGCGGTCTGGAGCCGCTGCAGGAGCGCCTCTGCGTCCGTCCGACCTCCGAGACCCTGTTCTGTGATTACTACGCGAAAAACGTCCATTCCTACCGTGACCTGCCGCAGCTCCTGAATCAGTGGTGCTCCGTGGTCCGCTGGGAGAAGACGACCCGTCCCTTCCTCCGCTCCAGAGAGTTCCTGTGGCAGGAAGGCCACACCGTCCACGCCACGGCGGAGGAGGCGCAGGAGCGCACCGAGATGATGCTGAACGTCTACGCGGACTTCTGTGAGGAGGACCTGGCGATCCCGGTCATCCGCGGACAGAAGACCGACAAGGAAAAGTTCGCCGGCGCCATCGCGACCTACACTATCGAGTCCCTGATGCATGACGGCAAGGCGCTGCAGAGCGGCACCAGCCACAACTTCGGCGACGGCTTCGCCAGAGCCTTCGGCATGCAGTTCGCGGACAAGGACAACACCCTGAAGTACATGCACCAGACCTCCTGGGGCATGACCACCAGAATGATCGGCGCCATCATCATGGTCCACGGCGATGATTCCGGACTGAAGCTCCCGCCGCGGATCGCTCCGACCCAGGTCATCGTGATCCCGGTCCAGATGAACAAGGAAGGTGTTCTGGAGAAGGCCGCTGAGCTGAGAGACATCCTGGCAGCCGCAGGCGTCCGGGTGAAGCTGGACGACAGCGACCGCCGTCCGGGCTTCAAGTTCGCGGACTGCGAGATGAGAGGCATCCCGCTCCGCGTGGAGATCGGTCCGAAGGACATTGAGGCCGGACAGTGCGTCCTGGTCCGGAGAGACACCCGGGAGAAGATCACCTGCGCCATCGCAGACCTTGCTGCCACGGTCCCGGCCCTGCTGGAGACCATCCAGAAGGATATGTACGAGGCGGCAAAGGCCCACAGAGACGCCCACACCTACGAGGCCCACAACATGGATGAGTTCACGGAGACCGTGAAGACGAAGCCGGGCTTCATCAAGGCGATGTGGTGCGGCGACCAGGCCTGCGAGGACAAGATCAAGGAGCTGACCACAGCCACCAGCCGCTGCATGCCGTTCCATCAGGAAAAGATCGGCGAGACCTGCGTCTGCTGCGGAAAGCCCGCGAAGAAGATGGTCTACTGGGGCATCGCGTACTAAAAATGAATGGGGCTGCCGGAGGCAGCCCTTTTCTGTTTCCGGAGTTGATATGAAGATACCAAACGACGTGCTTTTGATCATGAATACCCTTGCGGAAGCGGGATATGAAGCTTATGCCGTGGGCGGCTGCGTGCGGGATTCCCTTCTCGGGCGGGAGCCGAAGGACTGGGACATCACCACGGACGCGCTGCCGGAGGCGGTGAAGGCTTTGTTCCGGCGCACCGTCGATACGGGGATCGAACACGGGACCGTCACGGTAATGCGGGGAAAGACCGGATACGAGGTCACCACCTACCGTCTGGACGGCGCCTACTCCGACGGGCGGCATCCGGACTCCGTGACCTTCACGCCGGAGCTCCGGGAGGACCTGCGGCGCCGGGATTTCACCATCAACGCCATGGCCTGCGCGGCGGACGGGACCATCGTGGATCTGTTCGGCGGACAGGAGGACCTGGAAAAGCAGGTGGTCCGCTGTGTCGGGGATCCCGACGAGCGCTTCACGGAGGACGCACTCCGCATCCTGCGGGCCGTGCGCTTCTCTGCCCAGCTGGACTTCACGATCGAGCCGGCGACCTGGGAAGCCCTGCGGCGGCACGCGCCGAACCTGGTGCACGTGAGCAGGGAGCGTATCCTGGCGGAGCTCACAAAGACGCTCCTGTCGGAGCACCCGGAGCGGCTCTCGGAGCTGGGCCCTGCGGGGATCCTGGAATGGCTTCCCGAACAGTTTGCGGAATGCCATGCGGACCGCCGGGCTGCAGCTCTGCCGGAAGAACGGTCCATCCGCTGGACGGGGGTCTTCGCGGAGAGCGCGCCGGAGACGGTGCGGGAGCTCCTGAAGGAGCTGAAAAGCGACCGGGATACCATGGACCGGGCGGCGCTTCTCACGCGGGAGGTGAAAAAGCCCCTGCCTGAGACCGCGGCGGATGTCCGGATCCTGCTCTCGGAGATCGGGCCGGAGAGGTTCGCGGACCTGCTGCTTCTGAAGAAGGCGGGATACGGCCTGAATGCGGACACCGGAGCCGCGGCCGGCATCGGAAATCCGGGAAGGACAGCTGCGGAGCGCATCCGCCGGGCGGAGGACCTCGCTGCGGAGATCCTTTCCCGGGGCGACTGCATTTCCCTGAAGCAGCTGGCGCTGACCGGCCGGGACCTGATCGCCCTGGGCGTGAAGCCCGGGCCGGAGCTCGGGCAGAAGCTTGCCTTCCTGTTCCGGAAGGTGCTGGAGCAGCCGGAACTGAATGAAAAAGAAACTTTGAAGAATCTTCTTGCGGAGAAACAGGCCTGAAAAAGACCCGGAGGAAGGAGGCACGCAAGCAGTACTTGAATCTGTACGGAATCCGGGAAGCGTGTTAAAATCTGACTCATGAACAATACAGAACATAATCAGAAAACAATCAGTGACCGCGCTCGCCTTGGCATCGCTTTCGGCGCGGCTTTTATCGGTATTTTGATCGCGGGGCTTTCCGAGCATCCCGCAGTTGCTCTCTCCGGGACTGCGCAGCAGGAGGCAGACGCGCAGAGCGGGCCGGGCATCGGCCTGGAGACCGCAGGCGGCAGCCAGGCAGGCCCCGGCGTCAGCGAAAGCTCTGCAGCGGGCCCCGGCGCGGATTTCACGGATCCGGACCTTAAGCCGGTGATCTGGTACAACGCGGACGGGATCTGGGTCTACAGTCCGCAGAAGGATGAGAGTGTACAGCTCACCTCCTATGCGGAAGGCGGCGCGCCGGACCGCATGTCGGAGGTCTATTCCGAGACAAATCCCGCGGACGATGTCGTCCTGTCCGCAGACGGGACGCTGGCGGCATATTTCCGCCGGCAGACCATGTCTCTGTTTTCCGGGACCACGGCGGAGCTCTGGTGCACGGATCTCAGCGCGGACCAGCACCGGGAACGGAAGGTCGCGGAGAATGTGATAAGCTTCAAGATCCTTCCGGACGGTTCCCTGATCTGGATGGATGCGGACAGCGGTTTTTACCGGCTGCAGGATCCCGTGGGGGCGGAATCGCCGGCAAGGAAGCGGATCGCCTCCGGCGTCACGGATTTCCGGGTCAGCGCGGACGGAGCGGATATTTTTTACGTCACGGACATCGGGACCGGCTATGCGCTTCCTTCCGCGGAGGGGGCTTCCTCCCGCAGGATCGCGGAGAGCGTCTACGGCATCGAGTGGGCATCGGAAGACCTGGACACCATCTACTATAACAACGGGGACGGAGATATGTTCTGCATAAACGGCCTCCGGAACGTCCAGATCGTGGACGTAGATATCCAGGATTTTGCCGTGATCGAGAAGACCGGCCATCTCTACTACCTGCGTGCGGATGAAGGCACGAAGGAAGGAGAGACTGCGGAGGAAAGCACCGCGGACGATGCCGGTGCGGAATCGGGGGAAGAAACGGGAACCCTGACTGCGGAGGAAGAGATCCTGAATCTCATCAACAGCATTAAGCTGGAGAACGGTCTGACTATCGCGGAAGCGGCGGAGTCCGCGGCTGCGGAATCCGAAGCAGAGAAAGCGAAGGAGGATCACTGGGAGACAGTACTTCCGGATTCACGGAAGGGGCGCCTCGGCTATTTTGACGGGCAGAACCACGGCATCGTCCTGAGCGGCGTTGCCAGCATCAATACCATGAATTCGGATTCCATTGAGCAGGACCGCCTTCTGGTGACACTGGATCTGGACAATGACTACCGGATCTTTATTCTCCGGGACGACGTCCCGCTGGATACGGGGATGAAGATCACTGACGACGGTCTGACGGATCTCTGCATCGATTTCGCCCGGGACACACTCTACTATATCCGGCAGAGTGAAGACGAAGCAGGCTCCATGGACCGGGGAACGGTCTATGCCCGGGATTTCGATGAGAAGGGCTTCGGAACAGAGCGGAAGCTCTTTGACGGCGCAACGGTCATCAGCGCTGCCCGGGACGGAAAGGTCTATACCGGTGCCTTCCCTGACTCTGAATCTGGTTCCCGTTTTGCGGTGGACGGCAAGGTGGTCTCGGAACACGTCTCCTCCTTCTGGTGGGATGAAGGCGGCTTCAGCGATACCATCCGCCTCTACCGTAATGTTTTCCAGGATTTTTATTATGTATCCGGCGAGTTCGATGAGACGATGGACGACGGAACACTCCGGGGCATTGCCTACAATGTGCGGGAATGCCATGCCTTCGATGACGGCAGCTACACCTTCCTCACGAACTACGACGAAGAACTTCAGACCGGGACGCTTCTCTACTGGGACGGTTACAGTGAGCACAAGCCGGTCCTGGTCAGCAGAAATGCTGCCGGCACGAAGAAGGGAACGTACGAGTAAAGGTGTTTTCGGAACAGTGATCTGCTGCTCCTGAGGGTTTGGCTTGAGCGTGAATGTTTCAAAATCGGCACCCTCCGCGGCTACGGGTACGCGCGGACGCCGATGATCATTTCCCTTTTCGGGATGGTGGTGCTCCGCCAGCTGTTTCTGGCGATCGTCATGCGGCATCCGCGGATCGAATATATTTACGCCGCTTTCCCCCTGGGATGGGGTCTGACGGCGTTCATGCTTATGGTCTACTATTTTGCGGTCCGGGGACAGATCCGGAAAAAAATGGCTGCTGCGGAAGCCGGGTGAAGCCGGCCCGCCGGCTGCGGAGACAGGAAAAGAGCTTCCGCTGCGAGACGGAAGCTCTTTTCCTTTGTTATAAAGCAAGATCAAAAAGAGGGGGGTCTTATGATCGTGGCTGGTTAGGGGGGCCGGACAGCCCGGAGGCTGTCCGGTATGAGTATGAAAAAGCTTTGCAGTTCAGTCTATCGGAACTCTGTCCTGCGTCCTTTCTCAAGGACAAGTACATCATACGGAAAATTTGTGTCGAAAATATGGACTCATGCTAAAAAATGAATAAAGAGGATTAAGAAAATAAAACGTAAAAGTAAAGGGAAACGGAAGCTCCGGAAACCGCGGAACTGCACAGGATTTCCTGCCCGGGACCGGGGACGCATTACTTGCATAATGCAGGTGCTTCCGATATAATTATGTGAGACTGTGCACTCGAGAGTGAACTGCTCCCGGGGCGGTTTTTTATTGTTTTGACAAGAATCAATCAAACGGAACGGCCCGCTCTGCGGGGCCGGTGCTGGAGGAAAAATATGTTCGGAATGACTTCAAACGATATCGGGATCGACCTTGGTACGGCCAGTATCCTTGTCTATATCAAAGGGAAGGGCGTGGTTCTCAAGGAGCCGAGCGTCGTCGCTATCGAGCGCGACTCCGGCCGCATCCTTGCCATCGGCGAAGAAGCGCGGCTGATGATCGGCAGAACGCCCGGCAATATCATCGCGATCCGTCCGCTGCGCCACGGCGTCATCTCTGACTATACGGTCACTGAGAAGATGCTGAAGTACTTTATCAACAAGGCAGTGGGCAAGAAGACCCTGCTCCGCCCGCGCATCGCGGTCTGCATCCCGTCCGGCGCCACCGAGGTGGAGCGCAAGGCGGTAGAGGACGCGACCTATCAGGCAGGCGCGAAGGAGGTCTCCATCATTGAGGAACCCGTCGCGGCAGCCATCGGCGCAGGCATCGACATCTCGAAGGCCTGCGGAAACATGATCGTCGACATCGGCGGCGGCACCACGGACATCGCCGTCATCTCCCTCGGCGGACCGGTGGTCTCCACTTCCATCAAGGTCGCGGGCGATGACTTCGACGAAGCACTGGTCCGCTACATGCGGAAGAAGCACAACCTCCTGATCGGTGAGCGCACCGGTGAGGACATCAAGATCCAGATCGGCGCGGCTTACCGCCGGCCGGAGGTCCTGACCATGGAAGTCCGCGGACGGAACCTGGTCACCGGCCTTCCGAAGACCATCGTGGTCTCCTCCGACGAGACGCTGGAAGCGCTGCAGGAGCCGGCGCTCCAGATCGTGGACGCTGTGCACAACGTGCTGGAGCGCACTCCCCCGGAGCTGGCGGCGGACATTTACGACCGCGGCATCGTCTTCACGGGCGGCGGCTCTCTCCTGTACGGACTGGACCAGCTCTGCCAGGAGAAGACCGGCATCAACACCATGATCGCGGAAGCGCCGCTGACGGCGGTCGCGATCGGAACCGGAAAATTCATCGAGTTCCAGAACGGGGATCCCGAGGACAGAAAGCGGGATTTCTGATCCCGGGCCGGCAAAGAGCCGGCAGTACGGAATGACCCGGCGGGGACCGGAAAAGAAAGAGGTACGATCACAGTTACATGGCATCTGTTGCAGGCTACGTCGAAAAGATCAAATACCGGAATGAGGAGAACGGCTACTCCATCCTGAGCGTCTCGGGCGGCGGGGAGGAGTTCGTCCTGGTAGGGACCTTCCCCGTGATCGAGGAAGGGGAGTACATCCAGGCAGAAGGCGTCATGAAGGTCCATCCGGTGTACGGCGAGCAGCTGCAGGTCGAATCATACGAGGCGAAAACACCGGAGGACAGGGAAAGCGTGCTGCGCTACCTGTCCTCCGGCGCTGTCAAGGGGATCGGCGAGGCGCTCGCGAAACGTATCGTAAAGAAATTCAAGAATGACACGCTGCGGATCCTGGAAGAGGAGCCGGAGCGCCTTTCGGAGGTGAAAGGAATCTCCGACAGGATGGCGGCGGAGATCGGCGCGCAGATCCTGGAAAAGAAGGAGATGCGGGATGCCATGCTGTTCCTGACAAAGTACGGGATCAGCATGAATCTCTCCGTGAAGCTGTACCGCCGGTACGGCGACGCGATCTACGGCATTATCCGCGACAACCCCTACCGACTTGCGGACGATGTCACCGGCATCGGGTTCCGGATCGCGGACGATATTGCCCGCAGGGCCGGGATCGAGGCGGACTCCGAATTCCGGATCCGCTCGGGTATTCTTTATGTCCTGAGCCAGGCCGGCGGGCAGGGACACATGTATCTCCCGGAGGAGATCCTGCTTCGGCGGACCGCGGAGCTTCTCGGCATCCCGGAGGAGGGCATGCGGGTGCAGCTCTCGGACCTCCAGATGGACCGGAAGATCGTGATGAAGAAGATGCCGCCGGAAGCGGTGCCGGACACGGATCCTTCGTGGATCCGGATGGATCCGGAGAGCCGGGAGTTCCCGGAAGAACAGATCCCGGAGGACCGCTGGGCGGTCTACCCCTCGGGGGCTTATTTTACGGAACTGAATACGGCTGCCATGCTGCACGACCTGGATCTCCGTTCTGACGAGCCGGAGGAGCGGATCCTGAAAGCCCTGAGCCAGGTGGAGGAGAGTGAAGGCATCATTTTCGACGATCAGCAGCGGCTTGCGGTGCTGGAGGCAGCCCGCTCGGGACTCCTGATCCTCACCGGCGGCCCCGGTACCGGAAAGACCACCACCATCAATGCGATCATCCGGTATTTTGAGCGCCAGGGGGCAGAGATCCTGCTGGCGGCGCCCACGGGCCGCGCGGCGAAGCGGATGACGGAAGCGACCGGACATGAGGCGCGGACCATTCACCGTCTGCTGGAGATCAGCGGCATGCCCGCGGACGAGGAAGACCGGAAGCCGGGAACGCTGACCGGCATGCATTTCGCGCGGAACGAGGAGATGCCGCTGGAAGCCGACTGTGTGATCATCGACGAGGTCAGCATGGTGGACATCTACCTCATGAATTCGCTGCTGAAGGCGGTGAGCCCCGGGACTCACCTGATCCTGGTGGGGGACAGCAACCAGCTTCCCAGCGTGGGGCCGGGAAATGTACTGCGGGACTTGATCAGCTCCGGCTGCTTCAACGTGGTCCGGCTGAACCGGATCTACCGTCAGGCGGCGGAGAGCGACATTGTGGTGAACGCCCACCGGATGATCGACGGGGATCCTATAGACCTCTCGAAGCGGAGCAGGGACTTTCTGTTCATCCGTCAGGAAGATCCGGACGGGGTGCTCCAGATCATGCTGAGCCTGGTACGGGACAAGCTTCCGAAATATGTGGACGCTCCCGTGAACGAACTTCAGATCATGACTCCCATGCGGAAAGGCGTCCTGGGGGTGGAGAATCTGAACCGCTTCCTGCAGGGCGTCATGAACCCGCCGGCGCCGGGAAAGCCGGAGAAGGAACTGAACGGCATCCTGTTCCGCGTCGGGGACAAGGTCATGCAGATCAAAAACGACTATCACCGGGGCGTCTACAACGGGGATATCGGGATCCTGACAATGATCAACAGCTTCGCGGAGACGCTGACGGTCATCTTTGACGACGACCGGGAGGTGGAGTATTCCTACGGGGACACGGAGGAGCTGGAGCTGGCCTACGCCATCACCATACACAAGAGCCAGGGAAGCGAGTATCCGGCGGTGGTGATCCCGGTCTGGCCGGGGCCGCGGATGCTTCTGACCCGGAACCTGATCTACACGGCGGTGACCCGGGCCCGGAGCTGTGTCGCCATGGTGGGCGCGCCCCGCTGCTTTTTTGACATGGTGGCAAACACTCAGGAGCTCCGGCGCTACACTGGCCTGGCGGAGCGGGTAAAGGAGCTGTACGCATGAGATTATTACGTCTGCTGAACGATACGGTGTTTCCGCCGCGGTGTCCGGTCTGCGAACAGATCGTGACCCCGCCGGGCAGGGGGATCTGCGCGGCCTGTCTTCCGCGGGTCCCTTTTGTCGCGGAGCCCCGGTGTCTTTAGGTGCGGCAGGACGGTCCGGGAGGAGGGCGAGGCTTACTGCCTTGACTGCAAGGGCCGGGAAAAGTCTTTTATCGCGGGCTTCCCGCTCTGCGATTACGACGACGTCATGCAGCGGGCCGTGACCAGGATCAAGTACGGAAACCGGAGAGAGTACATCCGGCCCTTCGCGGCCCTTCTGGAGGAGCGTTACGGGAAGGAACTGAGGAGGCTCGGTGCGGACTGTATGATCCCGGTCCCGGTACATCCCTCGCGGCTTAAGACCAGAGGGTTCAACCAGGCGGAGCTTCTGGCGCGGGAGCTTTCCCCGTATCTCGGGATCCCGGTGCGGCCGGAGTTCCTTTCCCGGACCAGAAAGACCGAGGCCCAGAAGGAACTGACGCCGGATGAGCGGGTCCGGAACCTTTCCCGGGCCTTCACGGCGGACCTTATGGGGGAAAAGATAAACACCGTGATCCTTGCCGACGATATCTATACCACCGGCAGCACTGTGGAGGCCTGCAGCAGGGCGCTTCGCGCCGCAGGAGTATCGCGGATATACTATGTCAGCATCTGTATTGTCCCGGAGGCATGAGCCTCCGGTTTTTTTGTGCCTTTTTCCCGACGGCAGAAGTTCCCCGCTGTTTTTTGACTTTTATTGCTGAAAATGCCTGGACGGAAAATGCCTGGAAAACGCTCTAATATTGCAATTGATTTATGAATAGGGTATAATTCCGTATGAATATGTCCGCCTTTCCGGCGGACGGGATTCAAGTATTCCAAAGGGAGGAAATTACTATGAAGAACAACAAGTTAATGGCGATGACTGCATTGGCAATGGCATCCATGATGATCCTCGGCGCCTGCGGCGGTTCCAAGCCGGCAGAGACCACGGCAGCGGCAACCACGGCAGCGGCGGCAGAGACCACGGCGACAGCAGCTGAGACCACGGCGGCAGCAGCTGAGACCACCGCGGCGGCAGCTGAGGCTGCAAAGGGCGGCATGGAAGGCGGCACGAGCCTGAACTTCACCACCGGCGGCGACCAGGGAACCTACTACGGCTTCGGCGGCGTCCTGGCAGGAAAGGTCAGCGAGACCACCAGCACCACGGTCACTGCGATCACCTCCGGCGGATCCAAGGCCAACATCGAGGCTCTTGAGATGGGTGATGCCCAGCTCGGCTTTGTCCAGTCTGACGTTATGGCATATGCCTACAACGGCACCCGCCTCTTCGAGGGCGCACCGGTCACCAACATCTCCACCGTCGCTTCTCTTTACATGGAGCAGGTCCAGATCGTCACGCTGGATGAGAACATCAAGAGCGTTGCTGACCTGAAGGGCAAGAACGTCTCCATCGGCGCTGCAGGCTCCGGCGTTTACTTCAATGCCATCGATGTCCTCGGCGTATACGGCCTTGCTGAGTCCGACATCAACCCGACCTATCAGTCCTTCGGCGATTCCACCGAGGCTCTGCAGGACGGCAAGATCGACGCGGCATTCGTCGTCGCAGGCGCTCCGACCACCGCTGTCACTTCTCTTGCGGCAACCAAGCCGGTCTACCTGGTCAGCCTGGATGACGAGCACATCGAGAAGCTGATCGCCGAGTCCCCGTACTATTCCAAGAACACCATCTCCAAGGATGCTTACGGCACGCCTGAGGATGTCAACACTGTCGCTGTCGGCGCAGTCGTCATCGCGAACGACGATGTCTCCGTGGCTGATGTCTACAACTTCCTGTATGGTGTCTTCGAGAACGTCGATGCCATCACCGCTGCTCACGCAAAGGGTGCTGAACTGGATCTCGACTTCGCGGCTTCCGTCACTTCCATCCCGTATCATCCGGGCGCTGTGAAGTATTTCGCGGAGAAAGGCAAGACTGTCACCGGCAAGTAATTCACATATCACGAAGCGGTGATTCTGAATGAATCTTCTGCCGCGGCGGAGTCTGTCTGTCTCTGCCGCGGCATTTATTTCCACTAAAGGGGGTTTTTTCATGGCTAACAATGACAACCTGGATCCGAAGGATCTGAACAAGGCTCCGGCGGAGGAGATCGACACCTCGACCGGAACCGCCGAGGACGTTGAAGCGGTAATGAAGAAATACGACCGTGAGTCCAATGTCCGCCGCTGGGAAGGAACGCCCGGCCTGGTGGTCAAGTCACTCTCGGCGCTGTTTTCGCTCTACTGCATCTACGTCACACTGTTCAGCACGGCGATGCCGGAGATCCGCCTGAATATTTTCCTGGCGCTGATCCTGATCCTCGGCTACCTGCACTATCCGATCCACAAAGGCGTGACCAGGGCCAACTATATTCCGGTCTACGATATAATCATCATGATCGCGGGCGCGTTCCCGTTCTTCTACTTCGCGGCGAATGCCAGCAAGATCATCATGATGGCGACCCGTGTCACGAAGGATCCGAAGATGGTCGTCTTTGCGGTCATTTCCGTCCTTGCGCTGATGGAACTCTGCCGCCGCTGCGTCGGCATCCCGATCCTCTGCGTGGTCGGCGCGCTGCTGGTGTACACTTTCTCCACGGTCCGGTTCGGAAAGGTCATTTATGACCTGTTCTATACCACGACGGGTCTCATGAATACCCCGATCAACGTCTGCGCGAAGTACATCGTCGTGTTTATTATCTTCGGCGCTTTCCTGGAACGGACCGGCATCTCCACCTTCTTCATCAACCTGGCGAACTGCGCAGCGGGCGCATCCGCCGGCGGACCCGCAAAGGTCGCGGTCATTTCCTCCGCACTCTGCGGCATGGTCTCGGGATCCTCCGTCGGAAACACCGTCACCACCGGATCCATCACCATCCCGATGATGAAGAAGACCGGCTACAAGCCTGAGTTCGCCGGCGCGGTCGAGGCTGCCGCATCCACCGGCGGCCAGATCATGCCCCCCATCATGGGCGCCGCGGCGTTCCTGATGGCGGAGTACATGGGCATCCCCTACGCGCAGGTCGCGCTGAAGGCTATTCTCCCGGCAGTCCTGTACTTCACCGGCATTTACATCGCAGTCCATCTGGAAGCAAAGAAGCTTGGCCTGAAGGGTATCCCGAAGGATGAACTCCCGAAGATCGGCTCTCTGCTTCCGAAGATCTACCTGCTTCTGCCGCTGGTCATCCTGGTGGTTATGGTCTCCACGAACATGTTTACCATGCAGTTCTCCGCCACCATCGCCATCGGCATCACCATCCTGGTGGGCCTGGTCAACAAGGACGACCGCATCAGCCCGCAGAAGATCTTTGACGCCCTGGAAGCCGGCGGCCGCGGCACTATCACCGTCGCCGTGGCATGCGCCATGGCGGGTCTTGTGGCAGGCTGCATTACTTCCACGGGTCTGGCGTCCAAGCTGATCACCCTGATCGTCAACATCTCCGGCGGCCGGGCCATCATCGCCCTGGCCCTGACCATGATCTGCTGCGTCATCCTCGGCATGGGCGTCCCGACCACCGCAAACTACTGCATCATGGCGGCCACCTGCGCACCGATCCTGATGAGCCCGCAGATCGGCATCCCGCGTGTCTGCGCGCACTTCTTCGTATTCTACTTCGGCATCGTCGCGGACATCACGCCGCCGGTGGCCCTGGCAGCCTACGCAGGAAGCGCCATCGCGAAGGCGCCGCCCATGAAGACCGCTTTCAACGCGACACGTCTCGCCATCGCGGCCTTCGTCGTGCCGTACATCTTCGCGTTCAACCCGGTCATGCTGTTTGAGTTCGCTGAAGGCACCAGCGGCGGAGCCATGTTCATCCAGGTCATCCAGCTGATCCTGACCTCCCTGGTCGGCCTCTTCGGCGTCGCGGCAGCACTGAACGGCTTCCTCTACAAGCCGATCAATCCGCTGCTCCGCGCGGGCATGATCGTCGGCGGACTGTGCATGATGATCCCGGGAACCATGACCGACCTTGTCGGACTGGTCATTCTGGCTGCGATCATCGCGCTGCAGCGCGGCGGTGTTAAAAAGGCGGCCTGAAAAACTGCATAGGACAACGCCGCGCAAATCGGCGGGATAAAAGTGATTAAATTCAACGGGTCTGCATCTGTCCGTATCAAGCGGACAAGTGTAGACCCGTTGCGCATTTTGAACGATTAAGCTATAAT